>Ga0194129_10006028_pt1 | contig 15062 bp, 11 predicted proteins | sample TA2KigCa35mmetaG_FD_150862 | JGI IMG/M metagenome (GOLD analysis project Ga0194129, IMG submission 150862) | Freshwater microbial communities from Lake Tanganyika, Tanzania - TA2015038 Kigoma Deep Cast 35m | ecosystem: Environmental > Aquatic > Freshwater > Lake | place: Tanzania: Lake... | reverse complement strand
GCCAGCCTGGCCATCAGGGCCGCCAGCGCCAGTCCCAGGTGGCGGCGCTCGGCATCGCTGCGGCAGACCACCTCGCCGCGCGAGCTCGCCAGCACAGGGGTGGCACCGCTCTGCAGCAGCTCCTGCAGCTGGGCCAGCCAGGCCGCCTCGAGTGAGCCCAGCAGCGCGTTCGGCGCTGGACCCTCGAGCAGCCGCTGCAGCTTGGCGACATCGATCGTGACCAGCTGGCAGCTGGCCTCGCTGGCGAGCAAGTGTTCGAGCTGGGCATCGGCCAGAGGCACATGGGAGCCCACCAGCACCAAGCCCGGCAGCGGCCGTCCAGCTGGATCGCTGCGGCGCCAAGCGGCGAGACCACGGGCATCCAACGGCTGCTCACCCAGCTCCACCAGGCCGTTGAGCAGGCTGGCGGCGGATTGGAACACAAACCGCCGCGGCCGTCCCCAGCGCTCGGACGCGGCTGCCGCCGTGAGCTGCCGCACCGCAGCACCCAGGGCCGACAGATGCTGCGGCCGCACGGCATCCACCACCACCCATGCGCCCGCAGGCAGTGCCGCCAGGCGAGCAGCCAGGGCCCCTGCATCGCCCTCGAGCTCGGCCAGGGACAGCCGTTGCACCGCGGTTGCCGCAACCCGGCCCGCGGTCTTGGCCTCGATGTAGGCCGCCAGATCACTGGTGTCGTAGCCAAACAGACGATCGCGCGCAAAGTCGCTGGTGTGCACCGGCTGGCCGTGCAACAGATGCACGCCGTTGACGGTGGTGCGCCCACCTGGCAAAAAGGCCGGCACCAGGAAACGGGCGTCGACCCCGGCCGCCTCGTCAGCCATCTCGCTGGCGAGCACGTCGAGCTCGAGCGGGAAGTGGCCCCGCAGGGTCGAATCGCCACGGCTCACCCACAGCAGCGGTTGCAACCGCGCCGCCAGAGCCGGCTCATCGACCCTGATCTGGGCCAGGGCCTGGCGGAGGGCCTGGCCAATCGCAGCAACCCGACTCCGCGCCGCGGCCGCATCGAGGGCGCGGGTGTTGGCCAGCACAAACAGCAGCGGCGACGGGTGGGCCAGGGCCGCCCGCAGGCTGGCCACATCGGCTCGCAACACCAGCGGGCAGCTGTGCACCGTCTGTGACCCGGTGGGGTCGTCGTCGAACACCACAACCTTCATGGCACCATCGTGCCGTGATGGTTGAAGCCCCCGAGTCGCTGGTCGCACTGCAACAGCAGGTGCGGCACCTGCATGCCGAGGCCCGACCCTGGCTACCGGCGGGCAGCGCCAGCCGGCTCGACTGGGGTCCGGCGGTGGTTCCGGGCAGTGTGGTGCTCAGCTGCCGCGGCCTGGCGGGCATCCAGAAGCACAACCCTGGCGATTTCACCCTGCGCGTGGCGGCCGGAACACCACTGGTGGAGGTGCAAGCGGCACTTGCACACCATGGGCAGTGGTTAAGCCTGGATCTGCCCTGGGGCGGAGACCACAGCGACCGCCACGCCTCGAGCAGCAGCGGCAGCATCGGCGGCCTGATCGCCCGCGGCCTGGCCGGCGGTTACCGCCAGCGCTACATGGGTGTGCGCGACCAGCTGATCGGCATCGAGTTGCTCCGCAGCGACGGCGTCCTGGCCAGGGCCGGCGGGCAGGTGGTCAAAAATGTCGCCGGTTACGACCTGATGCGGCTGCTGAGCGGCAGCTGGGGATCCCTGGCCCTGATCACCCAGGTGACGCTGCGCACCCAACCGCTGCCACCACAGCGACGCGTGCTGGTCGTCCAGCACGAACGGACCAACCTCGAGCCGCTCTGGCGCTGGCTGCTCAATTCGAGCCTGAGCCCCGAGCGCGTCGATGTCTGGAGCGAGGCTCTGGCCGCCTCGGCTGGCCTAGCGCCCCAGCCACTGCTGCTGGTGAGCTTGGCCAGCATCGACGCGGGCACCCTGGCCGAGCAGATCGCCTGCATCGGCGAGCGGGCTCCTGGCCAGCAGGTGCTCGACCCCGAGGCGGGCTCGGCGCTGCAGGCCGCCGCCCGCGGCATCGCCAGCGATGGCACCCAGGCAGCCGCCGACTGGCTGCTGCGCGTGGCCGTGCCGCCGCTGCAGAGCGGCACCCTGCTGGCCTGCCCCGAACTGCAGGGACTCCCTGCCGTGGTGGCGGCCGGTAGCGGCATCGGCGACGCCTGGGCCAGCGCCAGCCAGCTGCCGCGGCACCGGGTTGAAGCCCTGCGCCGCCGCTGCACCGCCCTGGGGGGCTATCTGACGGTGTTGCGCCAGCCACCTGCCGCGGCCGGTACCGCGCCAGTGCCGGCGTGGCTCGACGCGCCGTCGCGGCCGCTGATCGAAGCGGTCAAGCGGGAATTTGATCCGAAACAACAGCTGGCCCGGGGGCGGCTGCCGGGTGTCGCTGCTGCAACCACTCCAGCATCGCCCGGTTGACCTGATCGGGCACCTCGTCGTGTGGGCAGTGGCCCGCCTCGAGCACCACCTCAGTGGTATGAGCCGGGGCGTGGCGCTTAAACGCGGCGCGCCGACCGGCGGCGTTGATCCAGGGATCGCGAATGCCCCACAGCAGCAGCAACGGGCAGTCGAGTGCGGCGAACAGCTCGTCGAGGGGCTGACCCCGCGGAATGTCAAACACGGTCCGAAACACACCAAAGGCCCCCGGATCGCGCGATGGGCGCAAGATCGATTGCACCAGCTCCTCATCGACGTTGGTGCGGTCGATGTACACCTGATTGAGGGTGCGGCGCACGGTGGCCGGCCGGCGCAGGTTCTCAAACAGCAGCCGCTGCAGCACTGGGCTTTTGAGCAAGGCCCCAGCAATGGTCTGACGGGCGATCGCACCCCAGCCCTTGGGCGCGGCCTGCTCATCCGAGAAGGGACCAGCGGCGTTGAGCAGCACGACCCCGGCGGCCTGATCGCCCAGGGCCGCTGCGGCGGCCAGGGAGGCAAAACCACCCAGCGAATTGCCCACCAGCACCGTCGGCCGGCCGATGCGCTCGGCCACATAGGCGTACAGCTGGTCCCGCCACAGGGCGCCGCCATAGCTGAGGCCAGCGGGCTTGGCACTGCGGCCGAATCCCAGCAGATCGATGGCATGGACCTCATGGGTCTGGGCCAGCACCGGAATGTTGTGGCGCCAGTGGTCGGTGCTGGCGCCAAACCCGTGCACCAGCAACACCGCCGGGCCGCTGGGGACCGCCGGGGCCGCCGTCACGGCGTGCACACGATGGCCCAAAAACTGCCAGGCGTTCACACAGGTCGTCACGCGCGCCAGTCCAGCCAGGGGAGCCTGGGAATGATGGCAGGCGTGCAGGCGCGGTAGCGGGCGTAGTCGGGGTGAGCCGCCAGCAAGCCGCGCTCTTCGCGGCGGGCCTTGCCCCCCAGCACAGCGACCAGACCCAAGCACAGGGCCAGGTGCAGCAGGCTGCCGAGGGCCAGGGCCACACCCAACGAGCACAGCAGCAGCGCCTGGTACAGCGGATGGCGGCAGCGGCCATAGGCGCCGCTGGTCACCAGGGGCGCGCCGGCCATGGGCTCGGGCAGAGGGCTCAAGCTGGCGCCCAGGTGGCGCAGGCTCTGCAGGGCCAGCACCAAGGCCAGGGCAAACAGCACCGCCCCAGCCAGGGCAATCGGCAAGGGCCAGGCATAGCCCCAGCTGCCCGGCGCCGGCCAGGGGGGCAGCAGGTGGGCGGCGATCAGCAGCAGTTGGGCCGCTAGCCACCATTCGCCATGGCGGTTGTCGGCCAGGCCGGCCCAGCTGAAGCCCCAGCGGGCCAGGGGGCCTGGATCAGGTGGGGATTTCGGCGAGGGGGTCAAGCTCGGGCTCGGGGGTCTGTCCTGCCAGCACCAGTCTGAGCAGAATCGGCGCCAGGAAGGTGGTGCCGATCACCATCAACAAAATGGCAGCCTCGAGGGCGGGGGTGAGGATCTGGGCCTGGGTTCCCAGTCCCAGAAAGATCAAACCGACTTCGCCGCGAGGCATCATGCCGATGCCCACCACCAGACGGTTGGTCTTTTCACGGCTGAGGTAGCTCCAGCCCGAAGCGAGCTTGCCAAGAATCGCGACCGTCAACAGGAAGGCCGCCACCACCAAGCCTTCGCGATTGGCCGGATTGAACGGATTCAGCACCGAGAGATCCATGCTCGTGCCGATTAAGACAAAGAAAATGGTGGCGAACAGGGCCACCAACGGTTTGACGGTGTCCTGAATGGCGTGGTTGTGCTTCGAACCGCTCAGGATCAGCCCGGCGGCAAAGGCGCCCAATGCGGCCTCAAGACCGATCGCCTGGGAGGCAAAACAACAGAAGGTCAGCACCACAAAGCCGGCTACGACCACATCGCCCGGGGCCTTGAGACGCTCGATCAACCAATCAAACGCGGGTGCCGCCGTGCGGCTGAGAAACAGCGCCGCAGCCACAAACACGCTGGCGGCGACCAACAGCTTGATGATGGGACCGACCGTAAACCCCTCACCCCCAGCCAGGGCCACCACGACCGCCAGGATCACGATGCCGAGGATGTCATCGAGCACAGCAGCGCCGATGACGGTCTGACCCTCACGGGTATTGAGGAACTTGAGCTCCCCGAACACACTGGCGGTGATGCCGATGCTGGTGGCCGTCATGGCGGCCCCGGCAAAGATCGCCGGGATCAGCGGCACATGGAAGAGGTAATACAGGCCGGCCGTGCCCATCACAAAGGGCAGCACCACGCCGGTCACCGCCACCGTGGTGGCCTGCAGACCCACCGCGACCAGCTGATCGAGTTCGCTCTCAAGGCCGGTGAGGAACAGCAGGGCATAGAGACCGATCCGTGCCACGGCCTCGAGGTTGGGGAAGGTCTCGTTGTACGTGGCCAGCACCTGATCGGGCATCAGTCCCGACAGGGAGGCCACAAAGTCCTGAACGAGACCGCTCAGCTGAGCGTGGGTCTCAGGGGGCAGGATCAGATGCAACCCTGAGGCGCCGATCAGCACCCCGGCCACCAACTCGCCCAGGATCGTGGGGAGCTGCAGGCGAACCATGATCTCGGCTAAGGCTCGCGCCGCCACGAAGATCACCAGATAACGCCCCACGGTGATCAGGGTGTCGGCCACCTCGATCTCGTGACTGCCAAGTTGGAGCAACAGGGGGTCAAGCAGCATCAGCAGATCCGCTGAGTCGATGGCGCCGAACCTAGGACTGGTGGGGCCATGTCTGGATGCTGATCTCTAACGGCCCCGGCGCACCCGCAACGGCATCCATCGCTACTTTCCCCAGAAGGATGGGCGACCGAGCGATGGATCTGGGCGACCTGCAGCGGCTTGACGCCTGGTGGCGCGCCGCCAATTACCTCGCGGTGCGCATGATCTACCTGCAGGACAACCCCCTGCTGGCCGAGCCGCTGCGGCCCGAGCACATCAAGAACCGCCTGCTGGGCCATTGGGGCTCGAGCCCCGGCCAGGCCTTCATCTGGGCCCACGCCAACCGGATGATCCGCGAGCGCGATCTCGAGATGATCTATCTGTCGGGGCCGGGCCACGGCGCCCCGGGGGTGTTGGGTCCCACCTACCTGGATGGCAGCTACAGCGAGATTTATCCGGACAAGAGCCGCAACGCCGAGGGACTGCGGCGCTTTTTTAAGCAGTTCTCGTTTCCGGGCCACATCGGCAGCCACTGCACCCCCGAGACCCCCGGCTCGATCCACGAGGGTGGCGAACTGGGCTACGTGTTGTCCCACGCCTGCGGCGCCGTCTTTGACAACCCCGAGCTGATCGCCCTGGCCTGCGTCGGCGATGGCGAAGCCGAAACCGGGCCTCTGGCCACCAGCTGGCACATCAACAAGTTCCTCAATCCCATCAGCGATGGGGCGGTGCTGCCGGTGCTGCACCTCAACGGCTACAAGATCGGCAACCCGACCCTGCTGGCCCGCATCCCCAACGAGGAGCTGGCCAGTCTGATGCGGGGCTACGGCTGGGAACCGCTGTTCGTCGAAGGCCACGAGCCGATGGCCATGCACCAGGCCATGGCCGCGGCCATGGACGAGGCGACGGGCCGCATCGCCGCGATTCGAGCCGAAGCCCGCAGCCTGGTCGACCCCGAGACGGTGCAGCGGCCCCACTGGCCAATGATCGTGCTGCGCTCGCCCAAGGGCTGGACCGGGCCGGCCGCACTGCACGGACTTCGGCTCGAAGGCTTTTGGCGCAGCCATCAGGTGCCGCTGCCCGATCCCAAAGGGGATCCCGAGCAGATGGCCATGCTCGAGGCCTGGCTGCGCAGCTACCGGCCCGACGAGCTGTTCGATGCCAACGGCAGCCTGATTGCCGAACTGCAGGCGCTGTCGCCAGCGGGCCCGCGCCGCATGGGCTCGAACCCCCACGCCAACGGCGGACTACTGCGCCGGCCACTGCAGCTGCCCGCCGTGGAGTCATATGCCGTGACGGTGCCAGCTCCTGGGCAGGTGGAACACGAAAACACCGCTGCCCTGGGCGAGCTGCTGCGCGATGCGATGCCGCTCAACCCCGGCAGCCTGCGGGTGTTCGGCCCTGATGAAACCGCCTCCAACCGGTTGCACGCGCTCTACGCGGCCACCAAGAAGGCCTGGATGGCCGAGCTGTTGCCCGAGGACGCGGGCACGGACGGCCAGGGCGGCAGCGAGCTGGCCCGGCAGGGTCGGGTGGTGGAAATGCTCAGCGAACACACCCTGGTGGGCATGCTCGAGGGGTACCTGCTGACCGGCCGCGACGGCCTGTTCCACACCTACGAGGCCTTCGCGCACGTGATCGCCTCGATGTTCAACCAGCACGCCAAGTGGTTGGAGAGCTGTCTCCACCATGCGCCCTGGCGAGCGCCGATCGGACCGTGGACCTGCCTGATCAGCTCGACGGTCTGGCGCCAGGACCACAACGGCTTCACCCACCAGGACCCGGGCTTCATCGACCTGGCGGGCAACAAGAGCGGCGAGGTGGTTCGCGTTTACCTGCCCCCCGACGCCAACTGCCTGCTGGCGGTGGCCGAGGAGGCCCTGGTCGAGACGAATGTCTGCAACATCATCGTCAGCGACAAGCAGAAGCACCTGCAGTACCTGAACCTCGAGCAGGCCAGGCAGCACGTGGCCAAAGGCATCGGCCTGTGGAGCTGGGCCAGCAACGACCACTGCACAGGCCAAGGCGACAAGCCCGATGTGGTGATGGCCTGCGCCGGTGCCATTCCGACCAAGGAGACCCTGGCGGCGGTGGCCATCCTGCGACACGAGATCCCCGAGCTCAAAGTGCGGGTGCTCAACGTGGTCAAGCTGTTCGCCCTGACCCAGCCGAGTGAGCATCCCCACGGCCTGAGCGATCGGGATTTCGACACACTGTTCACCAAAGACCGCCCGGTGATCTTCAACTTCCATGGGTATCCCTGGTTGATCCATCGCCTCACCTATCGCCGCAAGGGCCTCGCCAACTTCCATGTGCGGGGCTACAAGGAAAAAGGCAACATCAACACCCCGCTCGAGCTGGCAATGAACAACCAGATCGACCGCTTCAACCTGGTCATCGATGTGATCGACCGAGTGCCGGGCTTAGGCTCACGCGCCGCTCACATCAAAGAGCGCATGCGGGACGCGATCCTGACGCACCGCTCCTACGCCCATGCCCACGGCATGGACAATCCCACGATCACCAACTGGCGCTGGAGGGCTGACGCATGACTGAACTGAGCCGCCTCAACCTGCACCTGCCGACACCGGCCTGCTACGCCGACCCCCAGCGCAGCGGCCTGCGGGCCAAGGACGTGTTCGAAGGCATGACCGAGCACCTCTTCTACACGCTCGGCAAACTGGCCCCCACCGCCAGCCGCCATGACCTCTACATGGCCCTGAGCTTTGCGGTGCGGGACCGGCTGATGACCCGCTATCTGGCCGGCAACGAAGCCATGCGCGCCACCCCGGCCCGGGTCGTGGCCTACCTGTCGGCCGAGTTCCTGATCGGCCCCCAGCTCAGCAACAACCTGCTGATGCTCGGCATCCAGGACGAAGCCGCCGAGGCCCTGCGGCGCTTCGGGATCGACGACATCAGCGAGATCCTCGACGTTGAAGAGGAGCCCGGGCTCGGCAACGGCGGCCTGGGCCGCCTGGCGGCCTGCTTCCTTGAATCACTCGCCAGCCTTGAGATCCCAGCGACGGGCTACGGCATCCGCTACGAATTCGGCATCTTCGACCAGCTGATCCGCGATGGCTGGCAGGTCGAGATCACCGACAAATGGCTCAAGGCCGGCTGGCCCTGGGAGATCCCCCACCCGGATCAGGCCTGTTTTGTGGGCTTCGGCGGCCACACCGAAACCTTCCGCGACGAGCACGGCAAGCTGCGCTCACGCTGGATCCCGGCCGAGCACGCCATCGGCGTTCCCCACGATGTGCCGGTGCTGGGTTACCGGGTCAACACCTGCGACCGGTTGCGCCTGTGGCGCGCCGATGCCACCGAGAGCTTTGATTTCTACGCCTTCAACATCGGCGATTACTACGGGGCTGTCGAAGAGAAGGTGGGCAGCGAGACCCTCTCCAAGGTGCTCTACCCCAACGACGGCACCGACGAGGGTCGTCGCCTGCGGCTCAAGCAGCAGCACTTTTTTGTGTCCTGCTCGCTGCAGGACATGATCCGCAACCTCGATGAGCGGGGCATTCCGGTGCGCGAATTCCCCGATCACTGGGCGGTGCAACTCAACGACACCCACCCGGCGATCGCGGTGGCCGAGCTGATGCGGCTGCTGCTCGACGACAAGCTGCTCGACTGGGACGAGGCCTGGGCCATCACCACCGCCTCGGTGGCCTACACCAACCACACCCTGCTGCCGGAAGCCCTTGAGCGCTGGGGGCTGGACCTGTTCGGCTCATTGCTGCCGCGGCACCTGGAGCTGATCTACGAGATCAACCGCCGCTTTTTGCAGCAGGTGCGGCTCAAGTACCCCGGCAACGACCAGATTCTGCGGAGGGTGTCGATCATCGATGAGGACGGCCCCAAGGCGGTGCGCATGGCCCACCTGGCCACGGTGGCCAGCCACCACGTCAACGGCGTGGCAGCCCTGCACAGCGACCTGGTCAAGAGCGAGCTGTTCCCCGACTTTGCAGCCATCTGGCCGCAGAAATTCATCAACGTCACCAACGGCGTCACCCCCAGGCGCTGGTTGGCCCTGGCCAACCCCGAACTGCGCGCCCTGCTCAACGAGAGCATCGGTGAGGGGTGGGTCAAGGACCTCGACCAGCTGCGCCGGCTTGAGGCTTTCGTCGACGACGACGGTTTCCTGCAGCGCTGGGAGCAATCCAAACGCGAGGTCAAGTGCCACCTGAGCAGCTACATCCACCGCCACACCGGTGTGCTGGTGGATCCGGGATCGCTGTTCGATGTGCAGGTCAAGCGCATCCACGAATACAAGCGCCAGCACCTCAATGCCCTGCAGGTGATCGCCCGCTACCTGCGCCTCAAGAACGGTCTTGATCAGGGCATGGCGCCCCGCACGGTGATCTTCGGCGGCAAGGCGGCACCGGGCTATGCGATGGCGAAGCTGATCATCCGCTTCATCAACGGCATTGCCGAGACGATCAACAGCGACCCCGACATGGACGGCAAGCTGCGGGTGGTCTTCCTGGCCGACTACAACGTCAAGCTGGGCGAACGGGTGTACCCCGCTTCGGATCTGAGCGAGCAGATCTCCACCGCGGGCAAGGAAGCGTCCGGCACGGGCAACATGAAGTTCGCCATGAACGGCGCCCTCACCATCGGCACCCTCGACGGGGCCAACGTCGAGATCCGCGAACAGGTGGGAGCCGAGAACTTCTTCCTGTTCGGTCACACCGCTGGCGAGATCGCCACGCTGCATCGCACCGGCTATCGCCCCTGGGAACTGATCGCCGGCATGCCCGAGCTGGCCGAGGTGCTGCGGCTGATCGAGCAGGGCCACTTCAGCAATGGCGACGGCGACCTGTTCCGACCCCTGTTGGAGAACCTCACCGGCCGCGACCCCTTCTTCGTGCTGGCCGACTTCGACGATTACATGCGGGTCCAGAGCGAAGTGGATGCGGCCTGGGGCGATCGACGCCACTGGAACCGCACTTCGCTGCTCAACTCAGCCCGCACCGGATTCTTCTCATCGGACCGCTCGATCCGTGAGTACGTCAGTCAGATCTGGAAAGCGGAACCGTTTCCGGTGACCATCACCTGCGATCTGGCGGAAGGTCCGGGGTCTGGTGCAGCAGGCGGTTGAGCCGCAAGCGATCGGCATTGAGCGGGTCGGGGGCCAGTTCCCCGGCCAGCTCACGAAACACTTGCTCAACGTCGTCGGGGACGCGCACATCAAAAATGCGCTCCATCAGCACTTCGATCGAGAACAGATGGGCGTTGATGTTCTCGAGGTCGGCCATGGCCTGCTGAATGGCATCGGCTTCGGTCGGCTCGCTGGCCGCGGCTCCGGCCGCTGCCGCCAAGGGCTGTGCCGGCGGTGAACTCGCCGCCGGAGGGGACTGGTCATCGCCATGGCGCCGCTGCAGCTCCTCGAGCGCGCGGCCAGCGAGCGTGCGAAACGCCTGCAGCGCTGCCCAGCTGAGCTCCTGCTGCTGCCTCAGGGTGGGTTGTTCGCGGATCAGCCGGTCGTGCTCGCGATAAAACCGCTGGCAGTCAGGGCATTGGCAGGGCTCTTCGGGCACCGCAGTCCCTTGCTGAATCAAACAACATCATGACACTGCCGGCGGAGCGATCGATGCAGACGGCCGCTCAGGCCGCCTGCGCATCGCCACCTTCACCCTCGTCGAAGACAGCGTTGCCAGTCCCGTCACCCGGATCGCAGGCCGCTGGCAAGGGGATCTCGATCGAGGTGACCACATTGATCACGTCACGCAGGCGCATCGAATCGGCAAACCAGCCCATGGCCTGCTCCACATCGCCGCGGCGCTCGGCATCGGTGGCCTGCTCCTCGTGGGCTTCGGCCAGCAGCGCCAGCCAACAGAGGCAGCGGGCCTGCACAACCGACAGATCGAGCTCATCGGGCTGGCTGTCGGCGATGCGCTCACTCTCCTGCTGAACCAGCAGCCGGAGGCGCAGGTCATGAAGCTGAGTCATCGCAGAGGGGCGACTGGCGCCACGCTAGCCCCGTCGGCCCATTTGAGAAGGGCGCTAAATGTAGTGGTCGCTACGAGGCTGGCGGGACTCGAACCCACGACCTACGGTTTAGGAAACCGTCGCTCTATCCGGCTGAGCTACAGCCCCTCGCGGCGCGGCCGCACCAGCATTATGGGGTTTGAAAGCAGGCGAGGTGATCGCGACCGGGCAGGTCCCTGGCCTTCGGGCTGGCGGAGGTGACCGGTTGAGGAAAGTCCGGGCTCCCCAATGGCCAGGCTTGCTGGGTAACGCCCAGTGCGGGTGACCGTGAGGAGAGTGCCACAGAAACACACCGCCGATGGTTGGGGGCCGGTCCCCCTTCACAGGCAAGGGTGCAAAGGTGCGGTAAGAGCGCACCAGCAGCATCGAGAGGTGCTGGCTCGGCAAACCCCGGCCGGGAGCAAGGCCCAGGGACAACGGTTGGCCATGCCACCAGTCCCGACAAACGCGCGCCGCTCGAGGCCGCCGGCAACGGCGGTCCCAGACAGATGATCGCCCCCGGTTCGGCTTCGGCCGCTCCGGAGAACAGAACCCGGCTTACGTCCTGCTTTCACCCCATCGAGAAACCCGCGAAGACCCCTTCCGCCGTCGGACCCAACGCCCTCCACCGTGCGTCGCGCTGAATCACCATCGATCCCGCCCCAACGCCAGACGCAGTTGCTGGCGTTTCTGGGCAGCCTTGGCCTGGCTCCCAAACCGGGGGCAGGCACGAACGATTGGGGGCTCAGCACTGCCGCTCTGGCGGTCATCGACGAAGCCCTGACGCACAGCTCGGCCGGCCGCCGCGTCAACCACGAGCACCTCGAGTTCCTCGGTGACGCCGTGTTGCGGCTCGCCGCCTCACTGTTTCTGCAACAGGACCATCCCAGCTTCTCGGTGGGGCGGCAAGCCGCGCTGCGGGCCCAGCTGGTGAGCGACCGCTGGCTCGCCGAGCTGGGTCAGCGCTGCAACATCGAACAGGTCTGGGTCCTGGGGGCAATGGCCGCCGGCGACGCGGCAGGTCGGGCGACGGTGCGTGCCGAAATCAGTGAGGCCCTGATCGGCGCCCTGTATCTGGCCTGGGGAGACCCGGCCAGCGGACGGGGCGAGCTCAGCCCCGTCCTGCAATGGCTCACCCCCCATTGGCGCAGCAGTGTGAACGCCTACCTGGCCAACCCCGAGCGCGACAACTGGAAATCAGCGCTGCAGGAGTGGAGCCAGGCTCAAGGGTTGGGCTTGCCGCACTATCGCTGCCAGGAGCTGAGCACCCGCCATGGCGACCCCGAACGCTTCGGCTGCGAGGTCAGGGCTGGCGACCGCTGTGGCATTGGACGGGGGCCGTCGCGCCGGGCCGCCGAACAGGCGGCCGCCGCCGCCGCCCTGGCCGCGATTCGACAGCAGTCAAGTTGAGCGATCTCAGGCCTGCTGCAGCAGCTTGAGGGGCATCGTGACCAACTTGTCCCAGTTGCCACCCTCAAACAGCACGGCGGCGCGATCACCGCTGATGCGCTGCACGAACCCTCGGCAACCGTTGTAGATGGAGCGGACATCGCGCACCACCACCGTGGAGCCAGGCAGGATCGGCAGCTGGGCCATGGCCTTGGATTGGGGCATTACGAACTGATTATGGAGACTCCTGAAGACCTGTTGGTGGTCGGCAAGGTCGTGGCCGCCCAGGGCCTGCGGGGCGAGCTGCGGATCCTGCCACTGAGCGACTTTCCCGAGCGCTTCGTCAATCCGGGCCAACGCTGGCTGCGCAAAGGCGCTGCTGCGGCCCAGGCCTGCAAACTGATCGCCGGCCGCCAACTGCCAGGCAAAGAACTCTTCGTCTGCCGTCTGCAAGGCATCGACGACCGCGACGCCGCAGAAGCCCTGGTGGGTCATGAACTGCTGGTGGACGCCAGCGACCGACCAGCGCTAGCCCCGGGCGAATTCCACATGCTGGATCTGGTGGGCCTTGCTGTGCGACTGCTGGGTGGAGCAGCCCAGGGCACTGCCGCCGACACAGCGCCAGTGATCGGTTCAGTGGTCGATCTCCTCCACGCCGGCAACGATTTGCTGGAGGTTGAGCTCACGGCCGAAGCAGGGGGCCGCCGAATCGTCATTCCATTTGTCGAAGCTATCGTTCCGGAAGTGCAAATCGAGCAAGGCTGGATTGGCATCACCCCACCTCCGGGGCTTCTGGAACTTTGAATAGGCGCATCGCCTCGTAGCCATGAGCACCCGATCCATCGTTCCAGTGATCCTTTGCGGCGGCACCGGCACGCGGCTGTGGCCCCTCTCGCGTGCGACCTACCCAAAGCAGTACTGGGCCCTGGCCGGCAACGCTGAAGAAACCCTGCTGCAACAGACCTATCAACGGCTGATTGGGCTCACCAACCTGGCGCCCCCCCTGCTGATCTGCAACGAGGACCATCGCTTCATCGTCGCCGAACAAATGCGTCAGATCGGCGTTGAACCGGCGGCCATCCTGCTCGAGCCGATGGGTCGCAACACCGCTCCCGCCGTCGCCATCGCTGCCCTGCACGCCACGGCCGCCGGCGCAGACCCGCTGCTCCTGGTGCTGGCAGCCGACCATGTGATTCAGGACGCCGCGCGCTTTCGCTCCACAGTCGAAGCCGGCCTGGAAACGGCCGAACAAGACCGGTTGGTCACCTTTGGCATCGTGCCGACAGCGCCAGAAACCGGGTACGGCTATATCGAAGCCGCGGCCGAACTCAGCACCGCAGGCGGATCGGCGACCACCGCTGAACCCCAGGCGATCGCCCGCTTTGTCGAAAAACCCGATCGAGCCACCGCCGAACAGTTCCTGGCCACCGGGAGGTTCACCTGGAACAGCGGCATGTTTTTGTTCAAGGCCAGCGCCATCTTGAGCGAACTGGAGAACCATGCCCCCGAGGTGTTGCGGGCCTGCCGCTCAGCCCTCGAACACGACAGCGCCGACTTGGACTTCCGCCGGCTGGAGCACAACGCCTTTGCCGGCTGCCCCAGCGTGGCAATCGACGTGGCGGTGATGGAGAAAACCCAGCGCGGCGCAGTGCTGCCGCTCGAAGCGGGCTGGAGCGATGTCGGCAGCTGGAGCGTCCTTTGGGAAACGGCTGAGCGCAATCGCGACGGCAACGTGTTGCGGGGCCGGGTGATCAGTGAAGACAGCCGCAACTGCTACCTGCGCAGCGAACACCGCCTGGTGGTGGGATTGGGCATCGAAGATCTGGTGGTGGTCGAGACCGACGATGTGGTCCTGGTCGCCGGCCGCGACCGCGCTCAGGACATCAAGGGGATCGTCGGACGACTCGAAGCCGAAGGCGCTTCCGAAAGCAAGGCTCACCGCCGCATCTACCGTCCCTGGGGTCATTACGACGGCGTCACCGAGGGGGAGCGCTGGCAGGTCAAAAAAATCGTTGTCAACCCCGGCGCCTCGCTGTCCCTGCAGATGCATCACCACCGGGCCGAGCACTGGATCGTGGTTCGGGGCACCGCCGTGGTCGAGAAGGACGGCAGCAAGGAGCTGGTGTGCGAGAACCAGAGCACCTACATCCCGCTGGGCTGCAAACATCGCCTCTCGAACCCCGGCCAGATCCCGGTGGAGCTGATCGAGGTGCAGAGCGGCCCCTACCTGGGCGAAGACGACATCGTGCGCTTCGAAGACCGCTACGGACGCAGCGACGCAGTGCAGGCCTGAACCGGGGCCGCGCGTGCGGCGCAACCGGCTTGATCACCGCAAGCCCCTAGACCTCAGCGCTCACTCGACCGTGACGCTCTTGGCCAGGTTGCGCGGCTGATCGACATCGAGGCCGCGATGGGCGGCGATGTGATAGCTGAGCAGCTGCATCGGGATCACGGTCAACAGCGGGCTCAGCAGCTCGTCCACCTCGGGAACCGGCAGCAGCACGTCAAACAGACCGGTGTCCGGGCCTTCGGGGGCCACACCGATCAACTTGGCGTCGCGGGCCTTGGCCTCCTGGGCGTTGCTGAGCACTTTGTCAAACACCG
>Ga0194129_10006027_pt1 | contig 15067 bp, 9 predicted proteins | sample TA2KigCa35mmetaG_FD_150862 | JGI IMG/M metagenome (GOLD analysis project Ga0194129, IMG submission 150862) | Freshwater microbial communities from Lake Tanganyika, Tanzania - TA2015038 Kigoma Deep Cast 35m | ecosystem: Environmental > Aquatic > Freshwater > Lake | place: Tanzania: Lake... | reverse complement strand
CCGCCGGGATTCGAGGCGAGGTGCTGTGCCGTCCGATCCCCGGGCTGGGTCTGCCGGAGGGGATTCCCGAGCGTGGATGGAAGAAGCTCACGACCTTCTCGCGCGAACTCGCAGACCTCGGCGAAACCGCACTCTTCCTCGACCTGGATGTCGTGATCGTTGGCGATCTGGACGCCTTCTTCGATCTTGAAGGCGACTTCTACATCATTCACGACTGGAAGCGGCCCTGGCGGATCACCGGCAACTCCTCGGTTTACCGTTTCCGAATTGGTGCACATTGCGGAGTGCTTGACCACTTCGAGCACCACCAGGAGTCGATCCGCAAGCGCTTACGCAACGAGCAGGCCTACCTTTCGGAACGCATGGCGCAGCTCGGAACGCTCCGGTACTGGCCGCAGGAATGGTGTCGCAGTTTCAAGTATCACTGCATCCCCGGCTTTCCGAGGAACTGGTGGAAAACCCCTGTGATCCCGGACCACGCACGCATCCTGGTGTTTCACGGGGAAGTAAACCCTCCCGACGCCCTGATCGGCAGACGAAACCGGTGGGCGCGCGGATTGCGGCCGGCACCTTGGATCGAGGATCACTGGAGGGCTTAGAAACCGGCAAACACCCTGGCTTTGGCTCGCCGGTTACCCGCCCGACGACCGTGTCGACACACGCCTACCTGAGGCAGGCACTTCCCGCCACCACACACTTGACTTCGAAGGGAATGGGATCCACCGCCCCCGCTGAAAACCTTTTCAATGCAACCCTGCTTGCGCAATCAGCGTTGCTGATTCCTTCCTTCTTGCACCAAAGCCTATCTCGATCCGGTGTGAGCCTCGCTTCGCAGAACTGAAGCGCACTCTGTTCTGCGGCGGCCACCGACGCGTTTTGAGCCGCTCCGAAATAGGAAGTGTCTGCGTTGTAGTAGGCAATGCTCGCGCATGAAAGCGACTCCGTCGAGCCCTTGAACTCGAAGACGACTTCACAGGCCGGGGATGCACACTGCGCGCGCGCTGCAGTAGCAGCCGTTGATGCTGAGTCGCATCGATCGGGCCTGGTGGGATCCGTTGCCGTCGGAAGTGGGCTACAGCGCTTCTTCAAATCGGTTGCGGTGTGGTTGGGCGAGAAGAAGACCCCTGAAGCACCCCCCGAGGTTGTGGTGCTCGACCCGGTGGCGCCACCTGTTGTGCCGGTGGTGCCGGTACCTGTTGAAGGCGTGGTGGTGCTGCCCCCCGTTGTGCCCGTTGCGGTTGATGCCTGGGTCTTTTCGAGAGCGATCGCCCCGAAAAGATCCCGCTCGTTGTTGAGGCTCTTCTCGATATCACCGCACTGCGCAAGCAAGAGCGCCACGAGGAGGAGTAGGGAGGCAAGGAGACCGCGCTTACTGGAGATCATGTTCAGGGTGTCCCGGCAACGGTTTGTGGGACGGCCCCGCGCCAGTCCCTGCGAAAAGTGCCTGCGAAAAGTGCCTGCAAAGGTCGAGGCTGCGCTGGGAAGCTGGGGCAATCATTTGCGCGGCTTGACTCGGATCAATTCCCTCGGAAACTCACGAAAGTTTAGCGCAAGACAGCCGGGCCGAGGTGCCGCCAGCGCTGCAAACCCCGAAAGCGTGCGGCGGCAAGGCTTTCGGGTTCAGCGCGGTGAGGCCGTCGCCCCGAGCGTGGCAAGTTGCGCGTCGACCCATTCGATCCAATGGCGCACCGGCACCTCGGTGCCCGCCTGCAGGTGAGTGATGCACCCGATGTTGGCCGAGAGGATGGTGTCGGGCGAACCGGCAAGCAGATGCCCGAGTTTGCGCTTGCGCAGCGCTTCGGCGAGTTCTGCCTGGGTGATCGCATAAGTGCCCGCCGAACCGCAACAGAGGTGGCCCTCGGCCACCGGCTGGATTCGCGCACCGAAGGCAAGGAGCAGCTTTTCCACCTGCCCACGCACCTGCTGGCCATGCTGCAGCGTGCAGGGCGGATGAAAGACCACCGCCTCTTTCACACCCGGCGGGTTCGCCTGGCGTCCGAGGAATTCGAGCACCAGCGTTGGGAGCCACTCGGAGAGGTCGCGGGTCCTGGCAGCAACGGCTGCCGCGCGCTCGGCGTAGGCCGGGTCGTTGCGCAGCAGGTGCGCATAATCCTTTACGGTGACCGAGCAACCGGAGGCATTGAGCACGATCGCTTCGGCCTGCTCGAGCCTCGGCCACCAGGCATCGATGTTGCGCCTTGCCTGCTGCAGTGCTCCCCTTTCGTCGCCGAGATGGTGCCGGATCGCGCCGCAGCAGCCGGCAGCGGCGAGCGTTTCGCCGCGGATCCCAAGGCGGTGCAGGACCCTGATCGTGGCCGCATCGATGCTCGGCAGCATCGCGGGTTGCACGCACCCGATGGGCAACAATACCCTTCGCTGATGCTCTTCGAGTTGCATCGCCGTGGGCAGCAGCCCGGCAGGCCGCGGCACGGGCACCTTGGCGCGCAACACCGCTGGAAGCACAGGGCGAAGCTGCTGCCCGATGCGCATGGCCGGGGTGAAGATCCATGATCGTGTGAGCGTCTCGCGAAGTGTGGTGCGCAGCAGCTTTTGCGGCAGCGGTCGCGAGACTTGTTGCTCAACGATCTTTCGGCCGATGTCGAGGAGATGTCCGTACTCCACGCCGGAGGGACAGGTGGTTTCGCAGTTGCGGCAGGTGAGGCAACGGTCGAGATGGGTTTGCGTGGCGCGCGTGGCCGATTCGCCCTCGAGCACCTGCTTGATAAGGTAGATCCGGCCGCGCGGGCCGTCGAGTTCGTCGCCGAGCAACTGATAGGTGGGGCAGGTGGCCGTACAAAAGCCGCAATGCACGCACCGGCGCAAGATGGCTTCGGCCACCTCACCGTCGGGCGTTGACTTGATCCAGCTTGCGAGATGGGTTTCCATGCCTCGGGGGGTGGCTCCTGGGGGTCAGCCGCCGCGCAGCCCGGTATCGAGCGTGGGCATGAAGCGCCCGGGGTTGAACAGGGCCTCAGGGTCGAACTCGCGGCGGATGCGCTGCTGCAGCACAAGCATTGCGCCTTCGAGCGGCGTGAAGACAGGGTGACGCTTGTCGAGCGCCCGGAACAGGGTGGCGTGCCCGCCAAGCGATCTGGCGTGTTCGCGCACCTGCGCATCCCCCGGCGAAGTCAGGACCCAGCGCTGTGCGCCGCCCCACTCGGTGATGGTATCGCCCCATTGAGCCTGATGCGGCGTGGCCGAGGGCAGACTCACCCGCCACAACGCCTTGCCGGTGCTGCGCACCGCCCCAAAGTAGGCCAACCGGTGCTCCTTCAGATCGTCCCAGAACTGCAGCGCCTGCGTGGCGGTAAGAAAGCGCGCACCGTGCTCCTCCTGCCAGTGGCGGGTGGCCTGCAACACTGCGGCGCGGGCTCCTTCCATGCGCAAGACCAGATGCCCGTCGATCCAGGCGCTTGCAGTGATCGGCCAGGGCTCGGCAGCCCAGCGGTTGCAGAGGTCAACCGCGAGCGCCGCCTCCACCGGAAACCAGAGCGTTTCGCTTGCTGCCGGCATTGGCCACACCTTGAGCGATGCCTCGGCAATCAATCCAAGGCTGCCCAGCGAACCAACCGCAAGGCGTGCGATGTCGTAGCCGGCCACATTCTTCATGACTTCGCCGCCAAAGCGCAGAATCTCTCCGCGCGGACTGATCAGGGTCAGACCGAGCACGAAGTCGCGTACCGCGCCGCTGCTCGCCCGCCGCGGTCCCGAAAGACCGCAGGCCAGCATCCCTCCGAGCGTGGCGTCGGGACCGAAGTGCGGCGGTTCAAAGGCCAGCATCTGCCTGCGCTCGGCGAGCAGGCTCTCGAGCTCACGCAGGGGCGTGCCTGCCCTCGCCGTCACAACGAGTTCGCTGGGATCGTAGTGCAAAACGCCCTTGTGCACCCGCACGTCGAGCACCTCGCCGCGCGCCGACTCACCGTAGAAGTCCTTGCTTCCGGATCCGCGCAATCGCAGGGCGTAACCGAGGCGACCGGCCTCCACAACCCGGTCGCAGAGCCAACGCATGCTCTCCTCGACCCCTCGCACCGCAGGACCCGCACGCTGCGGAGGTCCTGCGTGCCCCGAGAGGGAGGCACGCTGCACAGCCGCAGACGACGCATGCGGCGCGGCCTCGCCAATTGGGCTCTGGAGTCGGTTCAGAAGCGCTCCAGCGCGGCAAAGGGCATCTTGCCGCGATGCACATGCATCCTGCCGTACTCCGCGCATCGCGCAAGCGTTGGGATTGCCTTGCCCGGATTCAGCAATCCCACCGGATCGAAAGCCTTCTTGAGCGCGAAAAAGCTTGCCCTTTCGGCAGGCGAGAACTGGACGCACATTGAATTGATTTTTTCCATACCCACCCCGTGCTCGCCCGTGACGGTTCCGCCGTAGTCGACACAGCGCTCGAGGATCGCAGCCCCGAAGAGCTCGGCGCGACGCCACTGGTCGGCATCGTTGGCATCGAAGAGAATGAGAGGATGCAGATTGCCGTCGCCTGCATGAAACACGTTCATGCAGCGCAGCTGGTAGGTGTTTTCCATCGCCGCAATGTCGCCGAGCATCCTGCCAAGGTGCTTGCGCGGAATAGTACCGTCCATGCAATAGTAGTCGGGCGACACACGCCCGGCAGCCGGAAAGGCGTTTTTTCTTCCCGACCAGAACCGTAGCCGCTCGGGCTCCGACTGCGACACCCGGATTGCGGTGGCGCCTGCATCGTTCAAGATGCGCTCGATCCGCGCGATCTCTTCCTCAACTTCCTCCGGAGTTCCGTCGGACTCGGCGAGCAGAATCGCTTGCGCCTGCAGGTCGTACCCGGCGCGTACAAAAGGCTCGACCGCCTCAGCAGTGCGTCGGTCCATCAGTTCGAGGCCCGCAGGGATGATGCCCTCGGCGATGATCATTGCCACAGCGTCGGCAGCCTTGATCACATCGTTGAACGAGGCCATCACCACCCGCGCGAGTTGCGGACGGGGAACAAGCTTTACCGTTACTTCCGTCACGACGGCAAGCATGCCCTCCGAGCCAACAAGGGCTGCGAGCACGTCGAGCCCTGCGCTGTCGAGCGCCTCGGAACCGCATTCGAGCACCTCCCCCTCGATGCTGAGTGCACGCACCCGCAGCACGTTGTGTACCGTGAGGCCGTACTTGAGGCAGTGCACGCCACCCGAGTTCTCCGCGACGTTGCCCCCGATCGTGCAGGCGATCTGCGAGGACGGGTCGGGTGCGTAATAGAGGCCGTGTGGCGCGGCCGCCTCCGAGATCGCCAGATTGCGTACGCCGGGCTGCACCCGGGCGATTCGCGCATGCGGATCCAGGTGAACGATGCGGTTGAGCCGGGCCAGCGAAAGCACCACCCCCGCAGCGTGCGGCATTGCCCCACCGGAAAGCCCAGTGCCCGCACCCCGGGCAACCACCGGAACCTCCAGGCGGTGGCAGCAACGCAACACCTCGATCACCTCGGCTTCGCTGGCGGGAAGCACCACCAGCATCGGCATCTGGCGAAACGCGGTGAGGCCGTCGCACTCGTAGGGCCGCAGGTGCTCCTCGCGCCACAGTACGCTTCCCTGCGGAAGGATGCGCATCAGTTCGCGCGCCACCTGCGCCTTGCGCGCCGGACTCGGGCTTCGCCCGGGGTCGCTCTGGGCAGGCTCAAGGCGAAGCTGCGATGCGACCGTCGAGGCGTCGACAGGCTGGTCCTGTGCGGGCTCTGAAAAACCTGAGGGTACTGCCGACATCAGGAGCGGAAGATCTTGCCGGGGTTGAGGATGTTGTGCGGATCGAAAGCCCGCTTGATCGCACGCATCAACTGGATCGCATCGGGGCCTGCTTCGTGCTCGAGGAAATCGATCTTGTGCAGCCCGATCCCGTGCTCGCCGGTGCACGTCCCCTCCATCGACTGCGCCAGCCGAACGATCTCGTTGTTGAGACGCTCGGACTCGGCAATCTCGGCCGCGTTCGCGGGATCGATCAGCAGTGCGCAGTGAAAATTGCCATCGCCCACATGCCCGAGGATGCCAAAGGGCATGCTCGCCCGATCAAGGATCGCACGCGCGCCGGTGATCGAATCTGCAAGCCGCGAAATCGGCACACAGGTGTCGGTGGAGAGCCCTTTGCAGCCTGGACGCGACTGGAGGAGCGCGAAGTAGGCGTTATGCCGCGCATTCCACAGGCGCGTCCGGTCCTCCGGCCGCAAGGCCCACTCGAAGTCCTCGCCCCCATGGTCCCGGGCCAGCGCCTGCACGGTTTCCGCCTGCTCGCGGGCCGAAGCCTCGGTTCCGTGGAATTCGAAGAAGAGGGTGTGGGCCTCACGAAGACGGGTGCGCGAGTAGGCATTGATCGAGGCGATGGTGTAGGGGCACAGGTATTCGCTTCGCGCCACTGGCACGCCGAGCTGAATGGTTTCGATCACGGTGTTGACGGCAGCATCGAGCGAGGGAAAATTCACAACGGCAGCGCTCATCGCCTCGGGAATCGGGTAGAGGCGTACCGTGACCTCGGTGATGATGCCGAGCGTCCCCTCAGAGCCCACGAAGAGACGGGTGAGGTCGTAGCCTGCGGAAGACTTCCGTGCCCGGTTGAAGGGCCTGAGCAATCGACCGTCTGCGGTTACAACGCTGAGGCCCAGCACGTTCTCGCGCATCGTGCCGTAGCGCACCGCGTTCGTGCCCGAAGCGCGCGTAGCCGCCATGCCGCCAAGCGAGGCATCCGCCCCGGGATCGATCGGAAAGAAGAGGCCGCTCGACTTCAGCGCCTCGTTGAGTTGCTTGCGGGTCACGCCCGCCTGGACCGTTGCGGTGAGATCCTCGGCCTGGATCGCGAGAATCTGGTTCATCCCCGACACGTCGAGACTGACACCACCGTGGATGGCAAGCAGATGCCCCTCGAGTGAGGAACCAGCGCCGTAGGCGATCAAGGGCGTGCAATGCTCCGCGCAAAGCACCACCGCATCGATCACATCCTGATTGCTTTGCGCAAAGACGACTGCATCGGGCGGGGTTGCCGGAAAGGGTGATTCGTCCTTGCCGTGGTGCTCCCGAACCGCCGCCGCCGTAGAAAAGCGCTCCGCAAACCGCGCCTTCAACGCATCGCCGAGCATCGCCGGGAGCGGCCGCCGGATCGCCTCAAGTACCGGATAGGGGGCATTCACATCCAGATCCTCAACACAGGGTGTCTGATTATCCCACGACACTGCGCGGGAACCAATGGCCGCCCCGGATGCGGGGTCAAGACCGACGCGCGGAACCGGCCCCCGCGACGGATACGGCACGACGGACGGCAGAAGCGATCCGCCTTACACTCCAGATGCGCGGGGCGGTGCTCGCCCAATCCCCTTACAGAGGAGCGATCAGCATGGGACAACGACTCAGCGTGATTGCCACCCGCACTGGCGATGACGGCAGCACCGGACTGGGCGACGGAAGCCGCACCCCGAAGAACAGCCTGCGCATTCATGCGATGGGAGAGGTAGACGAACTCAACTGCCAACTGGGCGCCTTGCGCGCCTTCCTGGCCGGGCCGCGATCGACCAACCCTTCGATCGATCCCGTATCCGCGATCCCGGGAGCGGGCGCTGCCGATTCTGCGGGGGTTGATCTCGCGCATGTCGACGCACTGCTGCTCGAAATCCAGCACGATCTTTTCGATCTGGGCGGGGAGTTGTGCATTCCGGGCTTTGAGAACCTGCGCGAAGCGCAGTTGCTGCGCCTCGATGAGGCACTGGCCCTCTACAACGCCGACCTGCCCCGCCTTGCCGAGTTCATCCTGCCTGGAGGTTCGATGCTTGCTGCGCAGGCGCATGTGTGCCGTGCAGTATGCCGGCGCGCCGAACGCGCTGTGGTGGCCCTAGCGCGCAGCGAAGCCCTTCGCGCCCTTGCCCAACAGTACCTGAACCGCCTCTCCGATCTGCTCTTTGTCCTGTCCCGAGTGCTCAACCGTGCAGCGGGTGGCTCCGACGTCCTATGGGACCGGGGGCGCTGATCAGATGCTCTCGAGCACCAGGCGACGCGCCTTGACCGCATCAGCGAGTTCACCGATCAACAATGCCGACTCCTCCCATCCGAGGCAGCCGTCGGTAACACTCTGGCCATAGACCAGAGGTTTTCCCGGCACCAGGTCCTGTCGCCCCGCAAGCAGGTGGCTCTCGATCATCACGCCCATGATGCGCGTATCCCCCTCGGCGAGTTGCGCCGCAATGTTGCGTAACACCGGCACCTGATTCTCGGGCTTTTTCTGACTGTTGCCGTGGCTCGCATCGATCATCAGGCGGCAGGCGAGTGCAGCACTGGCAGCCTCCCGGCACGCGGCATCCACCGAGGCCGCGTCGTAGTTTGGGGCCTTGCCGCCCCTCAGGATCACATGACAGTCCTCGTTGCCGTTGGTGGAAACGATCGCCGAATGCCCGCCCTTGGTCACCGAGAGAAAATGATGCGGATGCGAGGCCGCCTTCACTGCGTCGAAGGCAATTCGCAGGTTGCCGTCGGTCCCGTTCTTGAAGCCCACCGGACAACTCATGCCGGAGGCAAGCTCGCGATGCGACTGGCTCTCGGTGGTACGCGCGCCGATCGCACCCCAGGCAACCAGGTCGGCGATGTATTGCGGCGAGATCACGTCAAGAAACTCCGATCCTGCGGGCATGCCGGCCTCGGTGAGGTCGAGCAGCAATTGACGTGCAAGCCGCAGGCCCTTGTTGATCTGGAAGCTTCCGTCGAGCTCCGGGTCGTTGATCAGACCTTTCCAGCCCACCGTCGTGCGCGGCTTCTCAAAGTAGACCCGCATCACGATCTCGAGTTCCCCCAGATGCTGCCGACGCAACTCCACCAGTTGACTCGCGTAGTGCATCGCAGCCTTGGGATCGTGAATCGAACACGGCCCGATCACCACCAGAAGCCGGTCGTCCATGTCGTGAAGAATCCGATGGATTGCCTGGCGTGCCTCGAAGGTGACCCGGGCGGCGCGTTCGCTGCAGGGAAACTCGCGAAGGAGATGCGAGGGTGGGGTGAGTTCCTTGGTTTCGCGGATACGCACGTCGTCGGTGACGGGTTGCATGAGGCACTCCTCGGAGGCGCAAAAGAGGGCGCGGCGTGGGCGTGGGCTTAGGGTGGCGCCATAAAAAAAGCCGGACGGACCGGCGGTTTACGACGCAGCGCGCAGCGCATGAAGAGGAACGCGCTGGACTATTGCAAGTTTGCCACAGATGGACGCTCTGCGACAAACGACGATGACTCGTGGCTGGTCCCTCAGGCGGTTCCGCCAACCGTCAGGCCCTCGATGCGCAGCGTGGGTTGTCCAACACCAACCGGGACGCTCTGGCCGTCTTTGCCGCAAGTGCCAACTCCCGGGTCAAGCCGCATGTCGTTGCCGATCATGCTCACCCGGGTGAGCGCCTCGGGGCCGTTGCCCATCAGTGTTGCGCCCTTCACCGGGTGGCACAGGCGGCCCTTCTCTACCCACCAGGCCTCGCTCGCCGAGAACACGAACTTGCCGTTGGTGATGTCGACCTGACCGCCGCCGAAATTCACGGCGTAGAGCCCACGATCAATCGAGGCGATGATTTCCTGCGGATCCATGGCTCCATTACGCATCAGCGTATTGGTCATGCGCGGCATGGGCAGATGCGCAAACGACTCGCGACGTCCGTTCCCAGTGGGTTTCACCTGCATCAGGCGGGCGTTGAGCCGGTCCTGGAGGTAGGCACACAGGATGCCGTCCTCGATCAGCACCGTGCAGCGGGTGGTTTCGCCCTCGTCGTCGACGTTGAGCGAACCCCTCCGGTCCGGAAGCGTCCCGTCGTCGACCACAGTGACGCCCTTGGCAGCCACCCGTTCCCCGATCCGCCCGGTAAACACCGATGAGCCCTTGCGGTTGAAGTCGCCCTCGAGACCATGCCCGACAGCCTCATGGAGCAGGATCCCCGGCCAGCCAGGACCTAGAACAACGCTCATCTGCCCGGCGGGCGCCGGCCGCGCCTCGAGGTTGAGAAGCGCCAGATCGACCGCCTTGTCAACATGCTGATGCAACTGTTCGTGGCTGAAATAGGCCAGATTGAAACGGCCGCCTCCGCCGCTGTAGCCCTGTTCACGCCGCCCCTGCTGTTCCACGATCACGCTCACCGACAGCCGGATCAGGGGACGCACATCGGCGGCGATGCTGCCATCGAGCCTTGCCACCAGCATCACATCCCACTCGGCCGCGAGCGAGGCCATTACTTGCCGGATACGCGGGTCGCGGGCCCGCGCATAGCGCTCCACTTCGTGGAGCAGCGCCACCTTGGCGTCGGCCGGCATCGCAGCAATCGGGTCGCTGGCTCCATAGTGCTGCGCCATGGGCCTGCGACGGAATCGCCCCTTGAGTGCGGCACCTCCACCGCCCCGCCGCGCGATGCTGCGGGTGGCGCGCGCTGCCTCCATCAGAATCTCCGCGCTGATCCCGTCCGAGTAGGAAAAGGCGGTCTTCTCACCTTGCACTGCACGCACGCCCACACCCTGCTCGATCGAGAAGCTTCCTGACTTCACGATGCCTTCGTCCAGACTCCACGATTCGGTCCGGGTGTACTGAAAGTAGAGATCGGCGTCATCGATGCGGTGCTCGGCCATCGTGGAGAGGGCGCGGGCCAGATCGGCATGCTGCAAGCCCGCAGGCTGCAGGAGGGTCTGTTCGGCAAGCGCAAGACGCTTGATGATCGGCTCGACTGTGTTCATGCTTGTTCCTTGGGTCCGTGATGATCCGGCGTTACTCCTGCGCTGATCGGCGCCTTCAGAGCCGCCGGTGCGCAAGCGCGGGCAGCATGGTCCGCACTTGCCTGATGCGTTCACGCCTGATCGAAGCGAGCACGATTCCTTCGCCTTCCGCCCGGCAGGCGAGTACCTCCCCCCACGGATCCACAACCATGCTGTGCCCGAAGGTGCGGCGTCCGTTGCTGTGGCACCCGCCCTGTGCTGCGGCAACCACATAGCACTGGTTCTCCACGGCGCGCGCGCGCAGGAGCAGTTCCCAGTGCGCGGCTCCGGTGGTGTAGGTGAAGGCTGAGGGCACGAGGAGAAGGTCTGCTGGCGCGAGCGCGCGATAGAGCTCGGGAAACCGCAGGTCATAGCATACGCTCAGCCCCACCCTCCAGCTCTGCGCATCGGCCACGCTCGGAGTGTCGCCCGCCTCGATCGTGTCGGCCTCGTTGAAGCGTTCGGCGTCCTTCTGGAACCCGAAGAGATGGATCTTGTCGTATCGCGCTACCGCCCGACCTTGCGGGTCGAACAGGAACTGGGTGTTGCGCACCTTGCGGCGATCGCTGGTGCGCAGTGGCAAGGTGCCCCCCGCAACCCACACCCGGTGCGATCTTGCCGCTTCGGCGAGGAAGTCCTGGATCGGTCCAGACCCCGCCGACTCGCGACGCTCAACCTTGTCGGTGTCGCGCCGCCCAAGCAGGCAGAAATACTCGGGCAGGCTCACCAATTGGGCGCCCGCCGAAGCCGCCTCGGCAATTAGCGCCCCTGCTCGCACAAGGTTGTGGTCCACCACTTCACTCGAGACCATCTGCACCGCCGCGACCCGCAGCGATTCGGCCGAGAGTTCGGGGGGATGTGGCGGATCTTCGGCTCGAACCGCAGCGTCCCGCACCGGCTGCCCCCCGGACGCGGACCCCAACTGCTCAGCGGCGGTTGACACGGGGATCATCAGACTTTCCTTGCAGGGCTTCGAGTAGCCCCGCGCGACCCAGGTCGGCCACCTTGGGGTCGTCCCAGGGCCCGGTAATTGCGTAACGGTAGGTGAGCATTCTTCGCAGCGGTTCTGCCAGAGCATACTGCGCCACCAGCGACCCCAGGCCAACGAAGGGATTGATGAGCGCGCCGTAGACGATCGAAGCCATGCCGGCATCGAGATTGGGGACGACTTCGGCTTGCATGTCCTGTGTTTCGCCCACGAGGTCCACTGCGCCGCGCAAGCCAACCACAGCCTGCGGGCCAACCATCGAGAAGTTGTCGGTACGCGCCACGCCCTGCGCGATCCTGGCGTCGGCGCGAAGCCCATCGAAGCTGTAGCCCCGCGCAAAAATGTCGGAGAAATCAAAACTCAGCCGCCGCGGAAGCGCCTGAAGATTGAGCACGCTGAGCAACTTCGCAACGCCAGGTTCGGTCTTCAGGAAGCGGCCCCGCCCCAGGCTTGCCTCGACCTTTCCTTCAAGCGAGGGGTAATGCGGCTCCCAGGGCAGGCCCTGCCACGAGAGCGTCCCTCCGATCCGGCCCTCGCCCCCGATGAAGGTGCCAGGAAAGCCGAGACGGTCGAGCGTGCGGCCCGCATCCTCGATGCGCAGATCAAACTCCACCGTGGTTGTGCCCGGTTGCAGCAGCGCCGGCCGGGCCGTCCGGTTGGTGGACTCGCCGGGGTAGGCGTCGCCCCAACCGCCGCTTGCAACCAGTCGTGCGCCATCCATTTGCATTTGCATCTCGTCGAGTTGCCAGCGCCATGCTTCAGCATGGCGGATGCTGCTTGCCCTCACAACCCAGGCCCCGAGTTCGCGCTCACCCAGTTTCAGGCGCGCCACCTGGACATCCATCGTGGGTAGCCGACGCAGGCTCGCATCCGGCGCGGTACCGGGGTCCGGTGATTCACGGACGGGAAGCTCGATCCGCGCAAAGCGCGCCTGAAGTTCGCCGGGATCGTCGGCAGAGGGCAGCCGAAAGGAGGCAAACCCCGAGGCTTCGCGCGCCTCGAGGTTGAGTTGCCAGCGGCCCTGGTGCTGGCTTGCGCCAATCACCGCATCGTGAAGGTCGCGTCCGTCGTAGCGCAGCCTTCCGGTTGCGATCGCCAGGCGTTCAGGAACCAGAGGGCTCGGCTGGGTGCCGCTGGCACGCAGCAGCGGCAGCCACGACTCCACCTCGATCAGCGGATGGCGTACCGTGATCGCGAGTCCGCGCATTGGCAGCAAGGGTTCGGTACCGACCGCAATCACGCCACTCACCACCTCGAGGTCGGACTGCGGTTGCGCGCGCTCGCGCCCCACCCAGACCTGAAGCTGCTCGCGTAGCTGCACACGGATCTGATCCTCCCGGGGCACCACGGTGCCCTGCAGACGCCCCCCATCCTTCCCGGGGGTGGCGGCCAACGGAAAGCGCCGCCCCGGCACGAGGTCCACCCGGATCGGCCACGCCTCCGTCACCTTCTTGCGCAACGGTTCGGGCAGGTCGACGAGCAGCCCCTTGCCGTCGGAGTCCGCCCGCAATTCGACCTCGCGGCCGTTGAGGGTGAGCGCGGCCTTGTAGGCGAGCGAGCCCCGCACCTTCTCGAAGACCGGATGGCCGAGCCAGTCACGCAAGGCGCTTCCGGTGGCGCGGCCCGACGCCTCGAGTCGTAACTGGCCCGAGGTTTCGGAACGACCCGCGAGTTGGATCTCGCCGCCGAGAAACTGGCCGCGCAAGGAACTCAGAAAGAGTGCCGATTCGGTGAAGCCGAAGTCCCCGCGTACCTCGGAAAGAGGTGGAAGGTCCCCGCTGAGGCGAATCTCGTTGTCCACGAGCCGTACCGTCCCGAGCACCTGGGTGCGGTCGAGATCTTCGAGCGGCAGCACCAGCGCCAGATCGAGCTGGGCCTCTCCGCGAGCGTCCATGTCCTCGGAGAACTGACTCAACCGGGTGGCGATCGGGCTCTGATTCACGAAACGGATCATGTCGCTCGTCTTGCCGCGCGCCAGTCCTCCCACCCTCAACACCGGAACGTCGAGTTCGGCAATTGCCGCGCGGGTGTTTTCGAGGCGCAGGCCCATGGATTGACCCGAACGCACTTCGATACGCATCGCCGCCGCCTCAAAGTGAAGCGTTCCCACGATGTTCTCGATCGCTGGCCAGCCCGGCGCATAGTCGAGGCGGCTGCCGGTCAGTTGGCCTTCCACCATGAACTGGCCGCTCCCCGGCGCGCTGAAGGGGAAATCCTCGATGTCGCCACGCAGCACGAAGCGTGCCTGCGACACCATCCCGCCCTGAACCGAAGAACGCAACCACCTGCGAAGTTCGGTGCCGACGACAAGCGGCAGGTAACGCACGACCCGGTCGGCGCGCAGCGCGCGCAACTGCCCCTGAAGGTCGACCAGGCCTGCGCCCTTGCCCCCGGTTCGGTAGGTGCCGCGCACCTGCGCAAGACCGTCGGCATTGGAAAACTCAAGCTGCTCGATTTCCACGTTGAGCCCTGCCCCTGGGACAGTGCCGGCCGGATCTGCGCGTGGGTAGCGCCAGCGCAGCCGCGCCGAGGCCTTGTCGACGGTGAATTCGGGGTCGTCAAAGACGCCAGGAAATCGCAGCGTGGCAACCTCGGGGGCCACAAGCGCCATTTCTCCGCCCTCCTCGCTGATCCGCAAAGTGCCCGAAAGCCCAAGAAACGAGGGCAGGGCCCTGCGATCGGTCTCGGCCGACCGTACCTTAACGCCGATCCTCTCCACCGCCAGCGTTGCGTCGTAGGCGGTGCCCCGCCCCGAGCCAAGCGCCGCGCGGTCCTCGAAGCGCAGGTTCACCTGGCGCAGTTCGCCTTCGACCTCGAGCCGCGCGAGTGCCTGCCGCAGGTCGGGGGGAAGCGGCAGGCGCCTGGCAAAGCCCAGCGCCCCGGCCGCACTGAGCGGCGCGAGTGCGATCTGGCCCTCCAGCAAAGAGCCATCCGGACCAACCCGCAGCCGATGTTCCTTGCCCTCCACCGCCAGCCGGATGCCCCCCGCTTCCTCCACTTCCAGCTCGCCCAGAAGAAGGGTGATCGACTGCAAGGCCTGCGCAGGGGCAGCTTGGGAAAGGGCGTGTTGGGAAAGGGCGGCTTGGGAAAGGGCAGCCTGGGAAAGGTCCACCTGGGCTGACCCGGCCTGGGCTGGCCCGCCAACACCTCGCCCGCCCGCACTTGGCCCGGCCTGGGCTGGCCGGGCTGGTGCGAAGACCGGCTGGGCCTGCAGCGATGCGCGCAAATGGGCAAGGTGGATCTCGCCCTCCGGCAACGGCAGTTTCAGCGCCTGTCCCTGGAAGCGCATTTGTATAGCGCTCATCCGCGCCTGGGCAAAGTCGATCCAGGAGGCGATCTGCAAGACACCCTCGCGCGGAATGTGAGACGGCAACTTCTCCTC
>Ga0194129_10006025_pt1 | contig 15071 bp, 13 predicted proteins | sample TA2KigCa35mmetaG_FD_150862 | JGI IMG/M metagenome (GOLD analysis project Ga0194129, IMG submission 150862) | Freshwater microbial communities from Lake Tanganyika, Tanzania - TA2015038 Kigoma Deep Cast 35m | ecosystem: Environmental > Aquatic > Freshwater > Lake | place: Tanzania: Lake... | reverse complement strand
GCCTAAGCCGCAGGATCTGCTCTTGGGCCTCTGCCTTGGCCTCCGCCAAGAAAGCCGTATCCGTCGGGAACATCGCACAGGCATAAGCGAAATCCTGCCAAACCATCATCCCTTTGCGATCGCAGAGATCCATTAGCGCATCTGATACATAGTGCCCGCCTCCCCAGATGCGAATCAAGTTCATCCCCGCATCAAGAGCCAGATCCAGCAGCCTGAACGTCCGGGCAGTATCGGACATCAGGGGCCACAGGTCATGGGGCACCCAATTGGCTCCTTGGATATAACAATATTGACCGTTAATCCTGAATTGAAAAGACCTACCCAGGGAATCCGACTCTTGCAGCAATTGCACCGTCCGAATCCCAAAGTGCAGGGAGTCTTCCAACAATACTTTCCCACCTAGGTCCTTCAAGACAAGCAAGGTATGTTGCATGGTGGGCTCCCCCATTCCCACCGGCCACCAAAGTTGGGGATCGCGTAATTCAAATTCAGGATGATCTGGCGTACCCTCAGCGGACCAACCCTGACCCTGTAGCGTCCAATGCAGGCCTTTGGATCCTGTACCGGCCAAGTCCCATGCTTCCAAGCCCTCAACACGCAAACGCGCTATCCGATTGTGGTCACCCAATCCAAGGGTGCGAACACGCAACGGGACCTGTTTTCTGCTTGAAGAGTTGGAGCTGGTCACCAATTCGATACGCCCGGTAATGCCCACCGACGGCATGGCTTTGGCCCAATCCCAACCGAATTGATAGGCGGCTTTGCGCGAGTGCAACCAAACCCCTCCAGGCAGGGGATAAGGTTCGCGCAGGGCTTGTTTGGCCACTTCGGGCAGGGGGGGCTTCAGCACAATAAGCAATTCGTTGACCCCGGACTTAAGGAAGGACTTCACTTTTCCTGAAACCTTGTCTTGGGCAAATAAATTCAGGCGGTAGGTTCGATGAGGATTGGAAAAATTCCCCAAAGGCTCACCGTTCAGGAAGACGGAAGCATAGGTATCCAGGCCATTGACCAACAATTGGCAACTTGGTTCGTAGCGCAGGTAACGACTATCCCCCATCAAGGTGGAAGCGTGGAATTCTGCCTTGTATACCCAGGTGCAGTCACTGACCCAACCCAAAGAATCTGCGTTTCGACCCCAATACGGATTAGGAATTTTTCTTTGTTGGAACAAATCCAAGATGACCGAACCCGATGGACCAGCGACCGTCATCTCCATCCCACCCTTCGTTGAAGATTGACTTGACCTAAGCGGCAACCATTGCTCCCAACCCTGGGCGCGCAATGACCATTGTACTTCGGGCGACCGAAGTGACCAACGTTGATGAGCGACCGAAGTAACCTGGCATAACGCCTTGGACCCTGCAACAAAAACAAGAAAAGTCCAACCTATTAACAAGCCCTTCATGGCTTACAAAGTTGGACCAACCGAGGATTCATCATTCTCATTCTCTAAAACTATCCAACAAGGCGATATTTGAGAATTTCTAGAGGCCCCCTCCCTACGTTCAGGAGCAATAGTCAAAGAGTCGGATCCCACTACCCTAATCCCTGCAGCAGCGAACCGAGAAGCCGTAAGTGAGGTAGTTGTAGTAGCGGTAGATTGGGACGTATGACAGCCTGATGAATCACGTTATAGATATTGACTAAGAAATAAAAGTAAGGAATATGAAAAATTTGGAAACCTATATTTTTCGTTTAGCTAACTGTAAATTAGAGGTTCCAGGAAAATATTTATAGCCAATTCCAAAGGGCAAATTACCAACATTGGCAGAATCAAACTCATATGCTTTTTGTAACTCGAGTTGAAAACGAAAATCAAACAATTTAATAGGCCGATCGTACTTCCCATAATACTTAAGGTGCCACTGACTAGTATTAAAAAAATTGATTGGAATGCCTGAATCATCTTGCAAAATATTTTGTGATTTTTCTAAAATTAAATTCCTAATTTTGCTAAAATAAGAATCATGAAGCAAGTATGAAGCTGATTTCAAATAGGTTACGTGTATTTTTTGCTTTTCTAAAAAAAGAAGTAAATTTTTATTTTCATTTAATCCTGGAAGCAAAATTTTATCGCCTATGGTATACGGCCCATCTTGAATATTGGCAGAAAAATAGACTAACGTTCGTACCTTATCTTCTCCATTCCGTTGGTAATAAAATCGAAATCCCTGGCTGTAAGATGTAGTGATAATTGAATCAACAACAAGCATACCTTTGTTGTCAATTGATATAGGCTCAATATTTAACAGACGATGACCAGTTTTGTAGAAAAAATAAAGAAAAACCGATAAGTTCCCATCCAATTGACGTCTAAAGTCACTATTCATAGAAACAGTTCGGAAAAAACTGAAGCGCAAGATATCCGAAAGAGATTTATTAAATTTAAACATGTAATCAGCTAATTGCATATTATTGTCTAATTGACTAATATTCACAAATGAGCCTTTTGGCTCCAAAGCAATCATGATTATCTCTTCGGAATTGGGGAAAAATAAATTTGCATGCAAAAAGTCTGCCCCAGAAAAAGGATAGAACAATGCTCCATTAAACCGATTCACATCCTCAAGCTCCTTAGAAGCCCATTCTGAAATAGTTAAACGATTCTTAGCACTTTGATCCCATAATAAATTTAAATCACGATTAAGAGACTTAAACTCCGATGTTAAGGCGTATTTTGGAATATATTCACGTGAAAAGTTGGTGTCCCCTGCCAAAACACCAGCTGTGACATGAAAAATAGGATCATTTGGAGAACTTTGTGATGAATCAACATTGTCCTCGTTTGTAGAATTAGATTGAGGTTTTTTGTCAGAATTAATGCAAGAATTCAAAATAAACAAAATTCCAAACGGGAAAACGATATTTTTGATAGTAAATTTGTTCATATGCTCAGTTATCAACTAATAAGTGCAATATATGAAAAAAACTGGGAAAACCCTTATATATCCAGGGGAAAACCCTTTAAAAACAATTATCACCTAAAAAAGCAATGACATGGCGACTAAATTCCAATCTTTAGAACAATCCTTATTGGTTATTATATGTTTAAACCTTGCTTGCTACAAATACTCAAAAGGGCAGGAAGGGATTATCCCTCCTTTGAAAGATAAAGCTTATTACACGGCATCATCAGAATTACCTCCAAGTTACGGATTTAGCTATGGCCCATCCAAAGCAGGTGATCAGTATTTAAGGACATGGTGGTCGCCATCAACAAATAATCGAACTCGCTGTTGGTTACAGATAAACTACGGAAAGGGAAGGTATATCAACTATATTAAAATCCACGGTGGATCACATTATCCAAATTTTCAAAATCTAGGAGATCTATTTTACAAAAATTTAAGGATTCGAATAGCAAAGTTAACTTTTTCTGATGGGAGTGAAGAGACGATAGAATTTGAAGATTCAGACAGGGTTCAGACCTTTCGATTTCAAAAACGTTATACAAATATTGTGAGAATTTACCCGCTGCGTTATTATCAAGCAGAGAAATGGAACGACCCTTGCATAAGTCACTTTGTTGCCGGTTATGAATAAGGGTTTCGCATTGATTCTTCTAATTACAGCGGGAATCTGTTGTATACCAGTACTAATAAAATCCAATTATACAAGCAACCCCGTAAAAATATTTGATACACATTTTAAACTAGAAACATACAAAGATAGTGTAGTTATAACCCGTCAAATAAAAAAGTTCTTTAATAATAGATTGGTGTTAGTGACGCTTAAATCAAAAAATCAAGCTATTGGCAACCTTTTGGCACTTCCTGGCTGGAATTACCCAGATACACAGTGGTGTCAAAAAACAAGCTTGTGCGAAAAAGCCCTAAAAAGGGGTTATAATCTAATTTTTGTAGAAATGCAAAAGAGTCTGTATCTCAGAGAGTACTACCCCGAAACTGACAAGGAATTGGCGCGACATCCTACGCGAAAATGGCTGATGGATTCAGTATGGCTTCCATTAATTAAGAACGGCACAATTAATGGGTCTTTGAAATCCTATGTTATTGGATTGTCTACTGGAGGACGTGGTGCCGCTATACTTGGCCTAGAGTATCCCAATTTCTTTTCTGGTGTTGCAGCATTGTCAGGTGATTTTAATCCAAATCTAGAGCCTAATGACAGGCTAATGATTAAGTCATTAGGACCTAAAAGATTATTCAATAAACGCTGGAATGGTGACAATAATTTAACTCTTAGGACAGTAGAAATGAAAACACCCATTTACATTGGCCACGGAAAAAAAGATCGCGTCGTTAGTTACATGCAGTCCTTAAAATACTATCAGACACTTGTTAAAGTTCAACCAAAATTAACTGTAAAATTGAACCTAGACACCTTGGCGGGCCATGATTACAAATACTGGGATTCGGAGGTTGATTCCGTACTTAATTTTTTTGATCAAATTCAAATTAATTCGAAAAAATAAATTTAAAATAATTTAAATTCAAGTAATTACTGCATTTTTTTCTTTCTTGATTAGGTGTTTTGTATTTGAATTTTCTTACAGGTCTGATGTTAAGAGACGCTTCAACTTGTCGGATACGGTGACGGGATATTTCACGAAGGTCGATCTTTTTGGGAAGAAATCTTCGGATTTGACCGATTCGATTTTCGACGGTCCTTTTAACTTGGCAAAGGGTCTGGTAAAGTAAGTTTTAAGGCCCAAACCTATCCTATCGCCTGGTGTTCCGCAAAGGCTTTTTCGTTATCGATGGTTAAGGTATGCAAGGGATACGTTTCTCTATGGAGACGCGATTTGCGATTACATCCCGAGAATCGCGTCTGAGCCCTCTTTTACGTCTTCAATGCCAATTGCGGAGCTCTTGGTACAATCGCCTGAAGGGGGTGAGCGCGCTTGTTACCATGCTTACACGCCCATACCCATTGATAGAGGCACTCATGGCTCACCGGGTAAAGGCCGCTATCTTTGGCCCAAGTGCTAATAAAATTCAGGACTCCAATTCTTAATTATACCGCTCCATCAAAATTCATAAAAGGCCCTCAAAGTCCTTTTTACTGTTTTTTACATTAATTGCGCTTATTTGTTGGAACCAACTCCTAAATAAATAAAAAAAATTTATATTTTAGTTAAACCTAACTATATTTGAAATAACCGAATTAGAATATTGACTTTTAAATTGCATCGATAAGAAAAAATTAGTAATTGTATGTGTGATAAATTTAATTTTGATAAATTTTGACTCAAAGGGTTTTAATGCAATAAATTCACTTGAATGTTGTACATTCCATGACTTTTTGTCGTCAACTTTGATACAAAATAAATATTCTATTGCTTATATAAACGGTTCAAATGTTAATCTTAGAACCTTGCCATCAACATCTCCACCAAGCGAAGTAATTACTCTACTTCAAAAGAACCATGTTGTAACCATCATTGACATGAAATTCCCAGATAACAACAAGAATGAAGCGATTCTCACAAGAGATACCAGATTTTATAATAATGATGGTTCTTATGCATTAACATTAAAAAAAGGTAAAGCTATCAAAGTTATAGGAGTTACGGATGAAAAGTTTCGAATTTCTTACACGGATGCTTCAGGTCAATATGGAACAGCAAAGGTTCAGCAAGAGGTAGTTGATTTTATTAATAATCAGCCTTGGTATAAAGTCAAGACTGAAGAAGGAATAGTGGGTTGGGTTTAGTGATTATTTTAAATCAGGTAAAGGGAAACTTGAGTATGAATGGCTAACTAAAAATGGGCCTAAGTATGGGTTTTATCAAGTATATACTTCCAAAAAAAATGGCCGAACGGGTTATTCTGAAGAGGAATGGCATTGGTCCTATCTTCCATTAGCCAATATTTATTTGTCAAAGTACAATACGCTAATTAAATTAAATGACATTAAAGGCTTCAAGGGTTTTGAGTCGGCAAGAAAAATTGATGTGATCAAGGATTATGTTAATGGTATTGAGTGTTATGATTAATACAGTAAGAAATAGTTAGCTGAGTTCAACTAATAAATACATCTTTACACAGCTCTAACAAATACCCTGAAAAGTACGCCTAAGTGAAACATTAAGACATTATTTTGGGGTCCAATAAGAGCAGCATCGTCTCTAATTCCGCTTCAAATACAGTAGAATCAATCAGCTCCTGACTTAAACAGCTTGAATGAACCCCGCCGCGGGGCCATAGGGCCAGGTTGGGGTGGATGTTTTGGAGTTCCATAACATCGGCGGCCCTGAGGCCTCCCCCTGCCAGAATCTCGAGTTGAGGATAGGCGGCTTGCCAAGCCATTAACGTGGACCAACCTTGCCTTGCCGTTGCTTGACCCCCGGAGCTAAGCACTCTGCGAAACCCCAAGGCCTGCAATGCGTTGAGGGCTAAGAAGGGATTGAGCAATCGGTCAATCAGACGATGAAAGACCCATTCCTTGGAAGGGGCCAAGGCCATTAAATCAGCCAAGAGTTCCAAGGGTAGTTCGAATTCTTCCGTGGCCAAACCAATTACAAAACCATCCACCTCGGTGTTACGATATCGCTTGATGCTCTCTTGAATTTTCCCGATACGATCATCGGACAAATCGGTATCCAAGGCATCCGGCCGTATCATCAGCATGAGGCGAGTCATACCTTTGCGGCGAAGGCTTAAGGCCTTTTCGACCATCGCGTCCCCAGGGGTCAGTCCATCCTGCTCGCGATGAGAACACAATTCCAAACGAGCTACGCCCCGATCACATCCTAAGGCTACGGCCTCCTCACCGAAGCAAGCCAGCTCAAAGCTTGGACCAGACATAGGGGGCTGTGAGGAGGCGATTGCCCTGCGCCGTGTCTTGGACCGCATAGGTAAACCCAGGCTGCATGGAGCAGGCCCCGTAATGACCTTGCTTGTCCAATGCCAAAAAGCAGGCCTGGTATTTGGAAGGGTCCTTGCCCCGGTGCTTCAATTGCATCAAGACGCGCTGAGCCACCTTGCGGCAGGCCTCTTCAGGGGATAAACCCTGACGCATCCCTTCGATAACCAAAAGGCTTCCCCCTGCCCTTACAATCTCTTCGCCATGGCCTGTGGCGGTGACAGCCCCGACCTCCGGATCCACATACAATCCTGAGCCTATAATGGGGGTATCCCCCACCCGACCGTGCATTTTGTAGGCCATACCGCTGGTGGTGCATACCCCCGCCAGCCTTCCTTCAAAATCCAAGGCGACCAGTCCCATCGTATCGTGGTTATCGGGATTCACCGGGGGCATAGGGCTGTTCTCGATATTCACCCCTGGAACATAATCGGAGGTCTCTAACCATTGACGCCAAGCCGCTTCGGATGCAGGGGTTAACAAATTCATGGTTTCAAAGCCCTGCTCCATCGCGTATTGCAGAGCGCCGTCCCCGACCAGCATGGTATGCGGTGTCCGCTCCATCACCATCCTTGCCAAAGCCGCGGCTCTGGGCATATTCTCCAAGCCGGCAACGCTTCCCATGTTATAACGATGATCCATCACCGAAGCGTCCAAGGTAACACGACCATCCCGATCCGGAAATCCACCCAAACCCACGTACTGATTATCGGCATCCAATTCCGAGAGTTCCGCTCCAGCAATCACCGCATCCAAGGCCAAGCCTTGGGCCTGTAGGATTTTCCAGGCTTCTGCATTGGTTCGCAGTCCGTAATCCCAGGTGGATAGGACCACGGGCTTCAGGGGTACCCCGGGCTCAGCCTTCTTGGGAGTTTCAGGCAAGGGGCTTATGGTTTCGTGGTTGGATGATGCGGCAACCCTCTTCAAGCCTGAAAAACCCACCAAGGCCGCTAGTAACCCGTAGCCCTGGGCTTTGAGAAATGCTCTGCGCTTCATAATCTGTTATGATTTAATGAAATTCTGGATCCGATACCGGCAAAGGCGAATACAGGGGTTGCCATCCAAAAGGGGCATAATGCAATCCATCCTGATGCATCCACTTGGAATGTGGCCTCAGGCGCCTTTGGAAATCTGCAAATTGTTTAGAAAATTGAATCTTAGGATTCCCGTCGGCGAAGATTCTTGGACGAGACCATAAGACCTCGGACAAGGCGCACATTCTCGGCAAGACCCTGTACTCCACCTTGTCCCAGGAATACAGGTATTCCGACCATACATTCCCCTGTGCACCCATTATCCAACGAGCAGCCTCGGGTTCTAAGTCAGCCGGCAGAGGATCGTAGGCATAAACATCCTCCAGCCGATTCATGCCCCCGATGGCTATGGGCTCAAGCTTGGGATCCTCTTGATAATGATCGAAATAGCAGGGCTGACCCGGACTCATCACCACCGGATGCCCTGCCCGGGATGCAGCCTTGCCGCCTTCGGTACCTCGCCAGCTCATCACTGCAGCACCTTCGGGCAATCCACCCTCCAAAATCTCATCCCAACCGATCACCGATTTGCCCTTGTTTCCCAAATAACGGATCATGCGGGACATAAACCAAGACTGTAACACATGAGGGTCTTCGGTGTACAACGAACGCATCCGCTCCCTGCATTGAGAACATTGTTCCCAACGGGCTTTGGGGCATTCGTCTCCCCCCAAATGAATCATGGAATCCGGGAACAAAGTGCAAACATGATCGAGGACTTTACTCAAAAATTCAAAGGTTGATTCATTGCCTGCGCAAAAGACATCCTCAAAGACCCCCCAATGTCCCGGAACAGGCAAAGAATCCCCTTTGCATGAAAGATTCGGATAAGCGGCAAGGGCTGCCCTGGCATGACCCGGCATTTCAATTTCCGGAACAATACGGATATGCAAGGAATCAGCGTATCGTACCAAATCCCGAATTTCTTGTGTGCGATAATACCCTCCGTGAATTTCTTTGCGGTATCGCGATGAGTCTTCTACGGCATCAGGCCTACCCATCAAAGTTGCTGAACGCCAAGCCGATACCTCTGTTAATCCGGGCAAGCCCGGAACCTCCAAACGCCAACCCTGATCATCGGTAAGATGCCAGTGCAGCACATTGAATTTATAGCGAGCCATCCACTGCAAATAGCTGCGAACTTGATTTACATTCCAAAAGTGCCGCACCACATCAAGGTGCATTCCCCTCCAAGCAAACCGTGGAAAGTCCCTGACTTGCAAGGCAGGCCATCTCCCCCTTGCCAAGCGAAGAGAATCCGCATCCAAGATTTGTTGCAAGGTTCTGCGGGCATAAAATTTACCAGCATTTCCTCCCGCTCGGATTTGAATACCACGAGCGTCCATCACCAAGACATACGCCTCCCTCCACTGCCAAGGTGTAGACAATCCCAATGTGGCAAGGTCCGAGGAATCCTTGGCATTCAACAACGAATACTCCTCGGCCTCTCTTCGTCCTCGATTATTCTCCCAGTGAAATTCACCGGCCATGGGCAAGACCTCCACCGGCAAGGGAACCAAGCCCTCGTTGATCCCTGATGGACCTTGCTCCCGATCAGGGATTTGACCCAAGGTCGTCCCTGACATCCACAGCATGAGCATCAATGCCCCAATCCACCTAAGCCAATGCAAGCAAGCATGCATGGCCATGCATTCAGGAAACTCGTGAACCGCGACGGCTCAAAACCAAGGCGTAATAAGCCAAATACGCAAAGCAAACAATTCCCACCACAAAGGATCCTCGAATACCCAATGCAGGAATACCTACCAAATATCCTTGGAATACCGAAACGAACCCTCCGCCCATGATCATCATGATCAAGGCCGATGAAACCTTGGTGGTGGCAGAACCCATGTCTTTCACCGCCAAGGCAAAAATGCATGGCCATAGGGTGCTACAGAACAAACCCACAGCAATCAAGGCGTAAACACCCGTAGCAGGAGGGGCTAACATACCGTACAACAAAGAGACTATCCCCATTACCGAATACAGGGCCAACTGCCGATCCGCCTTCCCTCCGCTCCACGCATCCGCTAAAATCAAAATCGCCAAGGCCGGAATGAACGTCACATATTCCCACGGACTATGCCCCCCCAAATACGTCACCAATAAGAAAACCCCAAAGGCCGCCGAAGGCAGAATCAAACGCATGATCCACTGAGAAACTTGCACGCTCAGTCCCCCAAAACCCTGCTTGACCATAGCGGCTGTTCCCGTCCACCTCCCGATCATCAGGCTTGCCCAAAACAACGCCACATACGGTGCCAACGACTCGATAGGCATACCCAATTCAGCTCGTAGATACTCCGGCAAATTCGAAGCCGTAGCAACCTCTACCCCCACATACAAAAATATCGCGATCATCCCACCCCAAACCTGAGGCAATGAGAACACAGGTCGCTCGCTTTCCTCTTGATCCCCCTCCATATTGGATTGTCCTGGCCTTCCCAGGTCTTTGAAATAAAAAACCAAGGCCGCCACCGTGAACAAAGCCCCCAACACCAAATAAGGAGTTTTGACTGCGGACAAGTCCAAAGCTGCGGCGGAATCACCAGCCGAGGAAGACTCGGCTCCCATGGGACCAAAAATGGCGTAACTCACCAAAAGAGGGCCCAAGGTTGTGCCCAGATTGTTGATACCACCCGCCATGCTAAGGCGCTGAGGCCCTCCTGATGATGGACCCATCATCAAAACCAAAGGATTAGCCACCGTTTGTTGCAAGCTGAAACCGAGGCCCACCACCATGAGACCGGCCAACAACAAAGGGAAGGAGGCTTGATCCGCGGCGGGGATAAATAACAAGGTCCCCATGGCAGAAACCAAAAGCCCGTAGGCCAAAGCCTTGGAATAACCCCAGCGACTTATAAGGTCTTTGTGATCAGGACCTGAAAACCGCGAAGAAGCCCACAAATAGATCAAAGAACCCAACGTATAAGCCACATAAAAGGCAAACGAAATCATTTGACTTTGGGCCTGCTCAAGGTTTAAGGCCTGCTTGAAAACCGGAATAAGAATATCATTCGAGGCCGCAACAAAGCCCCAAAAGAAAAACACGCCAATCAAGGTCAACAAGGAACGCCAAGGGGTGCTCAATGTTCCCTCAGAGGCAGAAGACGGTGCAGTGAATGAAGTGGAGGGTGACCTACGGGGGCCACCTAGGCGATGGGTCATGGCGCTAGCTTTGAACGAATATAGCACCAAACCCTAGGCTTACGCTGCCTAAGCCTTACATCACTTCGTGGGTGGCGTACTCCTTGATGTACGGATGCTGATGTTGGATAATCGAAGCCGAAGCCAAGGCCCTGGTGACCACCCACAGGAACAAACCTGCATACCCTGCAAACATCCCGATCTCCATCCAGCCAAAATGAGCATGTCCACCTACAGTACCCGGCATGATCCCCAAATAAAGGTCCAGGTATTTGCCTGCGATCAACAGAATCGCCACGGCCATCAGGTAATTGGATTGACGTTTGGACCCACGGGCCATTAGGAGAAAGAAAGGTAACACAAAATTTACCACTACGTTGACAAAGAAAGGGATTCTGAAATGTTCCAACCTTTCTTGGAAATAAATAGTTTCTTCCGGTATGTTGGCATAGAAGATCAGCAAATACTGGGATACCCAGATATAGGCCCAAAATATAGAAAACGCGAACATAAACTTACCCAAATCATGCAAATGATTGTCATTCAAATGCGGAAGGTACCCTGCTTTTTTGAGGAGAATCGCCACGACCGCCATGAAGGAAAGGGCAGCAACCCAAGCCGCCGCAAAATGATAAACCCAGAAAATGGTGGAGTACCAGTGGGTATCGACCGACATGATGTGATCCCAAGTACTCATGGCCCATGTTACCGCAAATACAGGTAAGAAAATAGAGGCCAGCGTTTTGATACGACGGATATGCAAGAGACCCCCTTCTTGATCCTCCAACAAGGAGTGTTTGCGTATGGCCCGGTACAATAGAATCCAAAGGCCAAAGAAGACCGCCATACGCGCCGCCATAAAGGGAACATTGAGGTAGGGAACTTTGGAGGCGATAATGGGATCGTATTCCGGATTGGGCTGCCCCCCCTCCAAGAACTCTTCGGCGATGCCGTGATGAGCCCAGTGATACAAATGATTCCAATGCAACGAGGTCGAAATCATCAGAACCGCAAACCCTGCAAAAGCCCAAGGCAAATAAGCCCCCATGGCCTCTGCTATTCGACGATAACCCAAGGACCAAGCGGCGTTGCTCACCGATTGAATGGACACAAACAAAACGCCCGCAAGCGATAAGCCCAAGAAGAACCAATTGTTTAGCAAATAATTTGCCCAAAACCGATGACCATCGATATAAACCCCGGCAGCCACCGTAAGAATTCCGATTCCTATCAAGATTCGGATGATCGTGGTCAAGCGTGACGAAGGCGCGAAGCGCTCTTCTTTGATTTCAACGGAGTGATGAGAACCCATTTCTTTATCTTTTTAACACCAAAAACATGAGAGCTCCCCTCAGGAGGGCTCCTTGTAGCCCCTTAACTGATTAACATAGAGCACGATCTTCCAACGATCCTCGGGACGAATCTGGGAACCCAAACCCCACATCCTGTTCTTGCCCAAGGTAATCACATGGTAAATATGACCTGACGGAAGCCCAGGAATACGGGAATCCTTATAATTAGGAACCCCTGCGTACTTAAGGCCAACTTTCCCTTGACCATTTCCTTGATCACCATGACAAGAGGAGCAAAATACACCGTACAAGTACTTTCCCTCAGCCAATAAAGTGGTATCTTGATAATCCAAAGGATTACGCAGAATCTTACCGGCATAATCCACACTATCCCTACCGATTGGGTAATTATGCATTAATTCCAAAACAGTGTTATCATATCCCGTTCCGTTGCGGGCAATGGTACCGGCAACGGGGGCACGCATATTCTTGCCGTCGGCGTTGATCGAATTTTTCTTAACTTGAGAGTACGGTTCGTATGGGGTAGAGACATACATCTGGGGCGCATATTCCCAACCCGGCTCCTTGGGATCTTCGATCAAGGCGCAAGAACTCAGGGCCCATAACCCTATCCCTACCCCTAGGTGATGAATTGCAATCGATGTTCGCATGTTCAAAAGTTTCATAATTCAACCTCCTTTTCTTGGACTTCGGCACCCAATTGACGCATACGCGCACTGACTGAGGCCGATGCCCCATCGGCAGGGATGGCTATACAAAAAACGTCCGAGGTAATCCTTGGATCAGGCATTTTGGGCTCATTCCCAGGAATAAATTCCGATGCAACCAAATACGTCGCTACCATCCCCAAAGCTGTAATCAAAACGGTGAGTTCAAAGGTCACCGGCACAAAGTCAACCCAAGCCAGAGCCGGCTTACCACCGATGTTCATGGGCCAATCCACACCCAGCATCCAAGCCTGCATACTGAGACCCAACGTCCCCCCCAAACAACCAAAAAGAAAGGCCGCACGCGGAAGTCGGCTGCGCTTGTAGCCCAAGGCATCGTCCAAACCGTGAACGGGGAATGGGGTGTACACCTCGTGAATGGTATTGCCTTCTTTGCGGAGTTCGTGAACCGCATGAAGCAAGGGCTCTTCGTCTCGAAACAAGCCCAGAATGTATTTCTTGGTCATAAAAAACGTTGACAGGATAGGTTGATAACGTTAGATGATTTAGTGAGCTCCGTTGGTATGGGCATGGGCCTCTTGAAGATTAATTCCTTCTTTGACGGCAGTTTTGGCAATCTCCTCTTCGGAGGATGTTTTGTAGATAGACTTCACCTCGGCCACCGCAATCACCGGCAAGAACTTGGCAAACAAGAAAAACAACGTGAAAAAGAGGCCCAAAGAGCCGATGTACATACAGATTTCGACCCAACTTGGGGAATACATTAACCAAGAGGACGGCAGGTAATCCCTATGCAGGGATGTAACAATGATCACAAATCGCTCAAACCACATTCCGATATTCACGAAGATGGAAATGATGAAGGATGCCGTCAAGGAGCGACGCAGTTTGCGCGACCAAAACAATTGAGGGGTGATCACATTGCAAGTCATCATGGTCCAATAGGCCCACCAATAAGGCCCGAAGGCTCGATTCACAAAAGCATATTGCTCGTAAGGTACCGCCGAATACCAAGCGATGAAAAATTCAGTGATATAGGCTGATCCTACGATGGAACCGGTAACCAAAATGATTTTGTTCATCACGTCGATATGATTCAAGGTGATGTACTGCTCCAAGCGCATCGATTTGCGCATAATAATCAAGAGGGTCTGAACCATGGCAAAACCGGAGAAGACCGCACCTGCAACAAAGTAGGGAGGGAATATGGTGGTATGCCATCCAGGAATGACCGAGGTCGCAAAGTCAAAGGATACAATGGTGTGGACCGAAAGAACCAACGGGGTCGAAAGTCCAGCCAAAATCAAAGAAACACTTTCAAAACGCTGCCATCCTTTGGCCGAACCGTTCCAGCCAAAACTCATCAACCCATAGATCTTCTTGCGGAGCCCCACCGCACGATCGCGAATAGTCGCCAAATCTGGAATTAAGCCCACATACCAAAAAACCAAGGATACCGTGAGATAGGTTGAAATCGCAAATACGTCCCAAAGAAGAGGGGAATTAAAGTTGGACCATAACGAGCCGTAGGTATTGGGGAGAGGAAAAACCCAATAAATCAACCATGGGCGACCTGCGTGTAACAAAGGATACGAACCCGCACAAATGACCGCAAAAATGGTCATCGCTTCGGCAGAACGGTTTACCGCGGTCCGCCACTTTTGGCGGAACAAAAGAAGAACGGCCGAGATCAGGGTGCCGGCGTGACCAATCCCAACCCACCAAACGAAATTGGTGATATCCCAACCCCAGTCCACGGTTTTGTTCAGACCCCATACCCCTACCCCGGTGAAGAGTAAATACGTAACCGAGAGTAACCAGAGGCCGAGGGCGGCGAGCGATACAGTGAATCCCAAGTACCACCATTTGGTAGGCTTGGCCTCGATGGGCTTGATAATGTCCTCGGTGATTTGGGAATAAGAAGTTTTCCCGGTAATCAGAGGTCTTCGTGTAGGAGATTCGAACATGGGTTTCTGGTTAAACCAATTATGTTAAGCCTGAACAGGAGTAGTGTTACGAACTTTGGTTAAGAAATTGACCGAAGGAAGCACGTTGAGTTCCTCGACCACACCGTA
>Ga0194129_10006024_pt1 | contig 15074 bp, 6 predicted proteins | sample TA2KigCa35mmetaG_FD_150862 | JGI IMG/M metagenome (GOLD analysis project Ga0194129, IMG submission 150862) | Freshwater microbial communities from Lake Tanganyika, Tanzania - TA2015038 Kigoma Deep Cast 35m | ecosystem: Environmental > Aquatic > Freshwater > Lake | place: Tanzania: Lake... | reverse complement strand
GCGAGGGTGACATTACAGTCACCGTTGAGGTCGCCCGTCGTGACGGAGCGGGGGAAATTGGCCCACCGGGTAGTCGGTCTTGCCGAGGAAATTGCGCGAGCACACCTCGCACGCGCCGGCCCCGCACGTCTCGTAGACCCCGCATGCGTTGCCGCATGCAGGCGCCGGGCTGCCGCCCACACCGCCGTCTTGCGTGAGTCCCGAGCAGCGCGATGCAGAAAACCACTCGAGACGAGCGCAACCCTCGCCGCAGAAGAACCAAGACCTCGCGCGCGCGATTGCAACGAGGTCGTCACCAGCGTGGATGGGCATCATCGAGGCGCCTGCATCGGCAGGTTCGCGAGTCCACGCGAGCGGAGGACGCGTGGTACCCTTGATCGTGATGTCTCCGCGGGGCGCTCGTGGGATCAAGCACAGCAGCCGGATTCAGTTGGTGCGGAGGGTGACCGCGCCATCGACGAGCACGAGCGCCGCCCTCACGTTCGTGGCGGCGCTCACGGGGTGCTCATCGTCGGACGAAGCGCCTTCACCCTACCCGCCCGCCTGTTACGCACGGGAAGATCTCACCATCGAGGTCCTCTGTGAACGCACACCCGGTCTCTGTGGCGCCGCGACGGGGGCGTTGCCCAGCCTGGGGCCGAGCGTGACCGTGGTGCCCGACAAAGGAGCGCTGCCGACCGAGGTCGTCTCGCAAGCTGCGCACAACAACCTCGACATCGCCTGGCACGGCGGGCGCCTCTACTTCGCGTTCCGCACCGCACCGTCGCACTTCGCGAGCTGGCAGACCGTCCTCTACGTCGTCAGCACCACCGACCAGAAGCGCTGGACCTACGAGACTCAGGTCGCGCTCGAGACGGACGTGCGCGAGCCGCGCTTTCTCGAAGTCAACGGAGAGCTCCATCTCTACTTCGCCGTGCTTGGCGACAACCCGCTCGCGTTCAAGCCACAAGGGATGCGCGGCATGAAGCTCGTGCACGGCTGCGTATGGACGGCGCCCGAAGAGCTGCGCCCCATGGGCGAGACCGACTTCATCCCTTGGCGAGGGCGCACGGTCGACGGGACGAGCTACCTCATCGGCTACGGCGGCGGCGCGAGCAGCTACGACGCGAGCGGCGGCGCGATCCGCGTCCACTGGCTGAAGACCAGCGACGGCGTCACGTTCGACCCCGCGATCGGGAGCGACAGCATGGTGCTCGAGGGCGGAGCGTCGGAGGTCGATTGGGCGTTCCTGCCTGACGGCGGACGCGTGGCGGTTGGGCGCAATGAGGAGGGGGACGACGACGGCTTCGGGTCGAAGATCTGTCGCGCCGAAGCGGGCGCGCTCGAGCACTGGACGTGCCGGCACGATCCGAAGAAGTACGATTCACCGCTCGTCTTCCGCCATGGCGACGACGTCTATCTGGTCGGGCGCCGCAACGTGACCGAGACGGGCAACTTCGATCTCATGCAGTCGGGCAAGACGCTCCTCGAACAACGACTGGCGTACCAACTCGCGTACTGGCAGACGCCGAAGCGCTGTTCGCTTTGGCAGCTCGAGCCGAACGCGCTCACGGTTTCGTTCGTCCTCGATCTTCCATCGGCCGGCGACACCTGTTTCGCGAGCGAGCTCGCCATCTCGCCAACCCAACACCTGCTCTACAACTACACCTCGGATCCGAACTTGCCGGACCTCTCGTGGAACGACGCTCAGCACGGTCCGACGCGCATCGATCGCGTCGTCGTCACCCTCCCCTGACCACGGCGACAGCGTTGGCTGGCTGCATGCTCATCGCCCCGCGAGCAGCTCGGCGAGCGCGCTCGCGCGTACCACGCGCCGCGACAAGGCGTCGCGGAGCTCGTCCGAGGAGCCGAGCCAGGCGAACTGATCCTTTGCGCGCGTGACGGCCGTGTAGACGAGCTCACGCGTCTGGATCGGCGAGGCGCGCCCGGCCAACACGAACGCCACGCGCTCGTATTGAGAGCCCTGGGCCTTGTGGACCGTCATCGCGAAGGCCCCCTCGTGCGCCGGCAGGCGCGAGAGCGCGACGTGCCGCACCCCGGTCTCGCTCCTCGGCGCGGGGAACGCTGCGGTCAGCTTGCCCTCGCCATCGACGAGGACAAGCCCGATGTCGCCGTTCATGAGCTCGACGTCGTACGCGTTCTCGGTGACGAGGAGCGCTCGACCGAGCCAGTGCGGGCCCGACTGAGGCAGCTCGGCGCCGGCCTCCCGCTCCGCGAGCAGGCGCTCACGGACCCGCCTCGCGAGCGCGCGCTCGAGGGCCTCGACTCCGCACGGCCCGCGTCGGTGCGCGGCGAGGACGCGATAGCCCTCGAAGGCGTCGAGGATCGCCCGCTGCAGCGCGAGGTCGCGGAGCCCTTCGGTCGGCGCTCCCCGCGCATCGAGTCCGCGCGCGAGGAGCGCCGCATAACCTGGAGCAAGCTCGCTCGGACGGCGTGACCCCCGCAACGCGAAACCCTCGAGGTAAGGCGCGGCGAGCGCGTGAAGCTCGGCCTCCGACGGGCGCGGCAGCACGCCGTCCCGCGGGGCAACGGGAGCTCCGAGGTGATCGATGACGCTGGCTCGCGACGGGACCATCGGCTCCCCGGCCATGCGTCGCAACACCTCGTCGAGCCGCGCGTCGCTCGAGCCACGGAGCGCGGCCGCCACCGCCGCGACCTCGGGGGCGTCCTCGAAGCGCCGGGAGCGCGTGAGCTCGGCCACGTTCCCTCGGAGCGTCGCCTCCGGACGACCCTCGAGCACGTCGCGCACGAGATCCCCGAGGACGCTCCCCGCGTCGACGCTCGCGAGCTGATCGCGGTCCCCCAGCAACACGAGGCGCGCGTCCGGCGAGGTGGCGTCGAGCAGCCGCTGCATGAGGAAGAGATCGACCATCGACACCTCGTCGACGACCACGACGTCGGCCGCGAGCGGTCGCCCGGCATGGTGGCGCGGGGTCCCGTGCGAGCCGATCCCGAGCAGGCGATGGACCGTGCGGGCCTCGAGCTCATGCAAGGCCGAGCGCACGCGCGGCTCGAGCTCGACGCCGGCGAGCGCGTCCCCAAGCGCCTCGAGCATGCGGACGGCGGCCTTGCCGGTCGGAGCGGCGAGCGCGACGCTGAGCGGGCGCTTCGTGCGAGCGGTCGCGTGGAGCGCCGCCAGGAGCCGCGCGACGAGGAAGGTCTTGCCGGTCCCAGGGCCACCCGTGACGATGGCGAGCCGGGAGCGCGCCGCGAGTCGCGCGGCCTCGAAGGACTCACGGTCGTCACTTCCAGGTGCGCGGAAGAAGCTCGCGATCCGCGCGTCGAGATCGTCCGGGAGCTCGGAGTCCTCGAACGGCCGCCCCGCCCTCGCGACGAGCTCGCTCGCGATACGGCGCTGCAGCTCGTACATGCGACGCGTACAGAGGAGCGGCTCACTCGACGCGCGCTCGACGACGACGAAGGGGCGGTCCTGCGTCTCGGGGTCGCGCGGCTCACGCGAGACCATCGGCGAGGAGAACACGTGCGCGCGGAACTGCGCGGCATCCTCGGGCCAGGGCAGCGCCGGCGACGAGGCGTCTTCGGGGCTGCGGAGCGCGAGCTCCGCCTCGAACGCCGCTCGAACCCGGGAGAGCTCGGCCCCAGCGTGACCGAGGCGCGGCGCACGCACCGCGAAGGCGAGCCCCAGGAGTCGAGCCTCGTCGGTTTCACCGTAGCGCGGCGCGACGAGCCGGAGCGCATGAAGCTCCTCCGCCGCGAGCACGCCCGCTCGGAAAAACGCTTGGAGGCAAGCGCGCTCGAAGGTCACGCGTCCGCCTCGCTCGAGCACGCGCTCTCGAGGGCGCGATCGACGGCGAGCACCACGTCGCGCGGCCAGCGATCGCCGAGGACGCCGAGGCAGCGCCCCGTCGCGGGGTCGCGCGACTTGACCTCCGTCATGCCGCGCAAAAATAGGTAGAGATAGCCGCCGACGTGCTCGTCGTAGTCGTAGCGCTCTCCAAGCCGCGCGCGCAGGTGACGGTGGAGCGCGACGGTGTAGAGGAGCGCTTGCAGCGGGTAGCCCTTGCGCGCCATCTCCCAGTCGAGCCACGCGCCGGTGTAGTGAGCGGGCGACGAGTCAACGATACGGTTCGTCTTGTAGTCGGCGAGAAAATACGTGTGGCCTTCGCCGTCGGCGCGCCTGACTCGAAAGACGAGATCGATCGAGCCGGTGAGGATGCCCGTCTGGCGGCCGAGGAAGGCGCCGCCGCGCTCGATGCGACGAGCCTGGGCGTCGAGCCAAGGCGCGCCTTCACCGACGAGCGGCGCTCCCGCCCCACGACGGGAAACGACGGCTCGCGCGAACGCGACCGGATCGATGAGGCCGCGCCCGCCCGAATCGACGCCCCGCGGTGAAGCGACCGGCGCACTTCGGTAGCGCGTGCCCGCGCCAAGGCGCAGATCGAACGAGAGCTCGTCGCGGCGGGCGCGACGGTCGAGCTCGCGCAGGCGAAACCCGGGCGGCAGATGCCGCATCGAGTCGCGTCGATCCCTCGAGCCGTCGCAGTCGAGCGGGGTGTCGAGGATGGCGGGCAGCTGCTGCGCGAGCTCCAGAGCGGCCTCGTGCGCGTCGGGCACGCCCAGCGACGAGCCTGTGGCGGCGAGGTGCTCGGCGAGGCTCACGCCCGAGAGGGGCGCACCGCTCGCGAAGTCGAGCCCCTCGAGCACCGCGTGGACCCAGGTGCCGTACGCCGCGCCTCCGCTCGCCTCGAGCCCGCGCGGTCCGTCGACGAGCGTCGCGTCGAGCGCGGGCGGGACGAGCCCGGTCGGCGCGTCGCGCTCGGGCGCAGTCGCGCGCGGGTCGAGCTCGCGGCGGTCGAGGCGCAGCGGCTCGTCGTCGTCGGGGACGGCCGCCGCGTCGTGCATCGCGCTGAAGCTGGTGACGACGAAGGGCCCCTCGAGCCGCGCGCGCTCCGCGGGCCAGCCCTGCGCGACGAGCGGCCGAGCGCTCGGTGCCTCGGGCTGCCAGGTCTTCGAGGTCGCGGCGGGAGGCAGCCGCTCGCACACGATCGCTCCGCCGCTCCGCGACGCGAGGGCATCGAGGCGCGCATCGAGCTCGGCCGACGGCGCGACCGGGTAAGTCGCGCACGCGAGCGGCCCTGGCTCATCGTCGCGCAGCAAGAGGCGGCCGAGCCCGCTGGACTCGGAGGTGGCGCCCCTTCCGTGAACTCCGAACCAGACGACCGTGCGGTGCTCGGCGCGCGTGAGCGCCACGTAGAGTCGACGCAGCTCCTCGCGTTGTTGCTCGACGTTCCAGGCCGAGCACGCCGCCGGAGAGCTCGGGGCGAAGTGCAAGTGCGCACCGTCCTCATCGCGCACCTTGAGGTAAGGCGGGCCCGAGCTTCCGCCGGGACTGACCGTCTTCGTGGGCGTCCAAGCGAAGGGGAGAAAGACGAAGGGGTACTCGAGGCCCTTGCTCACGTGGACGGTCTCGATGCGGACCGCGAGCGCGTCGCTCTCGAGGCGCTGCCGGCGCTCTTCGGCCTCACCCTCTTCGGACGCCGAGGCGCGCAGCCAGCGTGAGAGCGCCGCTGGCCCGAGCCGCCGCGCGCGCTCCTCGAGGTGCGCGAGCTCGAACAGGTGACGCAAGTCGGTGGCGTCACGCTCACCGAATGGCCCCGCGAGCAGGCGCACGACCGAGCCGTGAGCGTCGAGCTCACGATCGAAGACGCGCGCGAACCCATCGTACGGCCAGCGCTCGGACGCGCGGCGTAGCCGCTCGCTCCAGGCATCCCAATCGCGCGCGACCAGCTCGGGGGGGCGCGACGCGGCGAGCCGGGCGTCCTCGGCCACGGCGAGCCCCCAGGCGAGCTCCTCCGCCGTCCAGCCAAAGAGCGGCGACACGACGGCGCGGCGGGCCGCGCGGTCGCGCCCAGCCCCGGCGACGGCGTCGAGCCAGGCCGCGAGCCAGCGCGACGCGGGCGTGTCGAACACGCTCTCGCGCGAGGCGGCGACGGCTGGGATCCGCTGCTCGCGGAGATCGCGCCGGACCTGGTCCGCCTGGCGGTGAGACGAGACGAGAACGCCGACGTCGGAGGGCGCGACGCGCCGCGGACCGGTCGCCTCGAGGACGCGCGTCTCGCCGTCGAGGAGCGCGCGAATCGCGCGCGCGGCCTCGCGGGAGGCCTTGCGCATGGCCTTGGTCTTGTTGCCGAGCGGACCACCCGAGGCGTCACCGAAGGGCCGCACCACGAGGCCCGGGCCCGCAGGCTCGACGCGCGAGGCCGCGGCCGCCGCGCGGGCCTCGACGTAGTCGATCCCCGGGACGTCGAAGGCCTCCGAGCCCGCACGATAGAACGTGTTCATCGCGTGAATGACCTGAGGATCCGAGCGCCAGTTGGTGGTCATGGTCGCCTGGCGCTCGACCGCTACGGCGCGCTTCGCCTCGAGGTAGACGTGCACGTCGGCCCCGCGGAAGCCGTAGATCGCCTGCTTCGGATCGCCGATGAGGAAGAGGCGCCGGTACCCGTGGAAGGCGTCTCGCAGCGCGCTCCACTGCGCGGCGTCGGTGTCCTGGAACTCGTCGACGAGGACGGCGTGGTAGCGCTCGCGGAGCGCCCTCGCGAGCGGGCTCGCCGGCCCACCGGAGGCGCGCATCCGCTCGGCGAGCCGGGCCAGCATCGCGTCGAAGGTGAGCGCGCGCCTGCGCCGAAGCTCGGCCTCGAAGCGGGACCGCAGCGTCGCCGCGAAGAGCGCAGGAGCAGCCGAGAGGTCCGCCGCCATGCCTCGCGCGAGCGCTCCGAGGTCGGTCGCTGTCGGGAGCTGCGGCGGGGCGCCTTCGACGAGCGGTGCCACGGCGGCCGTCATCTCCGTCGCGAGCGAGAGGAGGGTGTCCCGCTCCACGCCGGCGCTGCGCGCGCGCTCGAGGCCGTCGGCGTCGAGCTCGGTCGCGAGCCGCACCAGCGTGTCATCGACGAGGCGACCGAGGATCGCGCTGGCGTCACCGGTGAGCGCGAGGCCGGCCTCCTCGCTCGACTCGAACGAGAGCTCCTCGAGCACGCGCTGCGTGAAGCCGTGAATGGTGGCGATCGGCGCGGCGTCGAAGGCTCGCAGCGCCACCTCGAGCGTCGCGCGCGCGCGGACGCGCACGTCGGCGGGCTGCTCAAGGAACGACGCGAGGACGCGGTCGGTGAGGTCGAGCGTCGCGGGGCTCATCGCACCGAGCGCCGCGTGAGCCTGGCGCAAACGCTTGCGGACGCGCTCGCGGAGCTCGGCCGTTGCGGCGCGCGTGAACGTGATCGCGAGGATGCGCTCGATCGGGAGCCCCTCTTCGACGACGAGCCGCAGCACGAGGTTGGCGATCTGGTACGTCTTGCCGGTCCCCGCGCTCGCCTCGATGAGCCAGGTCGCCTCGTCGCGGAGCTCCGCGAGCTCGTCCCAGATGCGAGGGGACGCGCTCATGAGGAGCCCTTCCTCGAGGACGGGCCGCTGGGCTTTTGGGGTGCCGTGCCCGACCCCGCCTTGAAGATCTTTGAGGAGGTCCGCCGCGCGACCTCGAGCGGCCCCCAGACGCGCTCGGCGTAGGTGTAGAGCCGCCCGAAATCGGCCATCAGGTCGTCCTCGGTGAGGGTGCCGTAGAGCTCGGCCGTCCACTCGTCCTCGAGCGCCCTTCTCGAGGATCCCGGCGCGTCGGAGGTCCAGGCGCTCTCCAGCGCGAGCGAGACCGCCTCCTCTGGACCGGGAGGCGTCTTGGAGCGGAGCGCTTTCTCTGCGACCTGGCTCGACACGCACGTAAAAAGCGGGATCGGGCCGCGGCGCAGCTCGTCGTAGACGGCGAGCAGGTCGAGGAGCCGCGCGGCGGGCTCGCCCGGCGCTTCGAGGCCCAGCTTCGCCTTCGAGACCTCGTCGCTACAGCCGCACAAGATCGCGCCGCGTGGCGGCGTCGCGGTCGCCGGATCGAGCGCGGCGACGAGCAGCGTGATCCAAGCGACGAGGCGCTCCCGATCGCCTGGCGCCTTGCTCGCGAGCGTCCAGACGAGCCACACGCCGTCCGGGTGCACGCGCGTCGCGGGAGCGCTGGCGGTGACGACGCGAGCGCCTCGCGGAGTCTCGACCTCGCACGCGAAGCGCGCCCCCTCGCCCGCGACGCCCTCGAGCCCGTCGACGTAGGCCACCGCGCGCCGCGCCTGCTCGTGCGCGTCTCGAACCTCGCGCTCACCGAGGCCTCCCGGCGGGAGGCAACCCTCGGCGCGGAGCCGCTCGACGAGCCGCGCCTCGCCAAAGGGGACGTGCTCGGACTCGAGCGGAAGCGCTCGTCGCACGAGCGCGTTCGCGCCCCGGCGGTCGAGCTCGATCGGCTCGCGGTCGGCGAGCTCGACGACGTGCCCTTGACCCGGCAAGCCGAGCACCTTCTCAAGCAGCTCACGCGCCGGGTTCTCGAGCGCGCGCGCCAGCCGCTCGGCCGACAGCGCGAGGGTGTCGGGCGCGAACTCGGGGGGCCATTCGCGTACGAGGGACGACGACTCGAGCCCCGCGCGCCGCGTCGAGGACTCGCCGCGTCTCATGCGAGAGGCGGCCTCGGCCCAGGAGCCGTCGAACACCGGCGGCGCTCCGGGCTCGAACGCGCGCTCGCTCCAGGGGTGCAGCGGGTGCGTGCACTCGAACGAGCCCTCGCGCCCGGTCGCGTGCGCGACGAGCTCGCCGAGCTCGCTCACCACGGTCGAGAGCGCGATGCGCTCGCCCTGCTTCGGCTCGAAGCCGGTGCCGTACACGAGTAAGGCGTCGCGCGCCGAGAGCAGCGCCTCGAGCGCCATGTGCCGATCGATGGCGCGCCGATCGTATTCGGCGAAGCGCGGCGTCGCGAACGGGCTCCAATCGGGAACGCGCCCGCTCCGTGGGAACACGCCGTCGTTCATGCCGAGCAAGACCACCACTCGAAACGGCACCGAGCGCATCGGCTCGAGCGCGCACACCGTGACGGCCGAGCCGTGAGCGCGCGGCCCACGCTCGGGCGAGTCGAAGGCGCCCGCGACGAGCGCGGTGACGGCCGAAGGGTCGTAGCGGAGGCCACCCTCACCCTCGTCCACGAACAGCTCGTCGAGGGTGCGCTCGACCTCGACCTCTTGCCAGGCGAGCTCGTCCTCCGAGCGCGTGAGCTCACGCATCGCTCGACCCAGCCGCGCGCGCCATTCCCCGAGCGTCGCAGGCTTCGTCAGCGATGCCCGCGCCGCTTCGAGGTGCGCGCACGCCTCCGCGAGCCGCCCGAAGCTCGCCGCGTCCTCGCGGCCGACGAGCTCGACCGGGACGAGCGGAGGCCCCACCTCGAGGGGGGACGCGATCACGTCGATCCCGCCCGGATCGGGCATCAACAAGCCGAGCGCGAGGCGCTCGAGCCCGAACGCGATCGTGTGGTGCGCTTCTCCCTCGAAGCCGTGCGTGCGGCGATCGTCGGCGTCCCACCCCCAGCGCATGGCCGACGCCTCGAGGAGGCGCTCGAGCCGCGGCAGCTCGTGCTCCTCGAATCCGAACCGCGCGCGCACGGGCGCGAGCGACAGGAGCGCGTAAAGAGCGGGCGCGCTGACGCGATCGGCGGCGAGCTCGAGCACCCGCGCGAGCACGTCCGCGACCGGGTTCGTGCTGCGCAGGCCGAGATCGGCGATGCTCACCGGGATGGAGGGCAGCGCCCTCCCGTTCGCCGAGCGACCGCCACGCTGAAAGACCGCGGCGACGAGCGGCGCGTACGTCGCGAGGTCGGGCGTCATCACCACGACGTGCCGCGGCTCGAGCGAGGCGTCCTTCGCGAAGCGCGAGAGGAGCTCGTCGCGGAGCGCCTCGCACGCGCGGAGCGGGCCGTGCGTCGCGTGGAGCTGGACCGAATCGCAAGGGGAAGGCCCGGCCCACGACCCCGCTTCGGGAGGAGGCTGCGCACCGTCGAGCCAACGCTGCAGGCGGGCGAGCAGCGAGGGCGCTTCGGCCTCGCGCGGCTCGGGCGGGTCGAGGTCGACGCCGCCGATCTCCTCCACCCACAGCTGCAGATCGCGGCTCGGGATCCCGTTCGCGGCGAGGAGCGGGTTCTGCTGAGCGAGCTCGGCGAGGAGCTCTCGTCGGGCCGCGTCGTCCTTCGCGCGAGCGAGCGCGCGCACCGCCTCGCGCCGTCCCTTCACGTCGCTCCACCACTCGGACGATGGAGTCAGCGCGTAGAGGTGCACGTCCACGTGACGCGCGACGAGCGCGATGCGCAGCTTGTCGCCTGGGCGGAGCGTCGACAGCCCAAAGACGGCGACGGTGTGTGCAGCCTCGGAGCGGCGCGCCGGGAGCGCGAGCGCGGCCTCGACAAGCACCGCGGGGGACGGCTCGTCGGTCGATGCGTGGAGCCGCGCGAGCAGCCGCGCGAGCCACGCGTGCTCCGTGGGCACGTCCTCTCCGCGTCGCCAGGCGAGAGACTCGAGCGGCCGATCGTGCAGGAGGCGCGCGAGCACCTCGGCGACCGCGCGGGCGAACTGCTCCTCACGCGCGTCGACGGGACGCTCGCGGTCGGCGTGCGCGTCGGCGAGGTAGCGCGCGACCTGGTGGAGCTCGGGCTCCCCGAGGCTCGCGCGGAGCTCTCGCCGCACGCGCCTCACGAAGGTCTCGCCGGCCCACGCACCCTCGCTCGCGAGCGACGGCCGCTCCCAGAACGCGCCCCGATGCGGGTCGCTCGCGCCGCCGCCGACGAGCCACCGCAGCGTCGCGTCGAACGCCGCGCCGACCATCGGGAAGGCGAGCCCGACCGCCGCATCGAGCTCGGTCGCGAGCTCGTGTCGAAGCCAACGCTCCATCCCGCGACTGCCGACGACGATCGGCAGCTCCTCGAACGGATCGAGCGGGGCCGCGGCGCGCACGAGCGAGGCGAGGCCCTCGAGCAACACCTCGGTGCGACGGCTTCGGTGCACGTAGAGCGTCACGCCACCACCCCAGGCGTGGTCCGCGCGGCGAGCGTCACAGCCCGCGCCGAGGACGAGTGTCGGTTGCCCCGCGTCATGCCGATCGAGGCGAGAGCCTACACCTTGATCGCCGCCACGCGGGAGCGCGTTGGGCGTCGCTCATCGCGAGCGCGAAGGCGCGGTTCGCACCCGCTCAGGCGAGCGCGTCACTTCGCGAGGATGACCGGGTTCGACACCGCGAACGGACGCTTCCCGGGGTGCAGCGGCGCGAGATCCCCTTCGCCCTTGGCGTGGAACACGACCCAGTTGCGGGTCGCCTTCGGGTCGACCGAGACCGTGACCTCATTCGCGTAGCGCTTCGAGGGGCCCGAGCCGATCGGCAAGAGCGTCTCGGTCGCGACGGTCACGCCGTTCACGATGGTCTCGAGCGAGTCGGCGTTCATGAAGCTCGGGCCCTCGACGGTGACGGTGAACGTCGCCTTGCCGTCCTTGACGCTCACGGTGTCGCCCGGCCCGGCGCCGTTTGGCCCCGTGACGGTCATGTACAGGCCGCCGCTGATCGTGGCGTGGCCCGCGCGGAGTGAGTCGCGCACGGCGTTGGGCGTCAGCTTGGTCGGGTCGTCGTGACCGAACGTCATGCAGGTACGCGGGTAGCCCACCGGCGAGGTGCGCACGTGGTGGCTGTCGGAGCTGCCGATGGCCCACACGGTCTTGCCGTGGTTCAAGAGCGCGAACCAGTCGGCGACCGAGGCGTCGCGGTTCGACTCGAAATCGGCGTCGTTGAACACCTCGACCCCATCGAAGTCGTCGCTCCAGAGCTCGTCGGTGCTGGTGCCGGTCTCACGGTCGAGGCGCGCGGCGGTGAAGTAGGCTCCGAAGCTGCTCGCGCCGCTCGGGTGGTTGACGACGAGGAACGGGTCCTCCGGCAGCGCATGCACGATGCCGAACACCTCGGCCGGGTCTCTTCCGATCCAGTCGACCGCGCCGTTGTTGAGCGCGTCGGGTCGCGGGGTGATCGGAATGACCCCGAAGTGACCCCACGTGAACGTGGTGAGCTCCTCGGAGGCCATACCGAAGGCCCACTTCTCCATCCCGAGCTCCTTCACGACCGGCCCGAAGTCGACGACCCACTCGTGCTCGCTCGAGACCGGGACGTCGAGGCCGTCGGCGATCGCCGCCTTGACCTTGGTCACGATCGGATCGTTCGAGTCGGCCGAGCGCTGGGAGTGGATGTGAAAATCGCCGCAGAGAACGCCCGTCGTATCGACGCTGTGGGCGAGCACCGCGGGGACCTCGAGCGTCTGACCTGCCGTCACGGTGACGATCTGCTCGAAGGCCTCGTACTCGAAGCCGCGCGTCACGACGACCGTGTGCTCACCCGGCGGCACGGTGAGCGTGACGTCGCCGTTCATGACGTACTCCTGGTGGAGGCGGCCGTTGACCTCGTCGAGGACCCCGAATTTCGCGGGCGTATCCGCGAGCTTGTCCTTGGGGATCACCTGCACCCGCACCGGGAGCGCGACACCGTCGGTCTCGCGGGTCGCCGTGACGTGGAGCTTGCCGGTCGGACCGAAGGCGAGGTCGGCGGTGCTCGAGTCGGCCGCGACGTCGACGCCGGCGTGCGTCGGATAACCCCGCTTCTGCGGCACGAGCTTCACCTTCGCGCCGGGCGGCGCGTGGATCGTGTAGCTCCCGTCGGCAGCCGTTCGCGCGCGGCTCAGGTACGAGCCGTCCTCGGAAAGCAGGTGCAGCCACGCCTCCTCGAGCGGCGCGCCCTCGCCATCGACGACCTTGCCCGCGATCGCGCGCCAGGGCTCCTCGCCGTCGACGCGCCGGATCGCCTCGCGTAGCCCGTCGTAGTCCGGCCCGCCGGCGATGAGCTCGACGCGATCGATGAGGAGCTGAGAGCAGGCCTCGGCGGTGTAACCGGGGCCCCAAAAGAGCGAGAAGCCGCTCTGCTCGATGCCGAACTCGAGGTCCGCCTCGGGGCTGCGCCACGCGAAGTTGAAGACGCCGCTGTCGAAGCCAACCCACGGCGTGCTCTTCGCGATCGTCTCATAGCCGAGCCCAGGCCCGACGAGCTGCGACTGGCTGCCATGGAAGAAGCCGTAGAGCTCGTCCGAGTCCTTGCGCTCGACGCCGAAGTCGAGCGGGTCGATCGTGTCGTTGATGAGGCCGAGGCGGATGGTCAGCTTGTCGGACCCGGGCTCCAGGACGTAGTCGTATGTCGCCGCGAACCCGTACCGGCGATTCAAGAGCGCGCCGAGCGGCCCCTCGTCGAGGAACGGCGTGCGCTCGAGCTTGCCGGTCGCTCGGACGATCGCAGCCTTTCCGTCCGAGCCGTCGGCGAGCACCGTGACGCTGGTCGGGTTGACGAGCTCGAGCGCGACGCCCATGAGCGTCTCGCCGTAGCGCGAGAGGCCCATCGGTCGCCCGTCCTCGCCGACCTTGTCGATGGCGAGAACGCCGCCACCGAACGCAGCGTAGCCGCTGCTCTGGCGCAGGCCCTCGATCGTCACCGCGATGCGGTCGTTCGCGAGGACGTAGTCGCCGGCACGGATCTGCTCGCGGCCGTGCGCGGGCTGCACGAGGTCGGACTCCTTCGTCAAGCGCCCGGCGCGCGCCTGCTTCGCGGCGCGAGCCCCGAAGGGCTCGGCGTGCCCGAGCTCGTCGCCCGTCTCGAAGCTGCGCGCGAGGCCCGGGCAAGGATCGTTCGGGTCGGGCATGGGGCCCGTGTCGTCGATGTCGGAGGAGCAGGACGCCGCGAGCGAAGCTCCGACGAGGAACACCGAGGCGAGCGTGAGCGAGGCGAAGGACCGAAGCCGCATGGGCGGAGTCTACGCCGAGGAGGGCGGGAGGCACAGCCCGCGCCGCGTCGAGCGAGACGCGCCGGTTTGTCCAAGCCACGAAGCGCGTGGTACGGCGACACTCATCGATCGCGCGTGGGGCGCGATCGCACGGAGAAGACCTATGAAGAACGTGAAGACCCTAGCGGCGGGAACCGCGATGACCCTGTTCCTCGCCATGCCGGCCCTGCTCGTCGGCTGCGGCGGCATGACCATCGAAGAGGTTTGCGAGGACTTCGGCGCGGCGTGCGGACAGACCGACGCCGATATCCAGCAGTGCAAGGACGGACAAAAGCAGGCCGAGGCGCTGTCGAACTCGCTCGGCTGTGAAAGTGAGTACACTGACTTCATCGATTGTGCGCTTGCCAACTACAAGACACCGAGCAGCGGCGAGTGCAACGCCGATGGCCTCGACACGAGCGCGTGCGGCACGGAGGCAGAAGGGTATTTCACGTGTGTGACGAAGGCCTGCACGGCGGACCCGTCGAAGTGCGCGCAACCGTTGTGACGGCCCCCCGTCGACGCTGAGCGTCCGGCTCGAGCGCCGCGCGCGCCCCCTTGGCCCGCCCGAGACGTGCCCACGTACTCGCGGCGGGCCGCGGTGTTTGTGGAGGGGAGAACGGCCTCACCGCACCTTGCCCCCACGGGCGCGGCGTGGTGACGTTCGGCGCATGCAGAGCTACGCGAACGAGCGCGTCGTCGTCACCGGAGGCGCGGGTTTTCTTGGGCGTCACGTGGTCCTCGAGCTCCGCCGACGCGGGCTCTCGGACGTCGTCGTTCCGCGCTCGCGTGACTACGACCTCGTGCGTGAAGCCGACGTCGAGCGGATGTTCGACGCCCTCGAGCCCACCGTGGTCATGCACCTCGCGGCGCGCGTCGGCGGCATCGGCGCCAACCGCAAGCACCCGGGCACGTTCTTCCGCGACAACATGGCGATGGGCCTGCACGTGCTCGAGGCGGCGCGGCGCCACGGCGTTCGCAAGGCGGTCGTCGCCGGGACGATCTGCGCCTACCCGAAGTTTGCGCCGGTGCCCTTTCGCGAGGACGACCTGTGGAACGGCTACCCCGAGGAGACCAACGCTCCGTACGGCGTCGCAAAGAAGGCGCTCCTCGTGATGGCGCAGGCCTATCGGCAAGAGTTCGGCTCGAACTTCGTCGTGGTCTTTCCCGTCAACCTCTACGGCCCGTGGGACAACTTCGATCTCGAGGACTCGCACGTCATCCCGGCCATGATCCGCAAGTTCGAGGAGGCGCGCCTCGCGGGGCACGCCGACGTGACCCTCTGGGGGGACGGGTCGCCGACGCGCGAGTTCCTCTACGTCGAGGACGCCGCGCGCGGGCTCGTCGACGCGCTCGAGCGCTACGACGA
>Ga0194129_10006023_pt1 | contig 15074 bp, 15 predicted proteins | sample TA2KigCa35mmetaG_FD_150862 | JGI IMG/M metagenome (GOLD analysis project Ga0194129, IMG submission 150862) | Freshwater microbial communities from Lake Tanganyika, Tanzania - TA2015038 Kigoma Deep Cast 35m | ecosystem: Environmental > Aquatic > Freshwater > Lake | place: Tanzania: Lake... | reverse complement strand
CGATTCTTTGAGAAAGACGTCCCAAATGATCCATACAATCTCTTTTTGCAATCCGGAATCCACTTGTTTGACAAACTGTCTTCTCTCACAAAATATCTTTTCTTTCAATAATTTACATCTATTTTCATATTCAATGATCCATTCAATCCAGTAACATGCATTCATTTGATTATTACCAGTTTCGGTAACGCTATATGCCAATTCATTGACAAAAGGAAACAACTCTTTCGGATCTTCGGTGGTAAACACTTCTTCCCCATATTCCGTAGAAGGTGCCTTGAATTTATCTTTAATGGTGAGCATATTCATATCATCAGGTTTGATTTTCACATTATCGAAACTATGTCGGCGTTTTGCATCACATAATACACACATGATTTCGCTGAAAAGTTTTCGAATTTTCTCATTGTTTCTTAATCTCAATGCGCTGTCTGAATAACCATGAAGTAAAATGCTTTTAAAATCATTGATTCTTAATTCCAGGTAAATGCTGATATTGGAGTTTGCTAAATGAACATATTTACTAAAAAAGAGCAATATAATTTCCCATAGATCGCTATAATGTCCAGCACATATTAATTCTGCACTCCAATAACAGGCAGGTTCTATTTTAGACTGAATCAAACTATTTAGCAATTCTTTTTTCACGTCGGCCTTTTTGAAATTGGAAAAGGAGACACCTTTAAATTCGCTCTCTCCTCTTACATCAATGATTTCATAAACATCCATATAATTAAAAAATATACAAAAAAAATAACAACAATACATATAGATGAAAGTCATGAAATCCCTTAAACTATGTTATAGCAAACTATCCAATGTTGGTAAAATATTATTATTTATCGTAGTGTTATTAGCAATAGTCATCTTTTTCAAGGCACTGCGACCTGCAAAAGAAGGAATGGTCGAGTCGAATCAATTCTTGTTCAAACAGGGAACTGCAGTCTATGACGACTTTTATGCAGACATATATGACTATTTGGTATTCAATCAAATGAAAAATGAGTATGAAGTGGGCACTATCATCAATAATGCCAATCCCAACCAAAAAAATGTGATTGCAGATATAGGGTGTGGCACAGGACATCATGTGGATGAGTTGAAGAATAGTAGTAATAATATGCAAGTCATTGGCATTGACATCTCACCATCCATGATCAAAAAGGCGAAAGAAAATTTTCCGTCGATATCGTCTGCATTCAAGGTGGGGGATGGATTGGATGGATATTTGTTTCAGGATACCTCATTAACACATATTTTATGTTTATATTTCACGATTTATTATATGAAAGATAAGATGCGGTTTTTTAATAATTGCATGAACTGGTTACTACCAGGCGGTTTCTTGATTGTGCATTTGGTGGATAAATATAAGTTCGATCCGATATTACCACCAGGCAATCCATTATATGTCGTCTCTCCCCAAAAATATGCGAAAGAGAGAATTACCAAAACAAAGGTAACATTTAATGATTTTGTCTATAATTCGAACTTCAAGTTGGAAGGTGATGACATGGCGGTGTTCGATGAAAAATTCAAGTTCAATGATGGTAGGGTTCGAAAACAAGAACAGCGGTTATATATGGAAGACCTACCTACAATTGTGAATATGGCACAGGATGCAGGATTTGTAGTGCATGCCAAGATAGATATGGTGAAGTGTGCATATGAACATCAATATTTGTATATATTTATGAAACCAAGTTAATTTTCTGCATATTTAATATACCCCATAAATAATATGTTTGAATATGTATCATACACATTATTTTTTGGAATACTTATCCTCTTTATCATATACATTTATCTCCGCCTTCGATATGGATTTTGGTTCATGCAACCTGTATTTCACGTATATGATGTATCCTATATGATCAAACCACCTGGAATCATCGACAGTTCCCTTCCCCAAAAAAACAAATATACAAATTTTAGAGAGATCGACACCATTCTTTCATCCAATCTGACTTCTATACAAAAAACGCGTTTTTCCAATTTAATAAAGTCTGATTATTTGCGGAACAAGGATAACCTTTTCTCTCCCCAATTAGAGAATATCCTTCCTTATTTTACAGGACATAACGATAAATCCTTTATTTCGTTCTATTATAAGGATGAACATATGCTCGATACGAAACGCGGCACCTTAATAACCGATCGCAAAATCATGGGAGTCATTACATCCAGACCGATCCATATCATCATCAATAACGGAGACAAAGATGCGAATTTTAACGCGTATTATGTGGATTATTTATGCGTGGCAAAGTCGAGTCGGAAAAAAGGAATCGCGCCACAACTGATACAAACCCATCACTATAACCAGCGACATCTCAATCAGAAAATTACTGTTTCTGTCTTTAAGAGAGAAGATGAATTGACCGGAATAGTTCCGTTATGTGTATATTCGACCTACGGATTTCCAGTGGATACATGGAGACAACCCCCTGCATTATCAGCAGAATATAACGTATTGGAAATCACTCCACAGAATTTTCGATTTGTGTATGATTTTATTAATAGTAATAGTCTATTATTTGATATTGTCATCAGCACCAATGCCTCGAATATTATGGAATTGGTCAAGACCAAGAATCTATTCATCTATGCCATATTATGCGACGAACAAATCGTGTGCTGCTACTTTTTCAGAAAATCATGTGTCCAGATCGAAGAAGGATTGGAAGTATTATCCTGCTTTGCATCGATTTGTCAGTGTGACGAGTCAATCTTTATAGAGGGATTTAAAATAAGTTTTTGGAATGTTGCGGCAAAACATAATTTCGGATTTGCGGCGATTGAAAATGTGTCCCATAATGATATACTGATACATAACATTATGCAAAAAACGGCACCGACGATTATCAGTCCCACCGCCTATTATTTTTATAATTTCGCATATCCCACGTTTCCATCGAATAAAACATTGATTTTGAATTGATCAAAAATACAAACTATTATGCTACAAAATATTATGCAATATTACTTGAACTTGATTCAGTGACTGTAATTATATCTCCTTCATCCGTCTTCTTTTTACGTGGTGCGCGTGGTTTCTTTTCTTTTTCTTCTATTTTCTTATCTTTCTCTTCATTCTTTTTACGAACTGTTTTTTTCTTTTGTTCTTGATCACATTTCTCTTGTTTCTTTTCTTCCAATTCCTTTTTCTCCACTTCTTCCTTCATCTTCAGTTCTTCTTCTTTTCTTGCTTCTTCTTTAATCTTCTTGAAAATTTCAGGAGTCGCTCGCATAATCAAATCCCCACTTTTATAAATCCATTTATTCTTCAGACAGATACTCATTCCATCTCGAATGGGTTCACCGACTTTGTAAATCAAATCGTCCAAGGTTATTCCTTCAGTGGGAATCGCTTTTAGAACCTTGATTTCAGGTTCATCGTCATCATGGATTTCCAATTGGGTGGAACTATTTTTATCCGATTTTTCATCTGAATGAGCAGCATTATTTTCTGCATTTTCGCCTTCAGGTGTCTCGGAATTACATTCTTCACAATATTTACCCAATTCAATATATCTATTTCGCTGCTCTCGGTTTAAAGACTTACATTTACGAATCAATTTATTGGTCAAATTCAAATTCTTCGCATCGCTTTTCACTTCAAAATTGGGGACAAACATTTGCGGACCATGTTCCATTAAGAAGATTTGATTCTTTTTATTATAAAATAATACAGGTTCACCGCTATTATCCAACTCAATCACACCGCATGTACAATAATCAACATGTTCAACATCTTCTCCCTTTTTACATCGATTATCTATACAATCCACATCATTAATATATTCTTCAAAAAAGTCTTGTGCTTCATCACGTGATGTGAACATATATATTTTAGGAGGATTGATGGTAATCGACGTCAAACGAATTCTGGCAACTTCGTCTTGATAACAATGAAAATCATAGCAACCTTCATGTTTATTATGAATAATCAGATATCGAATCATGGTTACTTTATATAGGGAGATTGGTTTAAGTCATTTATCATAAATATTCTTTATCAACCATTGAACTGCATTTAGAGGAATTCCCTTAATAATAAAAAATTGAATATTCATGACTATATTAAAATGATAACAGTAAAGAAAACATGGAAACCACTAATCAAAATTACTTTATTTATATTTTATGGACTCCTTCCAATAAATCGGTATTTGGATATTTCACAACGAAACCTGCCATGATTGCATACTATCAAACCAAACATGAATTGGTATTCAAGAAACTGGAAAAAAAACCATATGAAACCATGGAAAGAATTGAAATCAATCCATCTATTCCAACCACATCCATCTATTATTCCAAAAAAAGAATCCATTCACCCATCTATAAACGATATTTTTATGTAGCAGAATTATGGCAAACGCAGTCAAGTTATTCTGAATTAGTGATCAATCATATGCATCTTCATTATCAAAACGCACTTACTGAATGCATTGAATGGATTAAGGAAGAATCGGATGATTTGGAGGACGAGCATGATTTGGATTTTTCAGAATATGATATTAAATCAAAATCAACATCAACCCCTTTCACACAATCGCATTTATTTAAATTGAAACATATTCAATCTATATTAGCATCCCATTCTTATTATGAGTTACAATATCCAACATGCGAAGAAACATCTATCATTATTTATAAAGTTCCACTTTTAGAGGAATTCCTTTAACGCACATATTTGCCTGCTCTCACAAAAGTGTCTGCGATAAAAATAACAAAAATTCCTAAAAAGGAATATAAGATCACTTCTTCCGTCACATTTCCTGTTTTTTCATCTTGTTGGTCTTCTAATAGAGAGATCATATAATTCAATTTTTGTAATAGAACATCGTGTGATGGATATTCGTGATTTTGACTTTGACTTTGATTTGGATAAGGAGAATGATATTGTCTTTGGTTTTGTTGTCTTTGGTTTTGTTGACCTTGATATCCAGGTAGCATACGTTTATAATATTCTTCAATCGATTTACTATCGCCATAATTATTATAATTGTTTAACTCTAAATCGTCTGATTTGGATAATGTGGGCGACGGTGCTTTTCCGACCAATTTACTTCCTAAAGAAAAATCCATTCCGGAAAACGATTCTTGTTTTTCTTCTATAGGTGTACTTTTATAAGCACTCATTGATTCAGGTGGTGGCAATAATTTAAATTCATCTATATTATCGTCATCGTCAGAAGTATTATTATGTAACTGTTTTAATACCGAATTCACTTTATCCGTGTTAAACTGATCCATTTTAGGATATTTTCGTTGGGTTTTTTTGTGACGTTTTTGATTTATAATATTGTCCGAGTGATCCGAATTATTAGGTAATGTTATATTGGAATTATCATCAATTGAAGCTGCAAACATTGCTAAAGACATCTCTTATTAAAAATTTAGATAATAATTTATGAAACCGTCTGAAATAAATCTCACTAAAGAATTTATTGAATGTTCCATGCATAAATAAATGTTCCATGCAAAATAATTTATCGGATATTTATATAATGGGATTTAAGTTAATAAGCAAGAATAATGTTGGCGCGGTCACAACCTTGATTTTGATTCTTTTGCTCAGTCAGTCCAGATTGTTCGATTTCTTAATAAACACTCCTTTAGGAAGAATGGTTCTTTTGGCAATGGTCATCTTAATCGCCCACACACATAAAATGCTTGGATTATTTGCAGTGTTATGTATTATATTGGCATTTAACCATAATGAACTAAATATGGTCTATGGATACAATTTATATGAAGGATTCGATGGATCTGGTAACACAACTGATATGTCTGGTAATATGCAAGATATGTCCGGTAACATTCAATCCAAATTAGCATCGTTACAATCCAAAGAATCTTCCTTGGAAGATAAAGTCAAGTCTATCCAACAACAAATTCAAACGGCAAATGCAAATGCTACAAATTCCACTTCTTCATCATCAACATCTGAATCGTTTAAAGGTCGTGAAGGGTTTTGCATGACGGATAGAGAGACGACTATGTTACGAGGAAAGCAATCCAGCACAGTGCCTGTCTTTCAAAATCTGAGAGAACAATCAGATGATGTTAGTCCGACGGATAGTTCCATGTTTCAAAGTAGTTATATGCATTTCTAAAAATAAGGTCTAAACATATTAGATAATTTTGTCGATGTATGATGATAGAAAGTTTTGTATTTATTTCGGACATTTCTCTCAAATGGTCTATAAGATTCTTTAATGATTTTGGGGATAAAAGATTCTTGTTTTTGGGTTAAAGAAGAATGATAGAATAAAAAATAGAATAATAGTATCGATATCAATAATAGAGCAAGATAGAATATCGTTTTTTTCTTCATGATAATATTCTAAAATATAATAATATAATATTTTAGTATAATGTCTACTTCAATACAACCACCTACGCCTCCAATGCCTCCAATACAATATGGAGGAAAAACAAAGACCAACCTATTTACGCCACTTATGAACGGTATATCCTATATCAACCATCATATTATGTATTTAAATAATAGTAAATTTTTTGCAGGTGTTGTCATGATTCTTCTCAACGTCGGATCGAAATTCATACAAATTCAGTTTAGTAAATCCACAGAAGAATACGTGAAATATTCGGTAAGCAAACAATTATTGGTGTTTTCGATGGCATGGATGGGTACTCGTGATATTTATACCGCGCTTGGATTGACTGCCGTCTTTACTATTCTCTCGGAATATTTATTAAATGAAGAAAGCAGTTTATGTATTGTTCCGCATAAGTATCGAGTATTACATAAATTGATAGATACCAATGACGACGGTGTTGTTTCAGAACCAGAATTAGCGGCGGCGATTGCAGTGTTAGAAAAGGCAAAGAGGGAAAAACAACGAAAAGCGCAAAAAGATGCCTATTCCAAATTCGATTTTGAAAAGTTTTCAAATGGCAATTAATCATTAATTGTTAATCACATAACATAATATATGATTTTAGACCATGTATTATTGATATCCAATACATAATGTTCTTCGCTTTTGAATGCATAATAAAAATCATATCCATCTTTCTCTCTATAAAAGAATCGAATATTCATTTTGGTTAGAGGTTTCGATAGATCATACTTAATAAAATATCCACTATAATTCAAGGTTGTTAAGCGTAACATGATGTTGTGAGTGCCAATATGAATGGGTTTCGGTATTTTTCGGAGCAAAGAATATCGGTAATCTTTTTTATCGATTCTGTTCATATATTTGCCGTGTCTATAGACTAGTATGTCACTATATTGAAGAATGATATGAATAATTTCGTCAGGTAAGTTATTGAATATAAACATTGTTTCTTATATAGAATAAAGAACATTAGATTTAAGTTCTTCTTCTGTTACTTCTATATCTATTTCTATATCTCTTTTTTCTGGTTTTACCGCCAATCATTATATCATTTAATCCTTCATTCACAATCTTATCATAATTGATATTGGATTTTGAATACTTATTGGATGTTGAATTCATATTGGATTTAGGAGTTATATAAGATTTTAAATTGGGATTCACATTTTCATTATTTTCATTTTCATAATTTTCATTTTCATAATTTTCATTTTCATTATTTTCATTTTCATAAGAAAAGGTTGGTTTCGCAATATTGTTTATGGGTTTTTTATGATAGATTACATAATTGGGATCTTTCAATAATCGCGGATCTTGATAGATGCCTTCTGCGACCTTGACAGATTTCGTTTTTATCCAATCTTTGCCATATTCTTTTCCGACAGTCAATGCGACCTGACCTAATGGTTTCGCCACCGATTTCATCATTCCACCAGTTCGTTTCTTTGTTTTTTTAGTTGTCATACGTCTTTTGGAACCGCCTTTTTTAGTGTATATGGGTGGAATTGTATAAGGTTGTCCTGTGAATTCGGAATATGCTTTTCGAATGGCATTATATTTTGAATTGCATTTCGAAGAACGTATTTGTTGATTGGACAATTTGGTTCCTGGATGTAATTCCATGTAAATGGTGATTGCATACATCAATTTAGAAGAAGTGGAAAGTGTTGTAGGATTCGTAGGATTTGTAGGATTTGTAGGATTCGTAGGATTTGTAGGATTCGTAGGATTCGTAGGATTTGTAGGATTCGTAGGATTCGTAGGATTTGTAGGATTCGTAGGATTTGTAGGATTCGTAGGATTTGTAGGATTCGTAGGATTTGTAGGATTTGTAGGATTTGTAGGATTTGTAGGATTTGTAGGATTTGTAGGATTTGTAGGATTTGTAGGATTTGTAGGATTTGTAGGATTTGTAGGATTTGTAGGATTCTTGATGACGACAGGTTTAGGTCCATGGTAATTGGTTCCAGTCAATAAGACTTTAGGAATTTTCTTCATTGATTCAGTGCCACCCACTTCAGCGACATCGATTTTCCAGTCTGCATTGGTCCACTGCACATCCACAATCGTATATGGTTGGTCGCCTAGATAGATGATAGACTGGTTAGGAAATAGGGTGTTCAAGGTGACTTGAATATTATGATCAACATATCCTGCACGCGTTGCAGTCAGTAAATTTTTTGCAGGTTTCGATCCATTCAAGTTTAGTAAAGACTGAAAGAGACTTTTGTTAAAGAATTGTTTGGTTCTATATTCAGACGGAACTTTATTTACAACAGACTGTTTTAACTGTATAAGTGGATTAAATTGTATGATTCTGGAATCACTGTTTGGAACCGTCATGGCAGGAACATAATGCAATTTTTGGAATCCAGGTACACTGGTAACAATGTTGATTGATAATTGGTCAGGATATATATTGGGTTGTATAGGAGGTTTTTTTTGAGGTTCTTTAGTTTGATTCATGAGATCTACTATATAATAACATTATAAATATTTATAACAGTCAAGTATAAAGAATATAAGAAAACAACTTAAAGACTCAAAGAATATAAGAAAACAACTTAAAGACTCAAAGAATATATGAAAACAACTTAAAGACCTATAAAGAAAAAAGAAAATTGAATGAAAAGTATTCCAAATCTTAAAATCTAAATAAATATTCAATCAATATATATCAATTCAATATTCAATAATCAATTTAATAATCAATATGTCATTGCTTTTAACATTAGATCATTTAATCGAAGGCGAAATTGTGAAACGACCTTCTCGATATATTAAATCCCCTTATGTCGCAGATATTCATATAAATGATTGCACATCGATATTGGGACACACTGCATCACTCGGTTGTTGTGGATTGGCAGATGTTGGTGCACATATTCTTATGGCACCTCTTCCAAAGAAAAATAAATCCGACGATAAACTTCATTGCGAATACAGAGTCTATCTCTCCATAGTTCGAGAGAAAGAGAATGAAATGGTGATTGGCATTTATCCGAAACTGGCGGAAGATTTAGTCGAGCGTGCATTGCAATTAAATCTGCTCCATACATTACAACAAGTCAAAACATATCGACGAGAAACCAAAATATTTGCACCGAATTTAGTGGATTCGAGGTTCGACTTTTCAGGCATTGATTGTAACGGCATTCCCTTCATCATGGAAGTGAAAAATGTTCCTCTTGCCGACTACGAAGACTTAACCGCAAAAGATCGCAAGAAAATGAATTTCGAGGATAGAGATCCACATTCTAAAGTCGCCTATTTCCCAGATGGATACCGCAAAAAAACCACCGATACAGTCAGTCCTCGTGCCTTAAAGCATCTAAATGAACTATCTCTGATAAAAAGTATGTCTAAAACTCGTTGTATTATGTGCTATGTAATACAACGAACGGATGTCAATCGATTTCAACCTTCCATCATCGATCCAGAATATAGGGAAGCATTTCTTAAAGCGATGAATGCAGGCGTTGAAATGATTACCATGGTCGTTCAATGGACTCGTGACGGACATGCCTATTTCGTAAAAGATGATTTACATATAAGTATTTAATTCATAAATGTGTTTATAATATGATTTAACATTTATATAGTTGAAATAATGGTTTTAGTGGAATCGTCTATGCCGTTCATAATGGTTTCTAAAGATTTTACATTATTTGCCGCATCGTCGTTTTCAAATAAAAACGAAATAATGTCCAATACCACCTTTATTTTAGTGGTAGTCCATTGTTTCACTAACGATTCTGAAATGGGTTGGGTATAATAACACGTAAAACTATCTTTGATAAACATATTTTCATTAAATAGTTGTTGTATATGATTGGTAAGGAGTGCCAAATAATAATTAAGAGTCAATGTTATGATCGAACAATGCTTATAGGTTTCGATTAATTTTTTCAATCCATTTTGCGCACATAGGAACAACTGTTTGATTCTGGGCGTCTTCTCGACAAACGATTTCGAGAGAAAATGTAAGCATGCAATGTTGATTGGGTTATACATATATTGTAAATCGGTTTTATTGGTTTTATAAACCATTCGACAAATGGATTGAAAGGGTCCTGGTTCTTGAAAATAAATCACATTGTTCTGGATCAGTAATTTGGTTCCAACCGGTTTATTGCTCAATATTGCCAATTTAATAATGACCGATAATGGATCTAAAATATATGATTTGATATTCACATTGATGTTATCATCCGGTATAAAGGTTGTATTCATCTATCTATACTATATTGAAACCTATATTTAAATCTTTTTTCATAAAAATTGAGAATATTTTATATATTCTTATTCGTGTATTTTTATATAAGAATTATATTATCTGATCCTACATATATAATGAATACACCATTCGATGCTTTATTACAGTTAACCCAACAAAAATATAAAATATACCCTGAATTCGACTGCGAATATAAATTGAATTTTGATGGATGCAGTAAAGGAAATCCTGGATTATCAGGTGCCGGCGCAGTGTTGTATAAACACGGAGAAGAAATATGGACCGAAAGTTATTTTGTCGGAGAGAATTGCACCAATAACCAGGCAGAATATGCCGGACTCATATTGGGGTTACATCAAGCCATTTCTATGCAAATCAAAGAACTCGTTGTAGAAGGAGATAGTTTATTGGTAATCAATCAAATGAAAGGCGAATATAAATGTCACTCGGATAAATTGGTTATGCTATATGACCAAGCAAAAGAACTAGAAAAATCATTTACCAATATAATATACAATCATGTATTACGAAACAAAAATAAACGCGCCGATATATTATCCAATATTGCCGTCGAAACATATTTACTCAAATAAAAATAATCCCTCTTTAAGTTGTTTTACTAAAACATATAAAAAAAGAACTTAAAGAACCTTAAAGAAGAACTTTATAAACTTATTATTAGAATTCTTGAATAAATTGAATCATTGTCTCTTTACATTCTTGCAGCATGTTCACGCTTTTACAAATAGTCATAAAATTGGTTAAGAGCGTTTCACAGAACCATTCCACCGGCATCTTTTTGTTTTTTTGTTCGTTCAATAATTTGTTGATGATCACGCAATTGACTGCAACACTTAATCCGCCTTTTTCCTTGGGAATAAAGTGGTCTGCCGCCAAGTCGCCGTTATGTTGCGGTATTCCAGTAATCGAACATTTATAGTTACATAATTTCATCTTCTCTCGAATAATCGCTTTATCGAATGCATCCTTTTTATATTGATGTGCCTTTACAATTGTATCCGTAATATATCGTTTCTTTTCAGGAACAAATTTAAACCATAATTCGCCGTTTTTAGAGACTTCTTCCCATTCCAGAGGATACATATCCTTGCGCATCTTTTCTACCTGTCTCGAATTATCCTTATAATTGGGATGTTTTCCTTCCGTATCTTCGTTTCGCCGTTTATCGCAATAAAGTAAAATATCACCTTGTTTCACAAATCTACCTAAATGTTCCGGTTTCATTAAATATTCAAATACATAATCCAATTGACCTTTTTTATTTATATTCTTATTCTTACTCTTTCTCATGGATCGCAATAAGAAATAATATACCAATTTTCGCAAGATACGAATCCGTCTTATTCTTGTAATAGATAGACTACGAATAATAGACGCAGATTCAAGTTCATGTTGTGAGTCCATTTAGCATACTCATTATTATTCTCCCCTTTATTTGTTTCAATTTTTTAAAAAATTGATACTTATTCAGTAACATTCAATTTATGAAAATCTGGAGTTGAACTCATGGCAGTTGTTGGTTCAGATTCATTATGTGCATCTTCGCAAATCAATTTTTTGCGTAAATCATTCTCATTCATACTATATATACTGTCTTGCTTTTAACTGTTTTTTACCTTTTAACTATTTTTATATTTTTATTATCGCCACCAAAGAAAATTGAAACAAATAATACAAACAAAACATATAAATCATTTCAAATAAAATGCCGTACATTCTTGAAGCTCAAAAATTTTATCCAGATGGTTTTACATTACACCCAGAATGGAATGGATTATATGAACATATTGGATATATGAATAAAATATTCACGACAAAAAAGGATGCGTGTGCATATTATGATAAATATAATAAACATATGCGAAAATTAAATGCTAACAACACATTAAGCGGAATGTTAAGAAGTGATTATGACCCAGAAAGTAAAATATTATATGTTGTAAGGGAATATGGGGGCGAATATTTAAAATTAGAACCATTTGAAAAACTTGAAGAAAATGTTGTAAAACAACCTGAAAATTATGTAGAAATATTTATTAATGAAAGAATTAAAAAATCAGATAATCCCAATTCTAAAATCAAGAAAAGTGCATTGTTGGAAGAATTTAAGTGTTGGAACCAACAAGAACAAGTCTCTATAAAAATTCCAAAGGGTGAAGAATTATATTTATATGAATATATGAATAAGAAATTTGGAAAAATTGAAAACTTAAAAGGTGATAGAGATAGAGGGACTATATGTTATAAAGGATGGTCTGGAGTTGAATTTATTAGAGACGATGTTTACGATTTGCCAACACTATAATCATTTTCGCCACCAAAGAAAATTCCCAGAAATTTCTTCGATCAGTCAATACAAATCATGCCTTTTTGTTTTGATATGGTCACTTCTCTCGCCACATTACGTATAATCTTCTCTTCATTCTCGAGGTCATTGTTCCCCAATCCACCCATGGCTTCAATCACCAATTTACTATATTGATCCGCATATTTGGATTCACTGAAATTACATCCTGGATGCAGTTCTTTAAATTTGGCAAGTAAGGTTTGGTTCTTATAGGCAACCTTATTGATGACCTTTTTGAGTTTCTTTTTTTCGTCGTCATCTTTTTCCCACTTATCTTCGTCTTTGATGTAAAAGGTTTCTCTCTTTTTATCCGTGCAATGAATAGGTCTGGTGGTTTCATCCAAGGCATTCAGGTTTTTCACTATGATGCTGGAGATTCCATCCACATACCCCAATTTACCGACGTTTTCCAGATCGGATAACTGGAGATGGAGAGAATTGATGAAATCGGTGATGTTCATTGCGTTTTTACAGGTTTCGTTTAAGAAAAATTGTAAATTGAAGGTTTTGTTATTGGAGTTAATGGTCGTGTTTGAAAAACAATTGGTCTGAATATTGGTCTTGCATATATCCACTATTTTATTCGTCAATTCTTGGTTTTGATGGATGAGATCCTTGTTTTGTTTCACCACATTCAACACTAAATTCGTAAGCAGTTTGATTTCGCTTTCGCTACATTGAGACGTCGTCAATCGATCTTCTTTTTCTTTATCTTTTTCTTTATCTTTTTCTTCCTCTAATATGGGATTTTTACATGGGTTATTTAGTAAATCGTGGGTTTTATTGCATTTTTTCTTGTGATAAGAAAGGCCTTGTCTATATTTATATATTTTTCCACAATCACACCTAAATAGGTAAGCGACTTTTTGCGACTTTTTGTCATCATTTTTGTCATCATTGTCACTATTTTGGTGTTTTCGAGTGGAAAGATGTTTATCATAATCGGATTTTTTACACGTATTATAATCACAACAATTACAATAGAAAATCTCGGCGAGTTTTGGCGACTTTTTTGTCATCATTTGTCACTATATAATTAGTGACAAAAAAATCTCTAAATACTTTTCCCCAAAAAAATATCAGTCACAACTTTTTTTTCGATGGTTTCATTTGTGACCATAATTTTTAAATATCGTCTCCTTAAATTTTCGTCAGTCAGGAGTTTTTGGGCAAGTCATTTTTGGACATTTATTTTTGTCCATTTTGAAAAATTTAAAAAACTTTCCCAAGACATTTTTGTGAATTTTCCTAGACGCCTAGGGCGCCTTTTTTGGTCATTTTGGATTTATTTCCTACATTATGTAGAGAACCTAGAGAGAAAATGGGTTGCACGAAAATCCGAAAATTCGAAATTCCTAAAATGTAAATCCCTAAATACTTAAATTTCTAAATACTTAAATCCCTAAATTCTTACATTCTTTATAAGTTCCGAATAATTTATGCATTGCAGTTACGGTTTTTTGGATTTTACCAACTTTTAATTTTAACAATTCACGTTTTTGGTCATTTTCATCATATTCGCATAATTCATTTTCATAATTTTCAGATTCTTTTCCCAATAAATTGCGAATCAGACTAAAATCCAAATTTTTTCTGATATCTTTCACATATGCATTATTGGATTGTATTTTATATTGCTTAATTGGAGTCAAAATCAATTCTCCATTCACAATTTCTTGTATGTATTTATCAACATTCGAAATACGAATAATTCCAGTTATGCATTTATCATCATCACATCCTAACTTTTCAAATTTTTGTATTGTCGTTATAAACTTACAACATGTGTGAATAATATCTTTATAATATTCATACTCAGACTCTAATGCTTCATAACAATCTCTACGTGTTTTTAATATTGATATGATCATATCAAAATCCATATCTTTTCTGATATCTTCCACATACGCATTATTCAATTCTCTTTTATATTGCTTTTTTGGAGTAAGAATCAATTCTCCATTTACGTTTTGTTGAATATATTTCTCAATATTTGAAACGCGAATAATTCCAGACATGACTATTATACATTTATCAGTTACACATATTGTCGATTCAATTTTTTTATGAGAATGGAAATAAATACTAATCG
>Ga0194129_10006019_pt1 | contig 15080 bp, 11 predicted proteins | sample TA2KigCa35mmetaG_FD_150862 | JGI IMG/M metagenome (GOLD analysis project Ga0194129, IMG submission 150862) | Freshwater microbial communities from Lake Tanganyika, Tanzania - TA2015038 Kigoma Deep Cast 35m | ecosystem: Environmental > Aquatic > Freshwater > Lake | place: Tanzania: Lake... | reverse complement strand
CCAACGCAATCTGCAAGCAGCGAGCCGATGTCTACGAGAAGGCCCGCCGTGCCAATCCAACGCGCTGGAGCCGACACACGCGCTGCTGGAGTCAGCCGGCGGAAGTGTGGATCAACAAGCCAACAGAAGAGGAGCCTGATCCGATGCTCGAGCTACCATTAATTCAGGCCGCTTGATTGGCGGCTAAGGAGTGAATCCTTTCCTGAAAGTCACTGGGGCTAAAGCTGCTGCCAGAGAGCCAGCTCCAACGCCACCTCGGCCACAGAGGAGGTAACCATAAGCTGCGCATCATCACAAGGGCGAGGGCTATGAAGTCAATTTGTTCATCGTGGTAATTAGTTTCAAATTCACAAACCTCGCATCAGCTCAATCGGAGTGGACTTGAACGCTATACCGCCTGCCGCCCCAATTGAAGAAGGCTGGATAGCTGTGATTGTCCACTACCCTTAGCAGATTAAACTGCCCACTCAGGCTGCGCTGCGGATCCAACTCAGAATCGGCGGGGCGGCGGCGGCGGAAGTGACTGGCCTCGCCCTGTTGGGGCTGGGCCGCGACCACCACCTCCCGGTGGCTATCAAACCAGGCCAGGCAAATCTCCAGCGTTGCCTGAGCCTGCAGAGCGCGCCACTCTCCCACAAGCTCATGGCCTTGCAGATCTATCTGCTTCTGCAGATAGATCGGGCCGGCATCAAGCTCTGCAACGGCTTCAAACAGAGTGACTGGAATCCTGCTGGCCCCTTCCAGGATCTGCCAGGTCATTGGGCTCCAGCCCTGGCCCTGAGGCAGGGCGCTTCCGTGAACAACTAGGTTGTGGCGATGCAAGGCGAGCTGCTCTGCGCTGAGCAAACGTCCACAGCTCAACAACAAGCACACATCGCCCGCTGCCAGCTGTGCAGGGTGGTGAATCCAGCGCACAGCATGCCCCCGCCCCCACAACGCCTGGATCAGCTCTGGCAGGTAGCGATTGAGCCAGCTGCCGCGATCGCTGAGGAAGGTGATGCGGCCGGGCGGCAACGCCAACGATTCACAAATCGAGTCGGGGGAGGCGACAGGCGAGATGGACTCCTGAACAAAGCCTGCCCGACTGAAGCAGGCATTGTTGGCTGCATTGGTCGTCAGCACCTCAGCCACAGCCTCAATGTTTGGCCCCCAGGTCTGCTCCATCGCTTGTAGACCCAGGCGAACCAGATCAGCAGCCAGGCCAAATCCGCGGGCGCAGCGATCCAGCCGCAGATCAACCGTGGCCTCAGCGGAACCGTCCTGCCTAGGAAGCTGCTTGCGATCAAAGCGGATCTGGCCAATCGGACAGGCATCCACCGCCGTTGCGATCAACAGCAGACGGTTGGGGTCGTCCAACCCCTGATGGAACCAGTTGTGATGATCTGAGGGCGCGATCAGATCCGGCGAAAAACTGCTGGTCCGCACCTGCGGGTCATTGGCCCAGCGCAGCAGCAACGCTTCATCACCAGCGTCAGCCGGCCGAAGACTGATGGCCGGCTTCGGCCCGAGCATCGCCAGCGCCAGGCGCAATGCACCCATGCCATCGGTGAGATCGCAGCCCGCGGCCTGCTGACGAGGATCAGCAACCCAAGCGAGCAGTGCAGAACGGATCTGCGCAGCACTCACCGTTGCCGCCTCACCCAGCAGCTGGAAATGGCCTGCCTGGTGAAGAGCTTCGGCAAAGGGCAGTTGGTTCTCAGTGATCGCCACCACTAGGCTTGGCAATTTCAGGCAGGCTCGCTCCCAGGTGGTGGCACCACCGGCGCCGATCGCCAGATCCGCCCGTGCGATCAGCCCCGCCAGGCTCGGCAGCGGACCATGCAGCGTTGTGAACGGACGCTGAGCCACTAGATCCGCCACCGCCTGCCGATGGGGAGACTGGCGGCCCAGAACCACATCCACTGCCAGGTGGGCCAGCGCCGGATCCAGCAGCCCTTCGATCGTCCGGCTGCTGAGATTGTCTGGATCCACGCCTCCAAAAAACACGAGTACGCGACGCAACTCCGTGCGCATTGGCACCAACGCATGGAGCTGGGCGTATTCAGGCCCCAACAGGGCGAAATGCGGACCCAACAGCTGGCGGCAATGGCTCGGCACGAGCCCCTGGTAGCGCTGGTCGGTGAACGCACCGAAGAAATTCTGATCCAGCAGCAGATCAGCCTTATGAGGCCGATCGGCCAGGTCGTCGATCGCCAGCAACTCGGGGGTGCCCTTGTCGCCGGCCAGCGCATTCAGCAGCTGCGCTTCCCAGCTGGCATCCAGGCCGTAATGATCCACCACCAGCCAATCTGCGCTGGGAACGCCAGCGGAGGCGAGTGCCGTCAGGCAGTGTTCAGCATCCTGGCTCTGGCTGCAGCCGAGCCAAGCTCCATACAGCTCTCGACCCGCCAACCCCTGGCACAGCGCGAGCGGTTGCTTGGGCAAGGTTAACACCCGGAACTCCTGCTCCAGCAGGGCGATCAGATCACCGGATTGGCGCCGGCAGAGAAACAGAACCTCTCCCCCCCGCCGCTGCAGCTCCCGAGCCAAGGTGCGGCAACGAATCACATGGCCACTGCCTATTGAGAGGGAGGCATCGCAGCGGATGATTATGCGGCTCATACCAGCTGCCGCAGCAGGCAGAACGCCTCTGCCGGCTCCACACCCACCTGAGCACCACGCCAGCGGGGCAGATGCTTCAACGCCTGCAGGGATCGGGCATGGGGCCACGGACGCATCTCGCTGGCGTAGGCCACCAGAGCCTCGCGCTTACGTTGCCACTGGGCGGAGATATCAACAAACCAGTTGGGCTGAAAGGGCGGCGCAGAGCACGTGGGCTGCCACTCGCTGCTGCTGACCACCTCAAAGCTGAGCAGACGCCGCACCGGATGGCCCGGCGTTGGGCGGCAGGCGTTGACCACAGCTTCATACGGTTGGCGGTGATCCACGTTCACGTCTCCGGCATGGTGCACGTACACCACCTGAGGCTGATGCCGATCAATGCGCTCTTCAAGACGCTTTATCAGATCGAGGCGATCCAGGGAATCCAGGCGATTGTCCGGAAGATCAAGGAGCTCATCAACAGCTGGTGCCCCGAGGATCAATCCGGCGGTCTGTGCCGCTTGCTCCAAGAAGGAAAGCTCATCACCGGCCTGAAGGCAATTGCGTTGTTCCTGCCGTGAGGTGGCTTCTTCCGCGACGATCGAGACTTGCACCTGATCGCCTGCATCGGCATGGCGGGCGCACGTGCCGCCGCAGCCGAGCACTTCGTCATCGGGGTGGGCGGCTACCACCAACACGCGATTCAGTTCAGATATCGAAGACATCAGTCAGTCCATCCGCATTAGTTCAACCGCTTGAAACCGCTATGGCAAAGGGGGCCTTCCAACAAATCCTCCACGGGTCGGCCTACCTCGCACTCGGCAATCAGAGCGAACACTCCTTCAAGCGCATCCAGATAAGGATCGATCACATCCGGTGTGTGAGCCAGGCAGAGGTAGCAGCTGGTCCCCGCCAAATACCCCTTCTTCAGCATCTCCTGGGTGATCAGCGTCTTGTACGCCAAAGCCTGAGAGCTCTGGATGGCAAATCCCGTGAGGGCGGGCAGGCCGTTGTGGCTGATGCTCAGACCATAGCGATCAGCTAGCTCCTGCCAGCGGCGACGAAGCTCAAGGCCCGTGGCTGTGACCCGCTCCCAGCTGCGCTCACGCTTCATCACCTCCAGGGTTTTTAGGGCAGCCGTGGGGCCAATGCGCTCCGTCCAGAAGGTGCTGCTGATGAAGGTGCTCTGCGCCGCTTCCATCACGGCACGCCGGCCGATGGTGGCGGTAATGGCATAGCCGTTACCGAGGGCCTTGCCAAACATCGCCATATCGGGTTCCACACCATATTTCAGGTGCAAACCGCCGTAGGTTTCACGGAAGCCCGAGGTGCATTCATCAAAGATGAGCACGATGCCGCGGCGCGTGCACAACTCCCGCACGCCCTCGAGGAAATCAGAGTCGGGCGGGCTGGTGCGCTGTACCTCCATCTTCACGGCCGCAAGCTCGTGATTTGCGGAGATGCTTTCCAGCTGATCCAGGCGATTGAAGCTGAAAGGCTGCACAGTTCCCGCTAACGCCTTCGGCACGCCATTCGGCTCCAAGCCAGGCAGTAGATGCTCTTCGAGCCCTGAATCGTTCTGCAGGTTGGTAGCCAGGTACCAGTCGTGCCAGCCGTGGTAGCCACAGATGGCAACCGTGTCGCGACCTGTGGCGGCGCGAGCGATGCGGACCGCAATGGCATTGGCCTCACCGCCGCTGCGGGCGAAACGAGCCATATCAGCCCAGGGATGGAGGGCCACCAGCCGTTCAGCCAGCCACACCTCTTCGGGGCAGTTGAGCGTGCTCATATTGCCGGCTGCCACTACGGCTGCTACGGCTGAATCAACTTCGGGATGGCCATAACCGAGCAGGTTTGTACCGATCCCCATGATGCTCATGTCGATGAGCTCGCGGCCATCGAGATCCCAAACGCGGCAACCTCTAGCTCGGGAGAAATAGGCCGGCCACTGTTCCGGCAAGAACATCTCAGCACGTTTGGAGAGGAGCATGTTGCCGCCAGGGATCACGCGCTTGGCACGGCGCCATAACTCCTGACCCTGTCCCTCAGTCATCGCCACCGGCTGCACCTGAGCAGCATCCTCAGCCAGGGACATCAAGAATCCCTCATTACGCACCGTGGCCAGGTTGCGGGCGGCCAACTCAGGGTGCTGCTCGAGATAGGTCACCACCGCATCCACGCCGAAAAACGGATCCTGAAGCTCAAGAGCTTTCACAACCTCGCGCACTACCTCCAGATCCACAGGATAGTCCACGGTGACGCGGTAGTAAGGACGCACCGGCTGATGGTGGAAATGCCCCCAGCGCAGGTCCGCCCGATCGCTGCGGAACCAAGGCGTTACATGCTCCCTCTCAGAAGGCAACTCCGCATCGCGGCAGGCGCGCTCTAGTAGCTCGGCACGGAAAACTTCGGCATCGAAACCATCCGGAACGCTCAGCTGCTGTTCATTCACGCAGTTGGCTAAGTAGTCCCAATCGCCTTCAAGGAAGGCTTCAACCAACTCATCGATTAAAACTGGGTCACTCAGTGGACAGTCTCCAGTTAGCCGCACGACGGCGTAAGCTTGTTCTTGCTCCGCGCAAGCCCTGTATCTGTCTAGAACATCATTTAGTTCACCTCTAAAGACTTTAAAGCCTGCCGTTTCAACAACGTCGGCAAGGATGTCGTCAGATGGATTGTTCGACGTCGCCAAGACAACCTTGGTGATTGTCTTAGAGCGCATCAAGCGGTCCAACTGATATATGATCATTGGCTTGGAGCCTATTTTTCTCAGCACCTTCCCAGGCAATCTGGTGGAAGTTGTTCTAGCCTGAACAATACCCAGAATAGACGAAGACTTGTTATACATTACTCTAGCCAACCGCTCCTGTACTGTTGTAACGAATCCTCGCTCTCGCCTCTTCGAGTTTCAAAGCCGGAGTGACAAACCGATCTCCCCTAGAAAAGCCGCCCTTGGATTCTTCAGACTCATTGCAAGCAATAACTGCCTCAAGAATGCCACCTTTTACGGCAATCTTAACTCGCTTCCCAAATTTGTTTATGAGTAAACCATAGCAATAGGGATGATAGTAAGGGCCACAAATGAATTTGGCCTTTTTGATTATCATCACATTTTCGTTGATAAATGACCTGGCGCCCGGATACGGATCAGAAAATGCATTGCAAAAATCTTCTATTTGCTGTCCGTCCCAATTCCAATCAATCCATGCGCAGCTTATCGTCGATAGCCTTGGAAAATATGTGTGCTCCTCCCAGTCCGGTTGCTGCAAGCTGAAATCAATAGGATGGCCATGCACAAGATGCGTTTCAATAAAGTCTCCCAGGAAGGAAATGGCTTTCTGATGATTAAATCTTTCGTAGTCAAGCGGAGTCTTGCAGTCTTCAGGCAGGCTAAAGTTCACATATTCAGCTACTAAACCTCGATCTACTGATTTTGATATCTGCTGAATGTATGCACCGCCTTTCTTGGAGCGATTGAGAATCTGCCAAGTAAAGTGAGCGCCCCCAAGATAATCTGGAATAGGAATACCATTGAAATTAAAGATGCGTCCTCCGTAAATCTCTAGTATCTCATCTGCAAAAATCCAGGCAGGACCAAAACAGATGCAGATCCGACTAAACTGCTTCAACAAAGCCATGCTTTGCCTGTCCGTGTTGATATTCTCCGTAATTACTGTCGAACAGTGTAACTTAGTAAGAGCCTCTCTGACACTGTCCTGATTGTGCCTTGGCGATAACACTACTGCCACCGAATGGCCCAAACTACGCAAGTTTTTTGCAACTGCAACCATCACTACCCCACCGCCAATCAGTGTGATACCACCAGTGTCGGGTAACTTAATAGATTGAGGCTTACTGATGGTGAGAATTAGTTCGTCAGTTCTATTGCCTTTGCTGTCAATCCAATAAGACTTTAATTTGCCTGCGAGTTTCCACCCTGCCTTAAGGAATGACTTATATGAGCCAATATTCTCACTATAGCAGCCAGCATTTAGCGAAACTAGATTTAGTTGATTGAGAGCGTAATCGGTTAGCAGCATAATCGCGCGGCTGCCATATCCCTTCCCCCACTCTGCAGGATCTCCAATTAATAACCCTACGGTTCCGTGCTTATGGATGGAGTTTATGGGACCAAGCTTTATATTACCAATATGTTTAGTGTTGGCACGCAAGTAAATGCCATAAAGTCTCTGGTCGCTATCAGGAGATCCTGCAGCCACTACAAAATCGCGTGTACTTTCAAGCGTATGGCGACTATGTCTACATTCCAGAAACGCATTAACATCTGGGTCATTCAACCATGATACATACCTTTCTGTGACATCATCTATGGCTAGTCTCTTCAGGAAGATGACATCATCTGCAGCAATACTGGCTTCTGCGCCAAGAAAACCTGTCATAAGACCAAGCTCCTGGATAAGCAGACAATCCCGCATGATTCCCATTCATTAATATATTCCCTTAAGAGGCTATAATTAATCTCGTACTTCAGAGATATCTCTAAAATACTCAGTCCCGAACTGAGTTCTCTGGAAAGACAGTTCATTAGAAGGTTCCACTTCTTTTCTATTGCGGAGCTTCCTTGGCTTGATATTCCTGGTTCAGGAGCGCTTTTGTACAAGTTAAAGCTTGGGTGCGAAAGACAGAATAGTCCAGTCTCTACTGCTGAAGCGTACTTATTAGTCTCGATTATGTCCACAATCGCACGAAGCAGTCTGTAGGAATGAGCCAGTCTCTGTTCGTTTAGTCTATCTGGTGTGTCTAGATGAGTATGATACTCGGGGAATGGAAATCTGGTTAGGGTTATGGTTGGAATCTCAAAGCCTGGAGCCTCAAAGACCGTTTCATCATTTCCGTAGTAGCTGCGAAACTGAAAGAAGGGTATTGGGCTGTCTTCCTCAGTACATTCTTCAGCCGCTGCCTTTGCAATCTGGTCAATGATATGGGTTTCCGTAAAGCTATTCTGTATTTTCATCTGTGCGTCATTCCCAACAGACTTCAGTAAGACAACAGACTTTATTAGTTTGGCATTATCCGCAAACTCTTCCAGCCAGAACATCGGGGCAAATAGCTCTGGGCCAATAAGTAATCTATAAGTGTAGTAGTTTTTTTGGGCGGAAAGGCTATATTTGAATAGCGCCAAGGCTGTCGCGCATCCTGATATGTCATCATTTGCTTGAAACGGATGACAGTTGTGGGCTGATATCAGAATCTCGTCATCCACTTGTCCCTGTATCTTCAGATCTAAGACAAACATCATGGATTCGTATTGCTCAGTCTCTATTTGAATCTCAAGTTCTGCTTCGGGTGCCTCGGCCAGCACATTCCACGGTATTGAGAGACCCCATTCTGTTTGTTTATTCTGCCTATATAGTCTCGTCCAGTCATAAACGATCGCATTCGGCTGGTCTTCTCTCCATGCGCAATGCCTGAGGAGCTCTTCTTTTGTGACTCCGCCTGAAAACGATGGCGAAAGATAAGCGCAGCCAAGAGGAGTAGATTCCAAGCAGTCGTACCAGACTTCCCCTTTGTGGAGTACACGTGCTTTTTTGGCCCTCCACCCGTGAGGTATTCTCCAGCCTCTAAGCTCTCTTCCCGAAGCATAAGTATGTATATCAAAATCTGCAAATTCGAGATAAGCGTCTAAAGCTTCACGTGGCCCTTCCCCTGTAATCGAGTAATCGAAAGGGTAGAGCTTCTTGGCGATATGCTTGATTAATATGCCGTCCATGGGTGTCTTCTGTCAGAGTGAGTTCCTTATAGGAATTCCAGCGTTCTTGATGTGCGAGCGGCACTGCATCGGATTCTGATCACGCTGGCAGAAGAAGGTGCCCGCGGCCACGGCGGCAGCACCTGCCTGATAACCCTCCACGAAATGCTGTGCCAATCCGCAGCCGCCGGAGGCAATCACCGGAACCGCCAGCGACTCCGAGAGGGCGGCAGTGAGGGCGAGATCGAGACCCTCGCCGGTTCCATCACGTTCAATCGCCGTGGTCATGACCTCTCCTGCGCCGCGATCCGCTGCCTCCCGGGCCCATGCCAAGGCGTCCCGCCCCCCATCCAGGCGTCCGGCATCCGACCACACCCGCCACCCACCATCGGCCCTGGAACGAGCATCCAGACTGAGCACCACACACTGAGCGCCATAGGCAGCAGCAACGCGATCAATCAATGACGGCTGCTCTAGAGCGGCGCTGTTGAGCACCACCTTGTCGGCTCCGCGATCGAGCAGGGATTGCACCTGCTCAAAACTGTGCACCCCACCACCCACGGCTAAGGGTGTGGCGAGGGCCTCGGCCACAGCCTCGAGGGTTTCGATCAGCACGGGCCAACTCTCCTCCGTGCGCTCCAAATCAACCAGGATCAATTCATCAGCAAGCTGCGCTTCGTAGATCTTGGCCTGAGACAGTGGATCACCGATGGCACGCCGACTACCGAACTGCCGGGTAACTACTAGGACCGGTTGGGCTCCACGAAAGCTGCGGCGTAACCCCAGCTGAAGTTTCGGAATCAGACGGTGCTTCAGCATGGCGACCAGGCCAGGAAGTTCTCCAGCAGACGACGCCCCAAACGCTGACTCTTCTCGGGGTGGAACTGCACGCCGAAACAAGCACCTCGACCCACCACGGCGGTGAAGCTCCCGCCGTAATCAGAAGCAGCCAGCCCATGGGCTGGATCACTGGGCTGGAAGGCATAGCTATGGACGAAATACATATCAGCACCTTCAGGCAGACCTTGCGCCAGTGGGCTGGCAGGTGAGTGCCAGTGCAACGCGTTCCAACCCACGTGCGGGAGAACCAGATCGGAAGCCACGCTGAGACGCTCAACGCGGCCGGGGATCAGATCCAAACCGGCAAGACCATCACCATCGGGTGCACCCTCCACGCCTTCACTGGCGAGTAGCTGCATCCCCAGACAGATGCCCAACAGCGGGCGATCGGCCTGGCACCACCTCTGTTTGATCCAGGTCTCCCAGCCAGAGGCCTTCAGAGCCTCCATGCCAGCGGCAAACGCACCAACGCCAGGGAGGACCGCGTGGCTGAAGGCATCCGTGGCCTCAGGCGAGGGGGGCTGTGGCAACCGCTGAACTGAGCAGTGATGACGATGGAGAGCCGCCACAACGGAGCCGATGTTGCCCAGCCCGGCATCGATCACCAGAACGCTGGGTCGACTCATCCAGCCCCACACGCACCGGACGAACCGCAGCTCGCACAGGTTTCAGCCCAGCGGCCCACCTGACCCTCGGCATCAGCAGGGTCGAGGCCATCGCCCCGTAGCCACTGGTTGAAATCAGGCGTGGCTTCTCCTTGGCGAATGGCCGAGGGATCGAACTGCCAGGGCGATACCTGATGGCCCATGGCAATAGCATAGAACTCCTCTTCGGCAAGGCCCACATACTCGAGGAAGAGATCAAGACTGGGGGGGCGCCGACCTTCAAACTGGCAAATCATCGCCTTGGCTTCCTCCTGCGAGATCCGCTGATTGCGCAGATCAATGGCAGCAAGGTGGGTTGGGCGCGTGTAACCACGCTTGATGTACTTGATATAATCACGCACTCCCTGCATCCAGCACTCAATCTTTTCGTAGTTGAAATCTTCAGGAACGTTCTCCACCACATCACCCTGCCAGCCGAGCTCTGAGCGGATTTTCTCCACTTGCATCTTCACATCCCAGGGGATGTAACTGCCCAAGCAAACTGAGCGGTAGCCCAAACCACGCAAATCCTTCAACGCCGGATAGTGGAAAGGCTCCAGGTCACGCTCCTTTAGAAAACCATCCAAACGGATCAGCATGTCCTCAGCAGAAATGCCGAGATTCACGTAGCGATTGAAGCGCTCTTCATCCACCTCCTCTGGCTGGTCGTAGCTGTAGTAAGCGGTGTATTCGGCTGAGGGCTCACCCCAGAAGATCAAGGGCACCTGTTCCTTGAGGGCCACCTGCATCGGATAGGCAAAGATGCCGGTGTGACAATGCCAGCAAAAATCACCCTTCTCAAGAAAAGCCTGCAGCATCAGCCGCTGCACCACTTTCCAGCTAGGGGTGAAATCATGCACATCCACCCCAAGCTTGCGGAACACCCGATCACAGTTAGCCCTCAGATTGGGGCGCAGAAAGCCGTGGTTGAAGCGCACAACCAGGGGCTTGAGCCCTGGATAGCGCTTCATCAGGTAGTAGAGAGTCCAGGTGCTGTCTTTACCGCCGCTGAAGGGCACCAGGCAGTCGTAGCGGTAGCGGCCACGATACTCCGCCACCAAAGTATCAAGCTGTTCCAGGCGCTCTGGCCAGTAGATTTCGGCCTTCGCCTCGTGGGCCCGGCAAACATTACACACACCCTCGGCGTCGAGCACGAGGGTTTCGTGGGTTTCGGGCAGCAAACAGCGGCTGCATCGCTTGAGGGCGGTGGAGAAGGGAGATCCCATGAATCAGCGCGGCCAGCGGCGTGGGTCTAGAATACCGGCATCTTGGAGGGCCCAGGCTCCCCATTCACTCTCTTGCCAGGGGGAGACTGCTGCCCAAGCCTGCTGCAGCTCACCAAGCTCCCGAACACTGCACACCCCAAGCACAACAGCTTCCAGATCCGCCTGCTCGCGCGCAAACCTGAGAGCCAGATCAATCAGGCGACAACCACGCTGCTCGGCCAGCGCCTCCAAAGCCTGTTGATGGGCAAGCACCTCAGGGGTCACCCAGCGGGGCCATTGCAGAGCGGGGGTAAGCAAGAGACCTTGCAGATAAAGACTGCGAGCATGGATCGCCGTGCCACGGGCGCGAAGGCGCGCCAAGGTGCCGTTCTGCAAAAGCCGTTGGTCGTAAAGCGACAACGGCAACTGCACAAGATCGAGCAGCGCTGGATTCACCCCATCCAGATCCTCAGCCGCATAGATCGACACACCGATCCGCTGCACAACACCCCGCTCGCGCAAACCCAGCAACCAAGCCTCCAGATGCTGGCCACCCGGTTTGGCCAGATCTGCCGGTGCATGCAGCAACAACGCATCCAATCCGCGCACACCAAGGCGCTGGCAACTGACTCGGAAGGCCTGCTCCCAGGCATCGGCATCCTGAGCACTGAACTCGGGTTGGGGCTGGGCCGGCAGCTTGCTGACCAAGCGGAACCCATGGGCTGCGGGGAACTGGCGGCCCAGCACCGCCTCCGCATTGCCATACGCCTGCGCGGTATCGAGCCAGCGAATGCCGGCTTCTTGCGCCTGGAGCAGCAGGGGCGCCACGGCATCTTCCGGCACCTGCCCAGTCGCATTCGTGATTCCATAGGACAGGCCGAACTGCGCCGTGCCCAAGCAAAGCTGTGGCGTCATGAGCCCAGCAGGGTGGTGAGAGTGTCGACCACCCTCTGGAGGTCGTGATCCTGCAAACCGGGGTAGAGCGGCAAGCTGATGGCGCTGCTGGCAAAGGCCTCCGCTTCCGGAAATTGCCCTTCCGCAAATCCCATCGCCCGGTAGTAGGGCTGCAGATGCACCGGGCTGTAGTGCAGCTGCACGCCGATCCCGGCGGTCCGCAGCCCCTCAAACACCTGCCGGTGCTGCTTGGCACTGGCCTGCTGCAAGCGAATCACAGCCAGGTGCACTGAACTCAGCACGTCTTCTGGCACCTCCAGCAGCTGCACAGCCAGATCCGCCAGCAGCTCCTGGTAGTGCTGCAGCTGCCGGTTGCGCTCAGCCACGATCGCATCGAGCCGTTGCAGCTGGCTCAGCCCAAGCGCCGCCTGGATGTCGGTGATCCGGTAGTTGAAGCCCAGCTGCTGCTGCTCATACACCCAGGGCCCCGCCGCTGGCCGCGCAAAGCGCTCGGCCTCGCGCACGATGCCGTGGCTGCGCAGTTCGGCCATGCGCTGGGCCAGCAGCGGATCATTGGTGGTGGCAAGGCCGCCTTCGCCGGTGGTGATGATCTTCACCGGGTGGAAGCTGAACACCGTGATGGCGCTGTGGCGGCAGTTGCCCACCGGCTCCCCCTGGTAGCGGCCGCCGATCGCATGGCTCGCATCCTCCAGCACCGCAAAGCCATAGCGCTCCGCCAGTGCGCCGATCGCAGCCATGGCGCAACTGCTGCCAGCCAGGTGCACCGGCACCACCACCTTGGGCAGGGTGCCCTCGCGCTCGGCCTTCTCCAGCTTGGCCGACAGCGCCGCCACGCTCATCAGCCCGGTGGCGGGGTCGATGTCAACAAAGTCTACCGTGGCGCCGCAGTAGCGGCCGCAGTTGGCCGAGGCCACAAAGGTGATCGGGGAGGTCCAAAGCCGATCGCCAGGCTCCAGCCCCAGCGCTAGGCAGGCAATGTGCAGTGCGCTGGTGGCGCTGTTCACCGCCACGCCATGGCGAGAGCCCACCTTGGCGTCCACCGCTTGCTCAAAAGCGGGAACGGCTAGGCCCTGGGTGAGGAAGGGGCTGCGCAGCACCTCCACCACCGCGGCAATGTCGGCCTCGCTGATGGCTTGGCGGCCGTAGGGGAGGAAGGGCTGGGCCTTGCTGCTCATAGGGGTTGGAAGGCTGGATCCTAGAGCCAAAAGTATTCGCTTGGGCAAATGCTTAACGACAAAAAGCCTAAGAATGGAAGGAATCGTGCAATGCCCGTGACATAATAACAGAGTATTGGTCGACGCGATGTTGTTCCCCGGATGCAATTAATGGCTGTTCAGTATTTGGAGCATTAATAAATGAGTGCGCTGCCCACTGCAAGAAATCTAAAAGGGCGGCTTCAATTCTGTCGGGAGACAGCTCAATTAGCTTGGCTAAGGATAATGAGTTTAACTTGGAAACATGAAGGCATGCTCCACAGAGTTTGTACCAAGCATCGCCGAATACGATACTTGGCTTTCCTGCCTTGATTGCATCCCATCCCGAAGTGCCAGTCACGGTTGCAACAGCAACAGATCCTGAAATCAAAGAGCTTGAGTCATAGAAAGGATCAACTAGATGCACTCTTGGCATTGCACTAATCGCAGAATAATAGTCCGCAGAACGAGCGTGCTTACGACGCATATCGTAGATATCAAATTGGCGTGGGTGCTCTTTATAGATAATATGGATGTCTTGAGGAAGACAATCCAGTAGAGAGTCCAATGCAAGAATATGATTATCGAAACAGCCACCTTCGGGGGCTGTCGACCTTTCAGGCTGAAAATGGGCAGCAAAGAATATATATGGTGAAGAGGGCAAATAGCTGGTGCAGGATTTATAATAACACTTCAATAGCTGTCGAGTACGCCTCACATGCAGCAAGCGCTCATAGGCCAACTGCAATCCATCGCGAGGCCCAGTTAACCATCTAAAGCTTTCTCGCACAGAACTCGTTTTCGGGGACCCGCCTTTAAGTAAAGATTTGAAAGAACTCTTAAAAGTGAGCATTGCAAATGAAATGGCCAGCCTTAGATAGTTAATTTTGTCAGAATGCTGTGCCTGAACACATCTATTTTTCGCAACTGATGTGGCCAAGGATAAATCGGCTTGGTAATCAGCGGGATCAAAGAAACTCGTAGTCCATGTTTTCGGCGCAATGTGGTGACTGCATCCTTGGTTCCATAGATCAACAGATGTTGATATTATGGAGCTAAGCCCTAGTCCTGTTCTGTTTACAATTCTAACGCTTATGCCAAGAATTTCCGCGACTGCATAGCTTACAAAATCAAAGCCCGTATGTGGGGTGGCGAAAAAGACCACGGCACCAATATGATGCTTCTTGTATGTAGCATGCCACAAACGAGCGTATCTATAAAAGATCTCGAAATGCTTTTCAATCGCCAACGGATAGTAAGAAAGCCTGTCCGTTTGAGTTAGAAAAAAGGGAATATACTTACGCAAAGAAATCCAGAAACCTGGAGCTATGCCCGAAATTCCAACATCTCTATTTAGCTCGTGAAATAATAGTATGTCACGATAGGTCCAAATCAATGCATTATTACATCCTTGAATAGGCCGAGAACGGCTCCTGTGGTCCTGGAGAATCGAGATATTAATATCTTGATAGCCGGAGAGGCGAGAACAGACTTTTGCTGCGTATTCGTCCGATACCGTTATTACAATGTTCATATAATTACTGGGTGCTTAAAGAATAAGAAATTAAATCTAACATAAATAAGGAAAATGACTGTTCAGCTCGGCTCTTGGTCTTCGTAATGGGAGGTGGTGCGCCTGTGGAAGGGCAATGGATTTTATTGCTGTACAGAAGCCCCCGGTTTCAGTAAAGATGTCACCCCTCTCGTCAGTACCCCCGGGGGCTTGAGGACATGAGAAATGCGTCGTTACAGCGAGGCCGTCAAGGCTGATGTGAGAAGGCGGATGAGCCCGCCGCACAGGCAGAGCGTGGTCCGGATTTCAGAAGAGTTGGGCATCCACGTGATCACCCTCTACAAATGGAGGAAGACCTGGCGGTTACAGGGAGAGGTGGTGCCGGCATCCGAGAAGGACCCAGACGGCTGGAGCGCTGCCGACAAATTCACGGTGGTGCTGGAGAGCGCTGGCCTGAATGCCACCGAACTCAGCGGCTAT
>Ga0194129_10006011_pt1 | contig 15100 bp, 10 predicted proteins | sample TA2KigCa35mmetaG_FD_150862 | JGI IMG/M metagenome (GOLD analysis project Ga0194129, IMG submission 150862) | Freshwater microbial communities from Lake Tanganyika, Tanzania - TA2015038 Kigoma Deep Cast 35m | ecosystem: Environmental > Aquatic > Freshwater > Lake | place: Tanzania: Lake... | reverse complement strand
GAGAATCCAAATCTACCGAGATACGAGAGAATCTGGGACACCAAAAATACTTTGACTATTGTCGGACCGGTTGATGAAGTTGAAATGATTATCAATCGAGTTGGTAAACCATTTGAAGTTTCTGTGCGAGTGAATGAGGTACAGCGAGAGGCATATTTCACAAGTTATCGTTATGAAAGTCCAGTGTTTTCGTTCTGTAATATTATTAGTTATAAAGACGAAGGCATTTCCGATGACGAATACGCAAGATGGTTTACTGAAGAAGAGGAAGTTGAAGATAGAGACGGCTTAGAGAAGTCTTGGTACGAATGGAATGTAGATCATTGGGGTGTTGCATTTGATGTTGCGGTTTCAAATGAAGGACGAAATAGCGATACTGAACTTGTTCTAACTTACATTGAATCAAGTCAAACAACTGTGGTCTATAGATTCACTACAGCTTATGATGCGCCAGTTGAGGGTATAACGAGACTTTCCAAACTCATTCCTAATAGCCAAGTGACCTTGAGTGCCGATAATATTATTGAGATAGTGTTTAATAATGGAGAAATTGTGAGTGAGACTTCGGGGCTCTCATAGAGCTCTAACATATTTCCACTCATTCGCCCTAAAAACTGCTACGGACTTTCCTGTAATGTCTCCATTTTCATCGCTTTCTTCTTCAAGGTCGTATCTCGAAAAAGTGATTAGTAAGAGTACTAAATGTCTCTTGAAGCGGATTTTCAAGGCCGCGGTAATGCAATCTAATACATTCCAAGGTCAAATCAAATCTATCTGCAATCTTGTTGTTAAAGCCCCTTGCTCCATTAATAGTCATCTTTCCTCCCTCTCTTTCTGAAGGAAAGATCAAATAACCCCCAATGGTGGAACCGCGATCTCTGAACTCCTCAAATTCCCAATACTCTACGGTTTGAAGCAAGTGTGAAATCTTCTTGGTGTCTATGAATGAATTTGAGATGGAATCACTACTGAATTTAATAGTTTGCATATTGAATCTATAGCTTAGATTTGAACCAGCTTCTTCCAACTCGAGTTGCTCACCTATTGGCAACCTCTTTGACCACAAATAACGGTGATAACTTCGAAGCGTCGCACTATGGGTGTCAGGGTCTTTTCCATTTGAATCGCTCCTGAAGTCAAACGATGTATCTATTTTCAATTGCATATCCTTCTTCAGCTCGGATCACGGATCATTCTTTCGACGAGGGGGATCCTGACCCAAGTCTCGAGGCTCTGGCTGTGTCAAGTGAACGCGATAACGTTCGTCCACGAAGTGAATACGGCCATTGCTAGTTGTTGCAAATTGAATTATCTCTTCTAATAGAAAGTCAGGAGAGATTCGAACGTTTGTAATTTGAATTGAATGAGATGTTCCTGTCGGAGCTAGGTACGTTGTAATGGTTCCCTTTTCTTTTCCTAGACATGCGGCTGCAAAAGGAGTATCCACCCGTACCGTTTGCAGTTCTCGAGATCTCGACCTGAAGCTCATCCCTCGAGGGAGAATAAGCCATTCATCGGATTCAGAATCCTTAGCGTCTATTTGAACTAGAGAATAAATTTGGACTTTTCTTGTTATGTTTTGCAACCAGTCCACGCTCCGAGCACTCGCCTGGGAAAGGTGAAAGGCCTTATCTCGAAGCGACTGCACACTTTTTTCGAGCGAAAAAACATCTCGACTTATGGAATCTTTCCGAGCAAACAAGGGAACAGAAATTTCTCGAAATGCGATACGATCATAACGACCCATCTCAAGAAATGAACGAGCTTGCAATATCTCTTTCTCTACCAATGATAAATCAACTTTGTAACTTAAAATTGACTTCTCAATCAAATCAATTTGTACCTCAGCTTCTCTAAGCGCATCACTCGTTATGGATTTTGCTCGATGGTAGTGAAGCTGACTCAAGAGATAATGGGGGTTTTCTTCGGTATTAAATGTACGACTCACGATTACCCCTTTCCTAAATCTCCTTATGAAAACTAGAATTCTTCACTGAGAAGTCAAATCAGTCGAACTCTAGGCTCGACCAAGTCAAGTAATAAGAAGATCTGATCAATAGTGCCAGTTATCTGAATTGTTGATTAATATTTTGTCGAAATCATTCTCAACTCCACACTTACTGCACTTTGGAGGATACACATTATCTGTGTTGATTGTTGCTAAGACATAATCAGGAGGATTATTAAACTGATCCACATACATCTGATTGTCATAGCCAGAGGCAGCCACATCCCAATGGACCCAATGCTTGCATTTTGAGTGTCTTAGAACGTAGCGTGACAGATACAACCGATTTACATCCTCCTTACTTGAGTTGAATCGTGGAACTATTACGTACCAGCAAACGACGCTCGATAACATGTAAACAAAAACGAAAATAGTAGGAGCTTTCCAACTACTTAACCAAAGCAAGATAATGCCCGCTATTGGTAGTAAACAAAAAAATAAGAATAGGAAGCCAGTCAAAGCTCTCCTGGATTGCACAGCAAGTAAAAAAGGTTCTGAATAGGGATAGTTTGGTAACGTTGGCGTTGCAGGGCACGGATGGTTTGTAAGAGAAGCTTCTTTGAGCTTTTTTCTCAACAAGGCATATTCGTTCCAAATACTCTTGGAATTGTTCATAAAAACTGGTTTACCTATCAATCCGATTTACTCTCCCTCCCTCCGGGTAAGTTAGGATCTAAGCTTTGCTGTGAAACAACTCTGTTGAAATTGATTTTTAATCTATTCAATTATTAAAGGCAAAATCTCGATGAATCCAAACTGTTTGTTGATTTCTTGTCACCACCTCTATCTGACCTCCATCTTGAATCGTGACCAGTTTCGTAGAATCTTGAAACTGACTCCTGTTTAGAACGTTAACCTCTAAAGGGACAATCTTGCCCTGGGAGGTAAGGTGACTGAAGCATGGGATGATGTCGTGTTGATACGTCCACTTTCCCGAAAATTTTCCTTCTTTCTTCCTTACTCTTGAGAAGTACTCCTTAACTGTGAGAAGTTCGTTCTTAAGTGCCGAAATAAATGTAAAGTCTCCTTTGAAGTTGTCTAGAGCATCAAGGACTTGCCTTTCAATCATGCCGGCATCTTGGGCATCTTGAAAGGTGGTAAGAATCTTCGTTTCAAGCTCTTCAAGCAATGCCGCACGATCGACTGACTCTCGGGGGGAGCTGGGATTCTTGCCAGCGGCCTTTCTAATGGTCCAACAGGCATGCTTCCAGTCCGTGCATAATCTCAGGCAGATATCTATTCCTGATAGCCAAAGTAAATCCTCAGGAGGAGTGTGCGGGTTGGCGGCAATAGCTTCCAAAATCCAAGGATCAGTCTCTTCTCTTGCAATCTCGGTTAATCTTGAAGCGCTTGCCTTTAAATATCCACCCATCCATTCACCAATTTCAGTGGCATCAACGTATTGTTGGCGTCCGAAGTATGCCTTTCCATCTGACATGTGTTGGCAATAATCTCTGAAATTTGACAAGGCTAGACCGCTGAGCAAAGTCGCATCCCAGGTCCAGTACAGAGTTTCGTTTAAGACTCCGGAAACCGGACCACTTTCAACATGATTTAGCCAATCCTTACAACTATTTATTGCAGTTTCAAACTCATTCACATCACCGTCTCCACCGAGAGCACCAAGGTCCATGTTTTTCCAGCCTACGAGAAGATGCACCCTTGACGAAGTTTCCAGAACCGAGAAATCACGCCCTATTTCGAGGTTGGAAGAGGACATAAATTCGAAATCGCTATTCGCAAGGGAATACTGGGAAATACCGATTTTGCCTTTGTTTTGAATTGTTCCGACAACATAAGGCACCCTAACTCTGTCCAAAAATGCAGAAGAGTCAAAGTGATTAAATAAATCATCAATTTCTTCCCATTGTCCCGTGGCTGCAATCACAGACTTGTCTTCATTCACCCAAACTCGTAAATCCATGTCACTACCCGATTGGATACGGATCTCTCGTCTCTCACACTCTGTTATCTGACAGCCAAAGTAGTCCGAGCGAGTACATCTTGGACAATTAATGGTCTTCGGCTCTTGATTGAACACGTCCCAGTTGTATAAAACAAACTCAGCTCCACCAACGTAAAGTAAATCTTCTATTTTTTGTAGGGAATCAAAGATTTCATTAACACCAAGACTAATCCCATCATAAGGAGGGATTAGCGAACACCAACTCAACAAAAGATTCTTCTCTTCTAGTATCAACAATGAATTGAAAACTCTTGGTTCAAAAGCCTTCATTACTTGATGGGTTTGACTATCTTTCGACAAAAATACTTCTATTTTAAGCGCCGAGGCAAATGAGGCTACCTCTGAAAGCTCAACCTGCTCCTCGAGGGGACCCCATGAAAAGAGATCTACAGTTCGGTCAACTAAGTTTTCTAAATCCTCAAAAGTATTCTCTGGTGTTGCCAGAAAATTACCTATAACAAGACAGGTGAAGTATTGAATTGTGTTCTGGGATGCCTCCAACTTCTGTAAAGCCCTTCCAAATGAAAGAAAATCTTCCTTCTCAAGTTTGGCCTTTAGATCCTCTAAAGAAGATTCAGGCATCGGAAGTCCAAGTGTTGGTTTATTCGCACTCTCCATCTTCTCTCTTTCTTGCTTTTTCAAAGCAATAACTTAGAACAGCGTCCTGACAAAGAAAAGACCAATGAGACCCTAGTTCTTACAACCCCTACCCATTATCAGGCCCCTTGCCTATGATGAGGGGCTATGGCAAAGACGATCAATGTATCTTTCAACGGGGAGAAGGCAGTTTTTGGTTTTAGGCCAATAGATCGCTCTGCACTTTACGGAAGACGTCGAAGAGTCGCATTTGATACTGAGGGTAATGAGTGTTCGAGAGCTTCGCTTTTATCTGATGGCTCGTTGTTACTGCAAAGTGGAATGACCGCCCAGGGTTATTTTCTAAAAGACGGTACTTGGGTTCCACAATCTGATCTCACTGCTATCTCTACGGACGGTAAGCCTCTTGAAATTCACTCTTCAACGGTCGGTATTGAAGTTGAATTGAGGGAAGTAAACCCAGAAGAAGCCCTTTCGATTTCCTTCTCCAATACATACTTACTTGAAGCAGAAGAATTCTCGCCCAAGATAAAGGAGCTCCTAGATTCTGGGAAAATCTTTGCCTTCCCATTCAACGTAAAAGATGATTACAACCTTGAAACAGGTTTACTAATAGGAAATGAGTCTGGATATTTTGCTCTCATCGGTAACAAAGTTGAATATGAAACTTGTACTTTAGAAACCGTAGCTTCGGTCGTGGATGAATCATCCGACTCTTCCAGCGATGACCTAGATTTCGAGATGTTCTAATATGCGAATTCATATCTCAAACGCTACGGCTAGAAATGCAACAGTTGTAGCTATAGGTATCAAATCATACGATACAAGTATTCCAGCTAAAGACGGCTTCCCAGTCACATTCAAACGTTACATAGCCGCAGGCGAATCAACGCTGCACTCTGATTTAGTTAAGAAGTTTGGAGAGAGTTACTCGAAGGCCTTAATTGAATCAGATCCTGAAGTTGATTTAGAAACCGTGGGACGCTCTATAGATGGAACAACATCGGTCTTGATGGATAAGTCTGGAAACCCACTCTACTGTGCCCCAGAAGTCTTTGAAATCATTTACGGAGTTGATGGGAAAGAAGTCGAACGAAGAACTCCACTAGATGTTGCACCGAATGTAAATGAAGATGTTCCTATTAAGTGGACGGGAAGATTAATTCCTCGCTCTGATTTAGTGCGTAAATTCGCTATCAAGAGAACAATGCAAATTAAGCACGCAGACGGAGTCACCTTTGACTTTTTGCACGCAATTGCAAAAGAGTTAGAGGAAAAGGATTCAGTCATGCTTCTTGCCTCCGGAGTAGATGGAAAGAGCCCGCTTGTTTTCCAGACAAATGGAACTCCCTATCGCGGTTTTCTTGAAGGTAGAACAGCCAGCGAAGGCTTTGTACTTCTGTTGCACTTAAGTAATATGGAATTGAAGAGGCCAACATGACCGAGAAATTAGGCAAAGCCTCCTTTGCTGGTGTTGGTAGTTTCACAAACTCCACCCTGTCGCAACTACTAAGTTCTTATAGAAAGACTGTTGCCTCCTACATACCCACGGGACCTGAAGACATTGACAAGAGATTGGGAATTCCTCTACTAGTATCGCCAAAATTTGATGGTGAGCTCTGGTATTTGTTGCATGACAAAGAGTGGTTACTTGTCGCTCCGAATGGAAGATCCGTATCGGGAGATATCGAAATCCTAAACGAAGTACGGAAACTCAAATTAGATAATTCATTGATTCTTGCGGGTGAACTACATGTAATCTCAGATAGCCGAACTCGGATTGCTGATCTTTCAGTAAAGCTTGGCGAAGGAGAGAAGTGCGATACCTCAAAGTTGGGTTTTGCGGTATTTGATTTAGTTTCATCAACTGATTTAACCGCAGCAGGCACGACTTATTCATCAAGATTTGAGCGTTTAAAGACTCTCCCCCCAGCGGATAACTTCTTTCTTGTCCCGACTGAAAAGACTTCTTCTTCTGATGCTGTTCATACCCAATTTGATAACTGGGTTACGGGAAAGAAACTTGAGGGATTAGTAGCGAGGTCTGACGACGCAAGAACTTACAAAGTAAAGCCCATAACAGAGTTTGATGCTGCGATACTTGCATTTACGGAGAAGCGACTTGAAGGCGGCGATTTCGTAGTAAGAAGCGTATTAGTAGGCGTACAAGCTGATGATGGAAATTGGATCCCATTAGTTCCAGTAGGGAATATTGGAGAAAACGAATTTCGTAAAGAGTTGTATTCCTTGTTGAAACCTAGCGTGATACCGAGCAGCTACCGGAAAACCAGCGAAAGTTCAGGCGTCATGTATCAATTCGTTACACCTCGCCTTGTAGTTGAAATCAAAGCGCTTGACCTTCAATCCGAGGATGCATCAGGCAGAAAAGTTCGAGATCCAAAGTTAGCTGTTGTTGATGGACAATGGCGAGTGAGTGGGTGGACTAACAGTGTCGCGGTTTATAACGCAACTCTGCTGAGGGTACGAAGCGACAAAGAAGCATCGATGCAAGATACGGGCTGGAATCAAATTGCAAGGCTCCTACCGGTAGTAATTTCTGGTGATGAAACTAAGGTTGGGAAGAGCGAAGTGATCGAGAGAAGAGTTTGGGTGAAAGACGAAGCGGTGAGGAAGTTACTAATTTGGAAAACCAATAAGGAAGATGTCGGGTTTGGCAAATTTGTAGTTCATTGGTCCGATTACTCGCCCGGTAGAAAGGCGCCCCTAGCAAGAGAAGTACGTCTCGCGCCGAGCGAGAAACTCGCTCGGAATATTGCAGAAGAGATGATTACAGAGAACATAAAGAAGGGCTGGTCTGAGGCTAAATAACCTCGAGATTCATATATGAAGTTAGAAGCCTCTAAGTTATTGATTTCTCCGCGCGACTTGATAGCCGAACTTGAGTGTCAACATCGACTTCATCTCGAATGGGCCGCGGAGACCGGGTTAATCCCCGAACCGAAAGAGATAAAGAATGAAGAATGGAAACTATTAATCAAACATGGTTTAGCGCATGAAACCTCAATTGCAAATGAGTTATCAGCTAAGGGTAATTTTCGAAAGATTCCTAATACCTTTGAAGATGGTGAGTTGATATCTGTTGCTTCAGAAAAGACCAAGCAGGCAATGCTGGATGGAGTGGAAGCAATATATGCACCCACTTTGTTTGATGGTGAGTTTCTTGGATACCCCGATTTCTTGATTAAGGCTAAAGATGAAGATGGAAATCCGCTAATGGACGATGAAGGACGTTTCATTTATGACCCGGTTGATGCAAAATCTGCAAAGACCGAAAAACGAGCGGCTGTTTTACAGGTTGCTGCATATGCCTTTGCAATGGTGAAAACGGGTCTTCCAAGACCTAATCGTGTTCACTTATGGCTTGCAAGCGATAAGAAGTGGAGTACTCCTGCCTCAGACCTTTTAGATCTAGGAGAATTTTTTTACCAACGAGCTAAAGAGCGAATTGCTAAATTCTCCACAGCTCCTATTCCCAATTGGGAAGCACCTCGAGAGTCTTGTTCTCGTTGTCGATGGAGCGAAAACTGTGAAACTGGGAGACGCGAAGCCGATGACCTTTCGTTAATCCAAGGTATGAGATCGACAACCAGGATCGCCTTGATTGATGTTGGGATTAAAAATGTAGCGGCTATGGCAAATGCGCCTGATGAAGCCCGCACTTCAGGGAAGAAAGAAATTGCCCTTGAAACTTTTGAAAATTTAAGAGCACAAGCAGATATTCAACTGAGAGGACGCGCAGCAGGAACCGATAAACCTTTGAGTGAAATCAAGGACCCCATCGGGTTTGGACTCCTACCAAAGCCATCCAAGGGCGATGTTTGGTTTGACATGGAAGGGGATCCGTACGCAGAGCAAGGAGAGGGTCTTGAGTACATGTTTGGCTATGTTGTTGAAGAAAACAATGAATTTCTCTTTGACACTTTTGACGCAAAGGATAGAACTGAAGAGCGAAAAGCCTTCGAAGATTTTATAAACTTCATTTTCAATCGCCGTAAACTTCATCCAGAGATGCATATTTATCACTACGCATCCTACGAACCAACCGCCCTTCTTCGTTTGGCTCAGAGACACGGACACCTTGAATTCGAAGTAGATAAGCTAATCCGTGAGGGCGTCTTTATAGATCTTTATTCAATAGTTCGGAAGACCTTACGGTTTTCAACCGAATCGCTTTCAATAAAGAAAATTGAGCCAGTCTTCTATGAGGGCAATCGAGATAAACAAGTCTCATCATCAATTGGCAGTGTGGTTGCGTTTGAAGATGCGCTAGAGAAGCTTCATAGCGGCAGAATTGATGAGTTTGAGAAGGTGCTAAAGGAAATCAAGGATTACAACGAAGATGATTGCCGCTCTACCCAGCGACTTGATAGCTGGCTACGAGGCATTGCAACTGAAAAAGGAATCGAATTCAAAGAGGTAAAGGAGGCCGCTGAGGAGAAGTGGAGAGACGAAGAGGCAGAAGTGAAAGAGCCAATAGCCTTACAACTCCTGAAAGACATTCCACCGGATTCAAAGAAGCGCACCGAGGAGCAACACGGAAAGGCCATGATTGCTGCGGCCATCGAGTATCACCGTCGCGAGGACCGTCCTGTTTGGTGGGAAATTTTCGACAAGGCAACGAGTGAACTTTCAGAATTAGAGAACGATACTGATGTTGTTATGCCAAAGAGAGTTGAGATAAGTGATTGGTACTCAGAAGGTAGAAAGAATCCAAGACGACAGATAACCTTTTATGCCAATGATGGAATAGACCTTCGCCATATTCTTGATTTTGAACGCATACCTCAGGCGCTTTATGAAGTTGCTCCAAATGGCTTTAAAGTCGTTGCGGGAACCACAAGGGGCTTCCGTGATGTGACTATTGTCGAAATAGAGTCAGATCGGGTTGTTGTAGAAGAGAGAGTCGGAAAGTTTGGTACTTGGCACGAAGTACCTTTCGCGCTTTTGCCGGGCGCTCCAATTCCAACTTTTGTTATACAGAAGGTTTTGCGCCAGGAAATTGGCCAAGGAGTCTTAACGGCAGAAATGGAAGGTCAGCCACTAATTCCCAATAAAGCTTGGATTGATATCTTGTTAAAGCGACTCCCTAGGCAAAGGTCGAAGACATTGCCTCAAAAAAATAATGATGTCGAAAGTGTTACTGCAGCACTCTTAGATAGCGATAACAGTTATGTTGCCGTTCAGGGACCGCCGGGCACAGGCAAGACATATGTCGGCGCGAATGTAATCGTCCGCTTAGTTAAAGCCGGTTGGAAAATCGGTGTGGTCGCCCAATCTCATGCAGCTATTGAGAACCTATTAGATAGCGTAAGAAAAATTGAACAAGTTCCGGTAGCTAAAAAAGGTCAATCCCCGAAGTCTCAACCTGAGTATCACCAAGATGATGTTGCAGCTTGGGCATTGATGCAAGAAGGTGGTTATGTAATTGGGGGCACAACTTGGAATTTTGCCTCTGCTGGCTTTAGATCTCTGGGTCTTGATTTAGTTGTGATTGACGAAGCCGGTCAATATTCCCTGGCAAATTCGATTGTCTCCCTTTCAGCGGCTAGAACTGCACTCTTACTGGGCGACCCCCAACAACTTCCTCACGTAAGTCAGGGAAAGCATCCCGAGCCAGTAGATAACTCAGTTCTCAAACACATACTTGGAGATAACAAAACTATGCCGGATCATCTCGGCTACTTTTTGTCTAAGACATACAGACTTCATCCAAAACTAGCCAAACCGGTCTCAAGATTGCAGTATGAGGATCGGCTCTCTTCAGATGGGCGATGTGAGCGTCGACTTCTCAAAGGTATTGAACCCGGAATACATGTCGAAGAAGTTAATCATGTTGGCAACACAACAAAATCTGTTGAAGAGGTAGAAGTGTTGATAGCGAAGGTAAGACAATTCATTGGCATGCCTTGGATTGATACTGATCGAAATGGAAATCCAGAAGAGCCCACTCCTTTGGGCGAGAATGACATTCTTATTATTGCTGCGTATAACAATCAAGTTAGATTAATCAAACAGCGACTTGCTAAGGAAGGTTTTCTGAAGATAAAAGTTGGAACAATCGACAAGTTCCAAGGACAGGAAGCTGCGCTGGTGTTTATATCTATGGCAACTTCCTCAAGTGAAGATCTGCCAAGAGGAATAGAGTTCCTTCTCTCTCCAAATCGACTAAATGTTGCAATCTCACGAGCCCAATGGGCATGTTTCCTAATCCGCTCACCCGAACTCTCAGTTATGGAGCCAACCTCAGCTGAGGGCATGGTGATGCTCGGCAAATTTATTACTCTCTGCAAGGAGCAAGCATCGTGAATAACTGGGTAGAAGACTTATCTAAAGATGAGTGGGACGATGTAATCAAATTGGCGAATAGGATTGCCAAAAAAGAAAAGAATTATTTATCTCTTGGGCATGAAGACTACGCCGCAACAGCAGTAGAGAAATTGTTGAAAGAGAAAGAGAAGCCACGCAGTATTGAAGCTTGGCTTAGAACTGTTATTCGCCGCCAAATGATAGATAGAGCAAGAAAGATTGAAGCAAGAGGAGGATCCTCGCTGAGGGATTTGCCGGTAGAAGAGATTGAAAGAGAGATGCTGACCCAAATTCAACCTTCCTTGGGGTCAATTTATGCAAATAAAGAAGCGGTTGAAGAGTTATTTGCTCGTTTAACCCTTCAGGAACAGAAGATTCTTGCCATGTATTCACTCGGCTTTGACAACCACATCATCGCTGATGAATTAAATTTTGCCAGCAATAAAGTTGTTGCAACCAGACTCGGCCAAATTCGAAGAAAACTCTCTTGAATTTGAGTCCAAATTGATGAATTAAATAACAGTAAAAGAAAGGAATCTAATGTCACCGTTTCTAAAGAGACGAGAACCGAGCAAACCTGTAGAAAGTCAAAGTAATAGGATAGAGAAAAAAAGACAAGGCCTCATCAAGCCGAGGTGGATCCCGCAGAAGTGCGATTAAACTGGAGAAAGTATCAAATCCAACCTGGGGCGCTTTTCATGACTTTTGGCTGGATTGTGAGATAACAATTACCCCCTATTTATCGGGCTTTATAGATATCGAGGGTGGTCATGTAGGTGTATCTGGTGAGTGGTTAGACCGTTGTACGAACTACGTCACTGAAAGTTCCTGCCCTAGTTGCGAACGGACATCTTCAAATTATTTTGAGGTTCGGGCCGGTAATGGCGATGGTCTATATAGCGTTTTCGAATTGCACTTTGAAAGAAATGCAGTTGGAGCACTTGTCATTCTTGACCCCGATTGTGAATTTGCCTCTGAGATAATCAATATCACTTCGGCTGCCTTCGATAGCTATAGCGATAACTCTCAAGTTCTAATCGACTTTAATAGGGACTTTTATGCATTTTTTTACAATGCCATAGCTGAGTTTGATCGCACTCTGGAGATGCACTTCTTGGGAGAAATTATTGCAGGGGATAATCCAGTCTATTCATTCGGGTCCGAACCAAATGGTATTTTGATTTTTGGAGAGTCAAATGAGGGCAAAGATTCCAATCAATCTATAGTTACAGTCAATAGGATTAAGCCCGGAAAGTATAGAAATTTTGTATTTGCAAACCGAAACGAAGAGAATGAAAACATTCTTGTCCCAAGAGTTATGCTGTTATTAGAAGAATCTGCCGCTGAAAGCATCGGTCTAGCACTATACTTTGCAAATCATGTAAACCTAAATGAGGAATACTCGCTTTGGAATAAATCCACAGCCTTTGCGCGCATAGGGGAACCTTTAGCGCCGGGCGTAATCCTTGCCAACGTCAAGTTCAATTTTTTAAGCCTTGCAATTGCTTCCTTAAATGAAGATAGTGAGTTATCAAAGAGAATCCAAACAGAGTATCTATCTTGGCTTCTCTTGCTGCAGGCTCACAATCCATCACAAGAACGTGATGAATACATATTTGAAAATCTCAATACATGGGCAACGCTAGATGTGATTCATCAAGCAAGGGGTCAATTAGGTAGGCGCTTGGCGGAAAATAACCCTTGACTTCATGCTAACTGGGCTGTACTTTCATTGGTTAGGAAGCTGATTGTCTTTAGCAATCTATCTGCGGTGTTTCGCCGCAGTTGAATTAATGGAAGACAATCGCCACCGGATCCCGATGGCACAACGCCGCGGCCCGGGGTCGAAAATAGCGCGTTTGCGCTGAATGGATTCAAAGAATCCGTTCACTTCCTACTTTCGACCCCGGGGCTCGCGGCCACAGTGATCGGAACCGATCAAAGGTGGGAGGTAGAGACAATCAGCGGCCTATTAAAGAGAAGGGGTAGGTAAATTTGAGCATTTTTCGGAAATTTACCGCCCGCAAAGGTGGAACTAGCGAGAGTGCCGAGTACACCCGCTTCCAACTGATGCGATTTATTGAAGCTAGACATTGGCAAATCGACGGTACAGCAGTAACAGACTTTTGTGCTTTTGCTTTGACGCTAAGCCAAGATAAAGGTCCAATCATCTTTGTTCGAGAGAGAGCGCCCGATGGCGAGGGTCCTTGGCGAAACAGCGAATGGGTTGCACATCCGCAGAAATCATTAGAGATTGCCGAAAAGAATCTCCGTGAAATTCTGCAAAGAAGTAGCGGTAACGAGGCATTTGAAACTAAGTGGAAAATTGACTCGAGTGTCGCAACCAAGAAAGGACTGCTTCGTTTTCCGCTTCAAACAGATGAGCTAAGTGTCTGGAGTTATGGTTTTGTCGAGATTGACCTGGATTCCGATTTTTATGAATGGCAAACACGACAGAATTCTAGCGAGGCATCTCATGAAGATCTTATTTTCTCTATAGGAATAACCATTGATCAACGCTTACAAGGTGGTTGGCGCCCCACAACTCAAGCTCATTGGGATTGGATTGCTTTTTACTTTTCTACAGTACCAATTCAAGCTGGGTACTTTGGCTCGTTTAAATATGTGCTCAAAACATTAACGACGTACATGGAAGAGAATTCTGACTCATTAGCAAGAGAGCTTTACCGCAGAGGGTGTGCAACTCTAGGTTGGGGATACGGGAACATTGATGCGAGATCCGCGGTTTCGGGCAAGCAGATAACTTTGAAGAGAAAGGACGACAGCAGAGTCTTTGCCGCCGATGATTTGAGCACCGACTATATGTTCCAGGATAAGGAAACAGGGGTTATGTCTTATCCGAGAAACGCTCCCCTAAGTATGGAGTATGTGAGTTCTCTACCAGGCTTTCTGGGAAGATCATTACCATCTACTGCAACACTTCAATACTTGATGAGACGTGGCTACCGATTCATTCAATCGGTTGATGAGGATTTGTGCCAAGTATCTTTCAAGGCAGCATCGCTGATGCAAAGTCTCCTTCGCCAAGGCTGGAATGAGAATTGCAGAGCAGAGAAGCAGTTGTTAACCACTCGCTTTTGCTATGAGGGTTCAGATTTGGCTCAGATAAACGCCTCTTCCAGGTCTGTAAGACTCGGCCAAAAAAAGGATAGGGACCACTTTCTACCGAAAAAAAACATCACGAAATATTCAGAATTACTTCGTGTTTACGAGGGAAACTTTAGAGAAGTTGACTTCCCAAAAGGAAGCAAAATAAATCCGATATCGGCGAACTATTTCGCACTGTGCTTTAAGGAAGCAAGAGTCGATATTCCATGGAGCGATTCATTAGCTTTGACACTTGCGGAATCGCTCAACGAATCTCTGCGTATAGGAGCTTGGAATTACTTAAGTCTTAATCCAGAAAATTTTCTTTTTTTACAGAGAGAAGTTTTAGCAGAAATCTTGAGTGAATCAAGTATTGATGTTCTTAAAGCCCTCATTAAAATTGCAAAACGAGAAATTACGACTGGTGGGTATTGGTATGACAATCTCATCAATCCCATGCTCCATAACTGGGTAATAAATATGGCCTCAAAGAAAAACTTGGAGGAGAGAGACTTCTTGATATTTAGCGATCTAGTTGTCAAACAAATACGGAATTTTCTTTTGTCTTACAATTACGATTATCATTATGAAAATGATTTATCTCTTCTCTTCAAAGCAATAAAGTTCAGGGCTCGTGATGAAGATGTGACCCTTTTGGAAAAGTTCCTTCAGGCTAATGTGGAGTGGGGGAGGATAGGTCTTTTGGAACTACCTCAACTCTTTGGCATTGAACGCTCTGAAATTTTTTCGGTAGGACTTCTTGAAATTGACGAGTTACTATCTGGCAAACTGCAGAAAATTATGACTCAACTCTTTGATAGTAGAATAAGGAATTACTTTGGATTAGAGGATAAACTTCAGGTCGTAGAGACATTCTTAGACTCAAACTCTCCGTTTATATTAGAGATGATTAGAGAACTTCTACCAAAGTTTGAATTGGAGTTGAGAACCCAAGTACTGCGGAGATGGCTTAGAACAGACGCATCGGGAACGTTAACTATTTCCTATACCAAAAAGATACTCTCGCTTGATCAGGAAGACAGACTCTTGGAACTCTTGCAACTTCTGGGGAATGCTGATTTTGATTTCTTTTG
>Ga0194129_10006010_pt1 | contig 15103 bp, 16 predicted proteins | sample TA2KigCa35mmetaG_FD_150862 | JGI IMG/M metagenome (GOLD analysis project Ga0194129, IMG submission 150862) | Freshwater microbial communities from Lake Tanganyika, Tanzania - TA2015038 Kigoma Deep Cast 35m | ecosystem: Environmental > Aquatic > Freshwater > Lake | place: Tanzania: Lake... | reverse complement strand
TTTATTTGTTTTCTTTTTATTTTCCATTAATTTTCCATTAATTTTCCATTAATTTTCCATTAATTTTCCATTAATTTTCCATTAATTTTCCATTAATTTTCCATTAATTTTCCATTAATTTTTAAAATTGAAATACTTTTTTGAATTATTCTTTAACTTACTACTTAACTCCATTTATCGTGTTTATTTAATTAAATAAAAATGTCATTTGTTATTGTTAACGGACGTATTATCGAGACTTTGGACTCCGATGTTTTTAGCCCTTTTCATCAAGGCGAAAGTCCTAAAAAAAATGTTCTATTTGCTGACCAAGAAGGTAATATTAAGTTTAATATTGAAGAATTAAATGCTGACGATGATGATGGGGGAAAGAAGGTTAGTATTTTAGGTAAGAGAAAGGCTTGTGACGAATTTGGAGGAGATTATGAGCGCTATGGCCGCGTTATTGGCGAGGATTACTTTGTGAATAATATGGGTCATGGTGTAGATACTTCGAATATATTACACGAAGATGCTTCGAGCGAAGAAAAAAATAATGATTTGGAAGATCTCCTTAATTGGTGTTACAAATATTTGAATTCTAAAGGGATTAATATTAACGATAAATAATGGATTATTATTATTATGGTGTTTTATTGAAACAACTAAAAACTAAAGAACAAGAGCAAAATTGTATTAAAATATTATTTGATTTTACGTCTGGTCTGATACCAACATTTACATTATCATTGCTAAAATTGCCATTACCGTCTGAATCTTTATCTGCTGTTAAACTTACATTTATATCGCTTTTTTCTTTTTCTTCTTTTTCTTCTTTTACTTCTACTTCTTTTACTTCTACTTCTTTTACTTCTACTTCTTTTACTTCTACTTCTTTTACTTCTACTTCTTTTACTTCTACTTCTTTTACTTCTACTTCTTCTTCTACTTTTTCTTTAATATCCATTTTAATTATTAAATATAATATATTAAAAAATTGAATGTAAAATAATGACCGTAAATTATTTTAGATTTATCCGATTGAATTATTATCTCATTGAAGTTTATTGATTGAAAATGAATTCCTGTAATATTTGCTGTGATGATTTTAATAAGAGCACTCGCTCTAAGGTGTGCTGCCCTTATTGCGATTTTGAGGTATGTAGAACTTGTTGTGAAACATATATTTTAGATGAATCAGTGCCAAAATGTATGAACCCTGATTGCGCTAAGGAATGGACCAGAAAATTTTTAAGGGAAACATTCACTAATACATTCTTAACATCTAAGTATAAGGAACATTTAGAAAATTTATTATTCGATCAGGAGAAAGCATTATTACCAGCTACACAGCCTTTAGTTGAACGAAAAATTCGTAATGAAAATATTAAAAGAGAAATAAAAGTATTAACTCAGTTGATTAATGATTTGGTATCGCAACGAACTAATTTGGAACGTGAGCTAAGACTTGGTGATGATGTGGCTGCGTCTGCTGATTTTACTGGTGCTGAAAAACATCGTTTTGTTCGACAATGTCCCGCTAACGGATGCCGTGGATTTCTCAGCACACAATGGAAATGTGGACTTTGCGAACAATGGACTTGCCCTGATTGTCACGAATTAAAAGGACCTAATCGCGACTGTGCTCATACTTGCGACCCTAATAATGTAGAAACTGCGAAAATGTTGGCGAAGGATTCGAAACCTTGTCCTAAGTGCCAAAGTATGATATTTAAGATTGAAGGTTGTGACCAAATGTGGTGCACACAATGCCATACTGCTTTCAGTTGGAAAACCGGCAAATTGGAGACACATATTCATAACCCACACTACTACGAATGGCAGCGTAAAAATGGCGGTGGAGGAAACGCGCCAAGAAATCCTGGTGATATTGAATGCGGAAGAGAATTAACACATTATACAAATAATGAGATTTGTGAGTTAGCGAAAAATCATAGCGATTTACACACAAGCGAAGTCAAAGTGATTACGGATTGGAGGGGAGGAAAGACATCTAAAACGACTTATAATTATTCTAAGATTATCAGAGAATTATGCGACATTGTTAGAACAATGATTCATAATAGAACTGTAGAGCTACGTGCGTTTCAAACGGATTATGTTATTAGGAATCAAGATTTACGTATTCGCTATTTAGAGGGCACAATTAGTGAAGGAACATTTAAAAGTCTAATCCAGAGAAATGATAAGAAAAATAGGAAAAATACTGAAATTGCTCAGGTTTTACAGTTAGCGAACACAACAGTTACTGATATTATGTATAGAATTATGGATAATTTGAGGACATCAGAGGACGGACAACATAACTTGTCTGCTTTAATGGATGAATTTACCAGGATTATTCAATATTGTAATGAAATATTATGTGATATTGCTTTTACTTATGGAACGATTCAGTATGGATTTGATAGCGCTTTTAGATTTAGTCGTGTTAAAAAAGAGAAAAAATATTCTAAGAAGTTGAATAATAATAATAACAATAATAATAATAACGATAGTGACAGCGACAATAATAATAATAATAATAATAATAATAATAATAATAATAATAATAACAAAAAAAATTTTATTGTAATTGATAGCGATAGTGAATCTACATAAATAAATTTAATTTTGCTATAAATTTATATAAACGGATTGGTTAGTTAGTTATTTAGTTAGTTTATTAATTAAATTTTTTCATTTCTCTCTCAAGGTAATAAACCTTTGGTTCAATCTTTTTAATTTTTTTGTCTAATGTTGAGATTTTTATGTTTGTTTCATTTCGAAACACGTTGAGTTCGTCCATCATTAAGTTCATATTATCGTTACGTAATAGTTCTTGCATTTCGACTTGTTTTTTTAAGGTTCTGATTTGCTTCTTATATTCCTGCGTTTCTTCCACCTTATGGGTTGCGATAATCGTCAATAATAAATTATAAAAGCAGAATAATGACAGAAATTTTTGGGTGCCATCCATTTTGTCGAATTCGCTTACGATGTTTTTAGCGACGAAGTAAAGTGTGTGAGCAATAATCATAAGGGTATACAATATATTTTCTAATAGGGTGGCTGCCATCGTTTGAATGCTGCTTAAAGTGAGGACCGTAATGGGATAAAGCATATTTGTTGCCGTGATATAAACTGGGGCAACGGAGGGGTTCAATAATAATTCAATGTTCTGCATCTTCGTTAAATATGGGTTGTTAAGTGAAATAAAAAATGTGATTTATTTTGGTTTCAATTTTTTATTTAAATTTTTAAATTTAAAAATTAAATTGAATTTTATGTTGAATTACTTATTTTACAATATATTTCATATAAACATTCAATTCTTATATTTATTTCTTCGAGATAATTAGCTTCAGTCAAATCATTTTCTTCAAGACTTTTATTGAAAGTTTTTTCTAATTTAATGCGCTCAATATAAATTCTATATATATTTTCAATCACATTCTCTTGTAATATATTACTTGAATCAAAACGGCCTGTCATTTTTTGTAAAATCTTTGAATATAATAACTCTCTTTCATTATCTTGAATACTATTTCTTCTATATTTATAGTTTCTAAGATTAAATTCATCTATAATTTTTGGTTCTATAGTAACAACTTTATTAGCGTTATTTCTTTGGCCCTCATTTAAAGTATAGTTTACATATTTTAAATTTTCTATTTCACATTTTTTTATTCGTAAATTTCTTCTGAGTTCTGTCATTCTCATTATTTCTGCGTCAATTTCGTCTTCAGTTTGAAATAATGTTAAGTATTTATCGCTATTATATTTTTCACAATCTTTAGCAAAATGACCTTTCTTACCGCACTTAAAACAACCATCATTTACGCTGTTAAATTCGTGTTCTAATGATTTTACTTGCCAATCATCCAAGATAATTTTTACATATGAACCTCCGCGAACATTTTCAATACCATATTTCATCATATATTTCTTAGTTAAAACATCCTCTTCAAACGCACTATCGTGTTCATATGTTTCTATAATAGAAATTGGTCCATATATTTTCGTCCATTCGGAACCTTTACCTGCCTTATGTTCTTGAAATCTAATATCAGCGTTTATACCCCGCTGTGTTTTACCAATATAATATTTGTTATTCTCTAATTTTAAAGCATAAATCGTCAACATTTTAATGAATAAATACTTTACTTCGTTTAAATGAAAAATAAGGTTTATTTTTTGTTCAATTTTTTATTTAATTTTTGTTTCAATTTTTTATTTAAATTTTTATTTAATTTTTTATTTAATTTTATTATGCTTTTATAATATAATGAATATTGTTCAGAAAAATTCATCTGAGTTATCTGAAGATGAAAGAGAGAAAATGTTTAGTATGTATGTGTTAAGTTATAAAATGGGAGGACAACCATTATGGTTTGAAGATAAGGAAAAATTGTTTTCACGATATCATTGTTTTGTAACATTTGACGATAATTATTTAACTGTGTATGCTATGTTTCAATTTAAAAAAAAATTTAATAAAATTTCACTCGTTTGTCACGACGGAAGTGAAGAGGGAAAAAGATTATCGGTAGAATTAAGATATAGTTTGGTTAGTCACGGTGGTTGGATATTGGAGGCTTCTGATAAAGTTTCTTGGTTATTGCGAAAAAGAAGAGCTCCAATAATAATGGATTATGAATCAATTGTTGACGCATTAGATATTGTTGATAATCCTAATGACACAATTGAAATGAATCCCGATTTTGACGTAAACGATAAAGAGACTTATCAATATATAAGAATTTATAATGATGTTGATAATGGTAAAATTTATAGGTCAGAAGAAACATTATTTGGCACAGAACCTTGTAATTATGATAGTTTAAATTGTAACAGAAGATGTAATAAAACTGGTGGTAAGGGAACCAGAAGAAAAGTTAGTAAGAAAAAGAGTAAAAGTAGAAAGAGTAAAAAGAGTAGAAAAAGTAGAAAAAGTAGAAGAAAAATTCGTAATTAAATTAAAAAAAATTGATTTTAATTTAATTCAATAAATGGACTGTATATTTGAATACTTGAATACTTGAATACTTGAATACTTGAATACTTGAATACTTTTAAAGATGTCTGATATTGATACTTATACTCGTGTTAATTACGAAGGTTTTGTTTACTCGGTATATTTTGTAGTGGGTTTAACGGTTATTATGTTCATCATAGTTTATATAAAAATTAACAAATTGGTATGTGATTTATATAATAGAGTTTGTGAATTAGAGAGAAATAATGAACATTTGAAAGGTAAGATGGCGCGCTCTGCTTCCTCTATTCAGAATATTTGTGATTTAAAAAGCGATATTAATGATATGGCTGATCTACTATATAGATTATTAGAAAGAGTTGAGAGGTTAGATAAGATTATTGATATTATTTATGGGATGGGATGGGATGAATGAATTGGAGAGAATAGTTGAACTAAATTATGTAACGGGTCAGGCGTTAAATAATGTTAAATATGTTTTGAAGAGCACGATTGAAGAGCAACAGGATACTATTGATAGAAAAATTGATGTTCTTAATGGACGTGTTAATATGTTAATTGATGATTTAAGTCAGGTAATTTGTTAGTCTAATAATAGAATTGATGTATTAGAGAATTGATGTATTAGAGAATAGATTTTAATGACAAATATTTTGTAGTCAGATTATAGTCAGATTGTATTTAATTTAGACGTGGATTTATTGTCCTGTTGAACTGTCGTATTTACCCCGTTAACCATGTTATACTGCCATATAGCCTACTAGGTAGCCTTCTATAGGTCCTGCTAATAGATGCCGACTTTTTTGCCCTATAGATGTCAGCAGCAGCAGCAGCAGCAGCAGCAGTCAGGAGTATGCTTATGTTAGAGCAGCAGCAGACAGCTATTTAGGTAAGAAAAAAAGAAAAAAGGCATTAGCCTCTTCTTTAATTAATTAAATTACAACAACAATACAAATACAAATATAGTCTACAATTTATAGCCTACCAAACAAATCTTCAACCAGGAAGATGCGACCCAGCTTACCCATATATCGCTCGATGACGTAAATATTGTTGTTAGTCGCCTTGAAGAACGCATAACCCCTCAATCCCATAAAAGCAAAGCCCTCCTCTGAATGGACTTCGGCGTCCTTAATGACTTTATAAGCTGGCTTGACTTCTCTTAGTGCGTGAACGTTGAAGGAAGGAGTTACGCCGGGGAGGGAAAACTCGCTGCGGGTAATCTTTTCCTCGATCTGATTGATGAACTCTTGACTGAGCATTGTGAATAAGAATGAAAGCTTGAAAACTTAATACGATGAGAATTGAGATACTCCTAATTTGGAAGCTTAAAAGTAATTCAATTTTATTTTTTTGTGCCCTATTTCTCAAATACTTAAATTTTATAAAATTTATATAGGTTATAAAAATTTTATGAAGAAAAAAGGTTTCCCTTTTAATTAAATTACAACAAATATACAAATACAACTATACAAATACAATCTATATTTTATTTTTTACCAATCTTCGTCATCATAATCGGCTGCCATTACTTGCGCTTTTTGGTTGTAGTAGGGCATCGGTGGACCATTGAGAACAATCGGCGGAACAACCACCTTCGCCACCACTTTCTCGTCTTCTGAATCGCTGTCAGACCAATCGGCCCAACTCTTGGTGTAAATCGGCTTGCTATAGTCCTTCTCCGCCTTGTAGTGGTCGTTCGCATCAGTTCGATGAATGGGTGAAAACGTGACTTCTTTTGCGGGTCTGAGTGCTGACTGAGGGAGGTTCTTCACCATTGAACGCTCCTCTAACTCAACCAGAAATTCGTCTTGCTTGACTGGGACTGGCTTGGATAATGCTGACATCCAACCGCTCTTAACTGAGGGCAAATGGACTGTCACATTGGTCTTCGATGGCGCACCTAAAGCGGGAAATTCTTCCGCAACGGGAATTGCGGGCAAAACATTACTTACCTTGTTCTCCTCCTCCTTCTCGGAGTCACTGTCTGTCATTAGGGTCGCAAAACCACGTAATGGCTTCACAGGCACCTTCTTCTTTTGTTCTGCCTTCTGCTCGGCCTCTGCCTTTCTTTGAGTACGCTCCCGGTCCTTCTTGTTCTGCTCGAGCACTGGACAGAACTTGGCCGTGTGGCCCAGCTTGAAACAGTATCGACACTCGTTCGACAAGAGGGTAGGACAGGTCACTGTAGTGTTACCAGAGCGGTCTGGTAGGGATCTCACCCAGTGGCTAGTGTACTCGCTTTCAGGCTTACCAGCATCTTGACAGACCTTGCAGAAGGGCTTCTTGACGGGCTTGTTGTTGAAATTGCGGGACATTGTTTAATATAAGATAATAGAAGAGCGATTGATCGGAAATTGATTAGGGAATAAGACTACATTAAGTTATAGGCACAATAAGTATTTCAATTTTTTTTCCACCTTTGAGAAAGGTGTAGCCAAAGGTATAACAACTAAAAATTTATAAATCACATTTGTTCTGAAGGGAAGGGTTAAATTTTCATATTTTAACCCTATATTTTTCCGAAGGACAGCATAAAAAATAGGGCATAAAATCAGTTAGGTCTCTACTATAACGTTTGGCTCCACCCTCCCTTCGGTTAAAGGTGGATTATAAATTTTCAGTTAAGGCCAAAATCCCATATAAGTGAAAAAAATTGAATACTTTTTTCTCAAATTTACTCATTGGTACATCACTCTTCACGCATCAACTTCTTAAGAATTTAGCGCTAAAATGACTACTATTACTATTGAGGATCGAATGGAAATGTTTAAAAAATATCTGGACCGCACTCATATGGATCATAAGCAATACCAGTATGACGGTGTTCGCTGGTGTCTCCATAATGAGCTCAGGACTGACCCTCCCTGCGGTGTTCGAGGCGGCTTTATTGCCGACGAGATGGGTCTAGGTAAGACTATTTTGATGATTGGACTTATGTATACTAACTTTGTAGCTCGGACACTTATTATTGTGCCCCCTATCCTTATCGATCAGTGGTTCGTTCAGATCTATAGGACCACTGGTCATAAGGCACTTATTTACCATGGCGACAGCAAAAAGACTATTGATTTGGACCAGCTTAATCAAGCCAAGATTGTGATTACTACTTATGGGGCGGTAACACTCACTAAGAAGCAGTTACAGGAAAAGCACCTTACTCTTCTCCATAAGGTTAAGTGGGATCGGCTTATATTCGATGAGGCGCATCACCTTAGGAACCCGAAAACTACCCGATATATGGGTTCCCGACTTTTAGCTTCAAAGTCCCGTTGGCTTGTCTCTGGAACTCCAGTTCAGAATAAAAAACAGGACTTTTATAGCTTATGCTCTATGGTGAGACTCCCGGCTAGCTACTATACAGAGACCGACAATCTTCGGGAACTAGCTCGGTCTTTCATATTGAAGCGAACTAAAAAGCAAGTCGGGATCGAAATGGTTGACCTTCATGTCGAAAAGTCGGTTGTAGATTGGGCCAGCGAAAAGGAGATGCTTTTATCGGAGGAGCTTCATTCAGCCTTATCGTTCAGTCGAGTCAATCCGGATAAGAGGACAAATAAGAAATTCGCTTCAACTATAATGCAAAATGGCGTTTTGGCACTAATGTTGAGGGCTAAACAGAGCTGTATTTATCCTAAGCTTATGGCAAAAAAACTCGAAACTATGGTCCAAACTGGAGTTTTAAGCGACTATTCGGCTTATAAGGAGGCTTTTGATTGCAGTAGTAAGTTGGACGCAGCAGTCAATACTATTTTGGAGCGAAAGGGAAATGACTGTGGAAAGCTCATATTCTGTCATTTTCGTGAAGAAATTGACGAAATTGCTACCAGATTACGGGCCGGAGGAATGGAAAAGGTCGCGACTTTTGATGGCAGGACCAGTAATGGAAAGCGTTTTGATATATTAAATGAAAAAAATGAGGCATTAATTCTACAAATACAGACTGGATGTGAGGGCTTAAATTTACAGGAACATTATAGCGAAATCTACTTCATATCACCTCATTGGAATCCTGCTGTGGAAGACCAAGCAATCGCAAGATGCCACAGAATTGGGCAGTCAAAACCGGTCTATGTTAAGCGATTTGAAATGTGTGCTTTTGTGCCCGAAGAAGAAGAAATTTCAACAAAAACTATTGATAAGTATGTTCATGATGTTCAAGAAGGTAAAAGAATTATTGCTAGTGAAATAATTGAATAAAAAATTTGTATATTGTATTGTATTGTTGTTGTAATTAATTATGGAAAAGTGAGATACTTTTTTTCTTTAAGTAGGTTTAATATATTAATATTTTTAATAATTTAATATGTCTGCCTACCGTAATGGTCATATTGTGGTGTATAGTTTGCTCCCCTACGACAGCATTCTGGAATACATTCCAGTTCATATTGAGCCCGACACCACTCTATATAGATATAATAATCGCCGTGATAAGCATAATTATATGCCTTTACCCTTCTGTGAAAATTCTTGGCCGCATTTAGCTCCAATTCCGCTTGCTGTTTCGCGTAATATTCTTTGGATGATTGACCTCCCATTTTAAAAGCTAATATATGTGATTTTCTGCATCTATCATTGAAGTTAATAAGTATTTCAATTTTATTAAAAAATAATAAAAATTAAATAAATTACATAAAATATTTAATTTTTAAATTTATTGGCTACTTGTTGCCCTTTTACATAAACTTAAAAAATCATTTAGAGTTACTGGGTTTCCGGAAGTAGTGGTTGTAGTAGATGGAGTGGAAGTAGAAGTTGTGGAAGTAGTTGAAGGTGTAGTAGTAGAAGGTGTAGTAGATGTCCCATTAAATGTTTGTAATGCTTCATTATATCCGTCAATTGTTTTTAATGTTTGTAAAGTTGAAGGAATTGAAGTATATAAAACAAACAAAGAACGATTTGAATAATTTTTTATTTGTTGCATTTGTTGGATTTGCTGTGCTGTCATTGGAGGAGTTTGTGTTTGACCTACTTGAGTAAAAAAATTCATTAAAAATTGATTATATGGAAAATATCCATTTGTTAAAAAGAATTCCATTTCTTCTTTATAAGGAAGTTGTAGAAGTTGACTTTGTGGTTTATTATTTAAATAAGCTTGAACACTAGCTGTAAGCGCGGTTTGATTAGGTGTCCAACTTGGATTATTTGATGGATCATTTATTACTTGTTGTTGATAAGTATAAAATTTCGTAAGATAAGCCTCATCTATTCCATTATTTGCTGCATAATTTTCTGGCAATGGTGCTAAATATTGGTATTGAGACATACCTGTTAATCCCTCTCTAACAAAAGGAATATTTACAAATGCTATTAGTATGAAAAAAATTACAATAATCAAAATATATTTGTATTTTATAAGCATTTTCATCAAGTTATTTATCAACTTCATATTATACTATAACTAAATATAATTATTAATATTTATTGTAAAATTATCATTTCTAGGGTGAATTAAACCCATCCCCCATATGTTTATGAATTCTTTCTACAATCGGGTCCAATAAATCTTCATCATAAAGAAGGAACTTACCACCTTTGTTTTGCCAAGCATATAAGTTTATAGCTCTATCATCTATAAGTATTGATTCTGATAAACAATAGTTCGGTTTTTCGGGTGTTTTACAGGTTATAACTTCTACATCTGGACCTAATTCTCTATGGCACCATTTTACCTTCTGTTCTGCGCCGGTTTTGATTCCTTTCGGAACTCCTGTTAATATAATAGGATGATAATCCTTAATTTGTGACCATAATTCCTTACCTTTTGGCATCCACGGTAGTGTGTCAAAGAATGTGTTTGATTTATTAATTACACCCCATAATAGCTTTGAGTCTATTTCATCAGGAGATTTTTTAAAACGGTTTTTAACCCCCTGTTCAAAGTCCGCCAAAACGCCATCAAGGTCGCAGAATATTATATGTTTTGTTAGTATGCCATTTTTTAACCTTTTGCTGAGGATTTCTCTCAAATGTAGCGTCCCATCATTAATATTATTACCGTTTCCCATAAAATAATCGTGTCCTTTTGGCCAATGTAAGCGATGTTGGGCTTCTTCCCATGTTAACGAATAAGTAGGACATCTACCATTATTAACATGTTCCGTATCTTGAATATCGGATAACGAATAATTTCGAACTAAACTCATCATGTATTTATGATGTAGAGAGAAAAGTTTAAATATTTTTCAATTTTATTATATATATTAAAAGGCTATTTAAAGACGGAGATACTACATAATGTAGGGTAATTCTTTAAATTCTTGAGTTTTTTCATAAAAAAAGGTCCCTACACAAGAAGTGAAAAAAATTTATTTAAAAAACCAAAAGTATTTTGACTTTTCAAAAATGGACAAAAAAAATGTCCAAAATCGGAATGCCAAAAATACTCTTACTGACGAAAAATTTTGTCTCGATAGTGAAAAATTATGGTCACAATTTAAACGATATTTTTTTATTTTGTTATGATAATTTTTTGAAAAAAACTTAAAGATTTTTTCTCAATAGAAACAAATGGAAACTTTAGGAAACAATTTATGTCAAAAATTATGCCCAAGATTTGTTTGTGAAAAGTGTGACTATAAAACGTCTAAGAAAAGTAGTTTTGATAACCATAATTTGTCAGCAAAGCATAAAAAAAGCATAATTGGAAACCAAATGGAAACATTGGAAACAAATTATGCCCAAATTATGCCCAAATTATGCCCTCCAAACCTTATTTGTATAAATTGTGATAAAAGTTTTAAAAATCGTTCTGGTTTATGGAAACATAAAAAAATATGTAATAACAAAAAGGGTATTTCTACCAATGAGCCACCAGTTAAAACCGAAAGTGTAATAGATAAAGAGCTAATTATGATGTTAATTAAAGATAATTCTGATATTAAAGAAATGATATTAGAACTCGTTAAGAATGGCACCATAAATACTACCAATAATAATGCTAACAGTCATAATACTACCAACTCACATAACAAAGCATTTAACCTTAATTTTTTTTTAAATGAAACCTGTAAGAATGCTATGAATATATCTGATTTTTTAGAGACTATTAAGATTCAGTTGAGCGACTTGGAGAGATTCGGTGAAGTTGGTTATGCTGAAGGTCTCTCTAAGATTATTACGAGTAACCTTAATGCCTTAGATGTAACACAAAGACCTATACATTGTACAGACAAGAAAAGGGAGACAATGTATGTCAAAGATAATAACGTATGGGAGAAAGAAGATGACCATAATACTAAGCTAAGGAAATTTATTAAGAATGTTTCCTATAAAAACATAAGATTGCTGCCTCAGTTTAGAGAGAAAAATCCAGAATACAAGAATTCATCTTCAATAGTGTCAGGTAAGTATGACAAAATGGTTTTAGAGGCTATGGGTGGAGTAGGTAACGATGATCTTGAAAAAGAAACGAAAATAATACATAATATATCCAAGTGTGTTATAGTCGATAAGTAACTTAATATTATAGTGCACTATACTATTAAGTGTTTAACCCTTTTAGGGCACCTGTGTAACAAAAAGTCAGGATTTTAACCCCTAGAAGCACCGGTGTAACAGCAGCAGTCAGCAGGCACCAGTGTAACAGAGTGTTATTTATTAATGTAGTGGCACAGTTTTAACCCTTCATATGGTGGCAGTGTTTTAACCCATTCATTCGGGTATTAGGTGGCAGTGTTTTAACCCATTCATTCGGGTATTAGGTGGCAGTGTTTTAACCCTTTAAGCAGCAGCAGGCAGCAATAAGCTTGTGACGATAAGCTTGCGAAAAAAAAGGTTTCCCTTTTTAATTAAGTTACAACAACATACAATATACAAATACAATCTATTTTTATATTCTTGGCTCTTCGCTTCGCATAACCTTTTTAAGGTGGATTTAAGCATCATATTCCTCCTCAGATTCTTCGCCATTTTCCTCTTCCTCAGATTCTTCGCCCGCATTGTTGAACTCGATTTTTTTGCCGTCCCACTTTCCGACGATCACTTGCTCGCCATTTTCCTTATACTCCAAATAGTCGTAAACAATGCCGGTTTTCTTGGACAACAAATATTTCTTGCCCTCAAACTCGATTTTCTTGACTACTTCCCCCTCTTCCGCAGGCTCTTCCACCTTTTTAGCTGCCTCCTTCTTAGCAGCAGGCTTCTTCTCAGCCTTAGCTGTCTCCTTAGCTGCCTTCTCCGCAGCCAATTTAGCCTCCTTCTCAGCCTTAGCTGCTTCCTTAGCTTGTTCAGCGGCCAATTTCTTAGCCTCCTTTTCAGCCTTTTCAGCAGCCAATTTAGCCTCCTTTTCAGCCTTAGCAGCAGCTAATTTAGCTTCCTTTTCAACCTTCTCAGCAGCTAATTTAGCCTCCTTTTCAGCCTTGGCTTGCTCCTTAGCGTGTTCAGCCAACATCTTCTTCTTGAGCTTTTCCTCCTCCTTAGCGATGCGTTCAGTCTCCTTTTCTTCCTCAGTCTTGCCGGCCTTCTTAGGCTTAACGATGATTTCCTCCTCAGCGTCAGATTCAACCTCAGAATCAGCCTTATTCGCCTGTTGGATTAAGCCAGCAAAGAGATCCTCATCATCACCCTCAATTTGAAGAACCTTCTTCTCCTTCTTAGGGCGACCCTTAGCTCCCTTTTCCTTAGGAGCCTTAGGCACTGATGGACGACCGCGCTTACTATCACCCTCTGGCGCCACAAAATGGTCGGGATTAATAACAATACCTAACTTACCTGCTTCCTCCTCGACTTGCTCCTGAGTCAGCTTGTATTTCTTCATCACCTTAGTGTAAGCAACTGGCTTACGTCCCTTGGGGTCTACGAACTCGAAAACTCCGACTGCCATACGCTGCTGGATAGTGCCGTATTCAGGCACCTCGGCACCAGTCTTTTGCATAGAGGAAGCACAGCTCTTACAGAAACTGTTTTCCCCCTTACGAAGACCGGCACATTGGGTATATAACCCATTGTTTTGACGCAGCGCATAGCAGCAAGAGTCATTGAACTCACCGTTGTAGGGCAGAGGGAAGGCTGCTTTAGGCACTGAAACCTTTGCTACCTTAGGGGCCTTTGCCTTGACTGGGGCCTTGCGCTCTAATCGCACCATAGCTAGGCCGAGGGCTCGAATAGCCTCCTCAGCATCAAAACCATAGCGCTCCGCGCATTCAGTCACACAACGATGAGCTAAATCTTGAGCCATATTCACCAATTGACGATTCAATTGCTCGGACACAAAGATAGAAGCGTTGAACTCAGATTGAATAGACATCTTTGATAATAAAATCAGAATAAGAAAGCTTTGAAAACTTGATAATTGTGGATTTAACTGCTTTTCCCTTAAGTAAGAAAAAGTATTTCAATTTTTTTTTCTCTTGGCCGATTTTGCCGTTTACTGAAAATCCATAAATCCACCTTTGGGAAAGGTGGAGCCAAATGTGTATGCCAAACAATATTATTTTATTATTTTTAACCCCATAACTTTATGGGAAGGTGGAGCTTATAATAGGACACTTAAAATTTATAATCCACCTTTACGAAAGGTGGAGCCAAATGTGTATGCCAAACAATATTATTTTATTATTTTTAACCCCATAACTTTATGGGAAGGTGGATCTTATAATAGGACACTTAAAATTTATAATCCACCTTTACGAAAGGTGGAGCCAAATGTGTATACCATATCCATATTATTTTATATTTTTTAACCCCATAACTTTATTCGAAGGTGGAGCTTATAATAGGACACTTAAAATTTATAAATGGCTCCTTAAGGGGTTAAATGTTCCTGGATTTTCGGTTTTCCTATTTTTAACCCCATATATTATTCCAAAGGGCCATATAAATAATATACAAATAAATATAGTGGAGCGTGGGGTCATAGGGCATGCGAAGTAGTAGGTGCGCCTCCCCATAATATAAATTTTTAGTTATTATACCTTTCCCAAAGGTGGAAATAAAATTGAAATACTTTTTCTTGCTTAAGTGAAAAGCAGATTTATCCTCATTTATCAAGTTTTCAAAGCTTATTATTCTCACTCTTTAACACTCTTATTCTCACTCAACAAAATGTCTTCTATTTCTCAAATCAGGTATGAATTTCACCATAATTATTCTCAATCTTTATGTTCTAAACAGCACTTTATTATT
>Ga0194129_10006007_pt1 | contig 15106 bp, 16 predicted proteins | sample TA2KigCa35mmetaG_FD_150862 | JGI IMG/M metagenome (GOLD analysis project Ga0194129, IMG submission 150862) | Freshwater microbial communities from Lake Tanganyika, Tanzania - TA2015038 Kigoma Deep Cast 35m | ecosystem: Environmental > Aquatic > Freshwater > Lake | place: Tanzania: Lake... | reverse complement strand
CGGCGTCTACCTGCCGCCGCCCACGGACCACACACAGCGACGCATCGTGATGCCGAGCCCGGACTTGCTCTACGCAACATGCGCCTACGATTTGAGCGATGGCCCGCTGCGTATTCGCATGGCGGCAAGCTATCCCAGATATTGGTCGATCGCACTCTATGCCTCAACTACCGATAATTTTTTCGTGGTCAACGATCGCAAGACATCGGGCGCGCGTATCGATCTGCGACTAATCGGTCCTCAGGCTGCAAAGTCCGCAGCACCGGGCGATGTGATCGCACCCACTGCGCGCGGATTTCTTTTATTGCGCTTGCTGGTCAATGATGACTCGGCCGTGCGCGCAGCCGCCGAGACAACGCGCCGCACGTTGCGCTGCGAGCGTTCTTGAGCTCAAGCCGAGGTCGCGGCAACCGACGTCCGCTCGCGTCGTGGGGCGAGCAGCAACAGCACGTCGACTTCGTAAAGGGCTACTACCATGGGCCATGCGGGCCAAAAACCGCCGGACAGATCGCGCAGTCGTCTTAACAGCACCGCCCCGCCACTCTCGGCCAGCGCTGGGTGAGCGGTTATTCCTCGAGAGTCGGAGGGACCACCCCAGAAAAAAGAGCGCCCTGCCGCTACGACTCCGATCTCGGCGCGATTGCATTTACGACGAACTTAATGAACGCTTCGGTATCAGAGCCCTCTTCAGGGTTCACTAGATAACCGTTTGATTTTATTGCGAAAAATGGTGCCGGGAATAGGATTCGAACCTACGACCTACGCATTACGAATGCGCCGCTCTACCAACTGAGCTATCCCGGCAAAAGGCCCGACCCGACGCCGGGGGGCGGATTTTAAACGCGTCGCAGGCGGATGAAAAGTTCGATACCCGCGTATTCCATACCCATCGGGGGTAGCGGTAACCGCTCGAAACGAACGGTCTCTGGGGGCAGATCGGTCAGGGCGCCGGTGTCGACATCCTGGAAATGGAAGTGCGGCGCGGTGTTCGAGTCGAACCAGGCACACCCGCCGTCGACGGCGAGCTGGCGGATGACCCCTTTGCCAGCCAGCAGGTTAAGGGTGTTGTAGACCGTCGCCTTCGAGACCCTTTCGCCTCGGCTTCGCAGTTCGCCGAGGATTTGATCCGCTGTAAGGTGCTGCGGGGCCACGAGCAACAGGCTCGCGATGCGTACCCGCTGCACCGTCGGCAGGATGCCACAGCCGCGCAGGCGCTCGTTGACGATGTCCGGGTGTATCGCGTTCATGAACCCGAAGTATAGGGCGGCTACACGGGACGGGCCACGCGCAGCTCTCGCGGTAGTCCGAAAACGACATGCTCCTCGCGACCTGCGAGCTCGCTGGGGGCCTCGGCCCCCCAATCCTTGAGCCGCTCAATGACCTCGCGTACCAGCACCTCGGGAGCCGAGGCGCCGGCCGAAACGCCGACGCAACGTTTGCCCGCGAACCAGTCACGCTGCAAATCGGCCGCCCCATCGACGAGGTACGACGGGACGCCACCCCGATTACCAAGCTCGACGAGGCGGTTCGAATTGGAACTTTCACGCGAACCAACCACCACCAGCACGTCAGCCTCACGCAGCAAATCTTTGACAGCATCTTGCCGATTCTGGGTGGCATAACAGATGTCTTCTTTGCACGGACTTGCGAGCCCGGGGAAGCGTCGACGCAACACGGCAATGATCTCGGCCGTATCGTCGACCGAAAGCGTGGTCTGCGTCACGAAGGCGAGCTTGGTCGGATCTTTGATCTCGATACGCTCGGCATCGTCCGTCGACTCGATGAGATGGATACACCCACCGAACGAGGTATCGAATCGCCCGAGCGTACCTTCAACCTCAGGGTGACCGTTGTGCCCGATGAGAATCACCTCGCGGGCATCACGGGCATAACGACGTACTTCCATGTGAACTTTCATGACGAGCGGACAGGTCGCGTCGAACACATTGAGCGCACGCCGTTTGGCCTCCTCTTCTACGGCAGACGACACGCCATGCGCCGAGAAGATGACGGTTGCGCCATCGGGCACTTCGTCGAGTTCTTCGACGAATACCGCACCCACCTGCCGCAGACGCTCGACCACATGCCGGTTGTGGACGACCTCGTGCCGTACGTGGATTGGTGCGCCAAATAGCGTGATCGCGCGTTCGACGATCTCGATGGCACGATCCACACCGGCACAAAAGCCACGTGGATTGGCGAGCAAGATTTTCATGGTATGCGCCCGGCCTCGCGGCTACGTCGCCAATCGGCGACAGCGTCCCAGAGGAGAAGCACCGCACCGACCGTGATAGCGGAATCGGCAATGTTGAAGGCCGGAAAATAGGCCTGCTGCCAGTGTACGTGGATGAAGTCGACCACGTAGCCGTGTTCGATGCGATCGATCACGTTGCCGGTTGCCCCGCCGATCACGAGCGCAAGCGCCGCAGCGAGGATACCCTCGCGGCGCGCATGCAGCGCGCGCAACCAGATCAGCAGCAACACGGTGACAGCTACCGCCAGCACACTCAGAAAATGCCGCTGCCAGCCGCCCGCCCCTGCCAAGAAATTGAAGGCTGCGCCGGGGTTATGCAGCCGAGTGATATCGAGCCAAAAAAACACGGCCGTGAATTCACCGAGTAAATAATTGACCTCGATCCAGCCCTTACTCCACTGATCAGCAACGATCAACAACACAGTCAACACAAGCCAGCGCCACCCCGACTCGCGAAGACTGACCGCACGCAGAGCGTCGCGCCAAGACTTGGATTTTTCGGTCTCGCTCATACGCAGAGACGCATTTCGCCTACACCGACGACATTGGTGACGCAGCGACCGCAGAGCTCGGGGTGCTCAACGTGACTGCCGACGTCGTCGCGGCGGTGCCAGCAGCGCACGCATTTCGGCGCCGTGGTCGGTCGTACGCGTACGCTGCGGCTTTCGACGCTGGCATCGACCAACACCCGTGCTGCAGAGGTGATAAAGAAAAATCGAAGTTCATCGCCGAGCACTGCATAGCGCGCATACTCGGCAGCGGTGCAAAGAATATTAACCTCAGCTTCGAGCGACGAGCCAATCTCACCCACTTCGCGCAAGCGCTCAAGCTCTCGCATAACCTCGGCGCGCAGCGCGAGCAGCGCATCCCAATCGATGGTCTCGGCAGGTACCTCGGGCGAGGCATGCCAAAGTGCATGGAACACCGAGGCCTCACGCTTGCCGGGCAACTGCGCCCAGATTTCTTCGGCAGTGAACGAGAGCACCGGTGCGAGCCAGCGCACCATAGCCTCGACAATATGATACATCGTGGTCTGCGCGGAGCGCCTGGCGTGACTGCGCACCGGCGTGGTGTACAGCCTATCTTTGAGCACATCGAGGTAGCAGCCACCGAGCTCGGTCACGCAGAAGCCGTGCGCCTTCTGATAGACGAGGTGAAACTCGTAGTTGCGGTAGGCGACGATGATTTCGTCTTGTAACTCGCGCGTGCGCCGCAGGGCCCAGCGATCGAACGCCACCATCTCGGCGACCGGTACGGCATCGCGCGCCGGGTCAAATCCCGCTAAGTTGCCGAGCAAAAAGCGCATGGTGTTACGGATGCGACGATAACTCTCCGACATGCGCTTAAGGATCTCATTCGACACGCTCATTTCATTCGCGTAGTCGGTCGAGGCCACCCACAGTCGCAGCACGTCGGCACCGAGGCTCTGCATCACTTTTTGCGGGGCGATTACATTACCGAGCGACTTCGACATCTTGCGGCCCTTTTCATCGACCGTGAAGCCGTGCGTCAGCACGCCCTTATACGGCGCGCGCGCGTAGAGCGCCTCGGACATGAGCAGCGATGAGTGGAACCAACCGCGATGCTGATCCGAACCTTCGAGATAAAGATCGACGGGACCGTCAATCTCCGGACGCTGCGCTGACACGCATTCGAACGAGAGCCCCGAGTCGGCCCAGACGTCCATGACGTCACTGACCTTGTCGTAGTGGTCGGCCTCGGCTCCCAGTAACTCTGCCGGGGCGAGCGCGAACCACGCCTCGATGCCGCCCTGCTCCACTTTGTCGGCTGCGCGCTCGATGATCTCGAGTGTTTTCGGATACAACTCGCCTGTATCTTTGTGCACGAACAATGGAATCGGCACACCCCAGGTGCGCTGCCGCGAAATACACCAGTCCGGACGGTTCTCGATCATGCCGGTGATGCGCTGCTCACCCCATGAGGGCGTCCATTGCACGTTTTTGATGTCGGCTAGTGCCTGCGCCCGCAGACCTTTTTGATCCATGCTGATGAACCACTGGGGCGTCGCGCGGAAGATCACAGGCGTCTTGTGACGCCAGCAATGCGGATAGCTGTGCTGATAAGGTGCGTGGTGGATCAGGGTACCACGTTCGCGCATGAGCGCGATGACGCGCTCTCCACCCTCATCGATCTTGAGTCCCTCGACGATCGGCGTGCCGGCAATGAATCGGCCATCGCCACCCACCGGGTTATGCACGGGCAAACCATATCTTTGACCGACCGCGAAGTCCTCCTGGCCGTGCGCGGGCGCCGTGTGTACGGCACCGGTACCGGCATCAAGCGTGACGTGATCTCCAGTGATCACCGGCACCTGCTTTTCAAGGAACGGATGCTGTAGCTTGAGCCCTTCGAGGGTACCGCCCGGGAAGCGCGCGAGCACCTCGACTTCGGCGAAGCCATAACGTTTGCTCGCTGCGGCTACGAGATCGCTCGCCAGCACCAAAAGCTGCGAGGGCGACCGCACAAGCGCATAGTCGATTGCCGCGCCCACGGCGACAGCCTCGTTCGCCGGCAGTGTCCAGGGCGTGGTGGTCCAGATCGCGATCGATACACTATCGGCACCGAGCACCGCCGACGACACGCCCGTGCATTCGGCGAAAGCCGTCAAGTCTCTGAAGGCGAAGGCGATATCGATGGCTGGCGAGATCTTGTCTTCATACTCGACCTCGGCCTCAGCCAAAGCCGAGCAGCAGTCGAGACACCAATGCACCGGCTTCGCGCCTTTGTAGAGATGACCATTACGCACGATGCGTCCGAAGGCCCGCATCTGTTCGGCCTCGAAACTGAAATCCATGGTGCGATACGGCCGATTCCAATCCCCGAGCACCCCGAGTCGCTTGAAATCAACGCGCTGCAGATCGATCTGCTCGGCTGCGAAGGCGCGACAAGCCGCGCGAAAAGCGCTTACATCGAGCTTTTGGCCTGGGCGTCCGTACTTTTTTTCGACTGCGAGTTCGATCGGCAGGCCGTGACAGTCCCAGCCCGGGATGTAGGGCGCATCGTAGCCGTCGAGGGTGCGCGACTTGACGATAATATCTTTGAGTATTTTATTAAGAGCGTGACCAATGTGAATGCCGCCGTTGGCGTACGGCGGTCCATCGTGCAACACGAAACGCGGCCGGCCGCGCGCAATCTCGCGCAGCCGTCCGTAGGTGTCGTCCTTTTGCCAGCGCTCCACGAAGCCCGGCTCTCGCGCCGCAAGATCCGCCTTCATGGGGAATTCAGTCTGCGGCAAATTGACTGTCTGCTTGTAGTCGGTCACGTCTTATTCGTCAGTTTGCGCGCCTCTCGCGCATCCACCTGCATCTGCGCCACCATCAACTCGACGCTTTCGAAGCGCACCTCGCTGCGCAGGTACGCGACGAATTCGACCTCGAGTTCACGACCATAAAGGTCACCGGTGAAATCGAACACCGCGGTTTCGAGCAAAGGTTCAATGCCTCCCACCGTGGGGCGAGTGCCTAAACTTGCCACTCCACCCATTGGCGTCGCGGCAATGCCGTAGATCCACACGGCAAAGATACCCTTGAAAGGGATGCGTCGTCGCCGCAGACGAATGTTAGCCGTCGGGAAGCCGAGTGTGCGGCCAAGTTGCTGCCCGCGCACCACCCGACCGCGCATCGAGTAAGGCCTGCCGAGCAAACGCCCGGCGCGCGCGAGATCAAACGCCTCGAGCGCCTCACGCACCAGCGAGCTGCTGACCCGATCCTCGCCGACCCGCACCGGATCGAGCACCTCGACCACGAAACCGTGACTCGCTCCGGCGGCCTGCAAAAAAGCAGCGCTCGCCTCGCCATGCCGCCCGAAGCGAAAGTCGTGACCCACCACGATGCCTGTAACCCCAAGGTCTTCGACCATAAGGCGTAGGAATTCGCCGCCTGAAAGCGTGCGCAGTGCCGCGTTGAAGCGCAGCACGATGAGCGCATCGAACCCACTGCCCTCGAGCAGGCGCCAGCGCTCGCGAAAATTCGTCAGCCGCGCAGGGGGCGAGTCCGGGTTCAAAAATTCGCGCGGCGTGGGTTCGAAGCTGAGCATTAGCGCCGGCCGACTACTGGCCTGCGCGCGGGCTCGCGTGCGTTCGATGAGTTCGCGATGCCCTAAGTGCAGTCCATCGAAACTGCCGATCGTGACCACGCCACCGCGCAGTGCCGCAGGTATCCGTTTGGTCCCCAGCAGCAACTTCATCGTAGATCCTTGCATCGCAGGCCGATTAGCCAGAGTACGGTCGCGTAGACGAGCGCTCCGACTCCGATGCAGCCGGCAAGGCGCACCGCGCGGACCGCCGGCGAGGCCGCGACCCAGCTCTCGAAGGCTGGCGCCGCCCAGATAAGCACTAGCGCCATCGCGAGATTGGCCACCAGCACACGTAGCAGCAACGCTTGCCAGCCAGCCGCAGCACGGTACACGCCATCGCGCCGCAGACCCCGCCACAATAAAAAACTGTTCACCGCAGCCGAGACGCAGGTCGAGGTCGCCAGTAGCACGAACGGCGTGGCAAAACCCGCGTAGTGCGCGGGCAGCACGACGCCCACGTTCAGCCCCATGTTGACCGCGAGCGCAATCAAGCCGACCCGAACCGGTGTTTTGGTGTTTTGGCGCGCGAAGTATCCCGGAGCTAATACTTTGACGAGACTGAAACCGATCAAACCCCAGGAATAGGCCATCAAACCGTACTGCGTCATCTGCACGTCGCGCGTCGAAAACTCACCATAACCAAAGATAGTAGCGGTGATGGGCCCAGCCAATACCAATAAACCGACGGCTGCCGGAACGACCACCACGACCACAAGTCGCAGCGACCAATCGAGCGTGGCCGAAAAGCGCTCGGTATCGCCGGCGGAGTATTGCGAGGAAAGCCTCGGCAAAATCACCGTGGCGAGCGCGATGCTGAACACGCCGAGCGCGAACTCCATCAGTCGATCTGCGTAATACAGCCAGGCAATGCTGCCGGTCACCAGAAACGAGGCAATTAAAGTATCGAGCATCAAACTGATCTGCGCCATCGAGGAGCCGATGATGCCCGGCACCATCAGTTTACCGATGCGGCGCACGCCTTCGGCGGCGGGCTGCCAGCGCGGTCGCGACAGCAGGCCGAGCTTGGCCACCGCCGGTAATTGGATGAACACCTGCAAAACGCCCGCAACGAACACGCCGATCGCCAGCACGATGCCCGGGTTGTCCGCGCGCGTCGCGATACCGACCGCGAACAAAATCATCACGAGGTTCATGACTACCTGTGTTAAGGCTGGCACGGCGAAGCGACCGTAAGTATTGAGCACACCACTGAGGAGCGCAGTCAAAGAAATGAAGAAGAGATACGGGAAGGTCCAGCGCAGCATGTCGACGGCAAGTTCGTACTTACCTGCCTCCTGCGTAAAGCCGGGCGCAAACACCAAGATGATGATCGGCGCTGCGACCACCCCGATGAGCGTGACCACGAATAGCACCACGCCGAACGTGCCGACCACCCCACCGACGAGCTGGCGCACTTCGGCCTGGCCATGCCGGGCCTTGTACTCGCTGATCACGGGCACAAACGACTGCGAGAACGCGCCCTCGGCGAACAGCCGGCGCAGGAAGTTCGGGATCTTGAAGGCCACCAAAAAGGCGTCCATTAGGGTGCCGGCACCGAAGGCCTGCGAATAGACCATGTCGCGCAGCAGACCAGTGACCCGGGACAACAGCGTGGTGAGGCCCACCACCGATGTGCTCTTGAAGATCGCGCGACTCATAGAAGCCGGGCGAACTATACCGGAGCCGCCCCGAATCGGCGTTGACAACCCCCCGTCCCGACACGAAGATACACGCCGTTTTACCGATCCGAGCACCCTACGTGGCCAATACCAAGTCCGCCGAAAAAGCCGCCCGCCAAGCCATCAAGCATCGCGCGCGCAATGTCGCCCTGCGTTCGCGCTCTCGCTCCGCCATTCGCGATGCGGGCGAGGCCATTGCCAAGGGTGACAAAAACGCTCCGGCGGCTTACCGCAAAGCCACCTCCACGGTCGACGCCATGGTCAACAAAGGTCTCGTGCACAAGAACAAGGCTGCTCGTCACAAATCGCGCCTGGCCGCCAAGCTGAAAAAGCTCGCCGGCAAATAAACTCGTTTAAGAGCAACCCCGCCTAGCTTCTTCAGCGCGTGTTTTTTTTTGCCTCGAAGGGTAGGCCCGGCGCCCACATGGGCTCCTCCCGGCTACCCTCCTCGCTCCCCGCGACCTGCAGCATCAATGGCAGGCGTGCCTCGCTGGCGGCAATCTCGCGCCAGTTTCGACCCTCGGGCCAGGGCTCGAGGGCCCCGAGGAGTGCCCACAGCAGATTGAACGAGCGCGTCTGACCGCTACGCCGCACCGCGAGATACGCCTCGAGGGCGCCGATGCGCCGCAAATCTTCGACACTGCGAATACCGACACCGGCCAGCGTGCGCTCGGCCTGCGGCCCAAGGTTACGCAGATCGCAGATGCGCAGCCGCAATTTGCCGGCTGCGAGTCGCCTGCGAACCTTGGCGTTACGCTCCCGCACTCTTCCCCTCGAGAAAGCTCATCACGGCCTCGGTGAGCTCATGCGTTCCGGCACCGGTCGCGCCCGAGATTAAGAACCATGGTCCCCTATGGCGCAGCGATCGCACGATCACCTTGGCTTTTTTCTTGGCCTCGGCAGGCAGCAGCAGATCGCTTTTGTTGATCACCAGCCAGCGCGGCTTGATGGCGAGATCTTTGGAGAATTTTTTGAGCTCGCCGACGATCGCGCGAGCATCTTTCACGGGATCCGCCTGTGGATCGAGCGGCGCCATATCGATCAGATGCAACAGCACTCGCGTGCGCTGCAAATGCCTCAAAAACCGGATGCCAAGACCGGCGCCCTCGGCAGCACCCTCAATGAGCCCCGGGATATCGGCCATCACGAAGCTGCGATGCTCGCCGCAATACACGACACCGAGATTCGGGTGTAGCGTAGTGAAGGGATAATCGGCGACTTTCGGTCGCGCCGACGACACCGCACGAATGAGCGTGGATTTGCCGGCATTCGGTAAACCCAGCAAACCGACATCCGCGATGACCTTGAGCTCTAGCTCGAGTGAACGCCTCTCGCCCAGCAGGCCCGGACCAAAAGTGCGCGGCGCTCGGTTGGTACTGGTTTTGAATTTGGCGTTGCCCCAACCACCTTTGCCGCCGCGCGCCACGAGCAGCACATCGCCCTGGCACACGAGATCGCCAAGCTGCTCGCTAGTTTCGGAGTCGCGCACCACCGTACCCATCGGCACGGCGACGTAAAGATCATCACCACCGCAGCCGGTGCAATCGTTGCCGCTGCCCGCCTCTCCCGACTGCGCCTTATACGTGCGCTCGACACGAAAATCAGAGAGCGTGTTGATACCTGCAGCCGCGCGCAACCAAACGCTGCCGCCATGGCCGCCATCGCCACCATCGGGGCCGCCGAAGGGCACGAACTTCTCGCGACGGAAGCTCATGCAGCCGCGGCCGCCGTTCCCCGCCTGCACGCGAAGTTTTGCCTCATCGACGAACTTCATTGCTACTCCTCGATCCCGCTCTACCGTCTCCGCGTGGCCCGAAAACAAAAACCCCGGCACGCGGCCGGGGTTTGGAATGCGTAGACCGCGGTCGCCGTCAGTCGGCAACCACGCTCACGAACATCCGCTGTTCGGCGCCACGGCGCTTGAATTGCACCTTGCCGTTCGACAGGGCGAACAGCGTGTGGTCGGTGCCGATGCCGACGTTATTGCCCGGGTGATACCGCGTGCCGCGCTGACGGATGATGATGTTGCCCGCCGCGACCTGCTCGCCGCCAAACGCTTTGACGCCGAGACGCTTGCTGTGTGACTCGCGGCCGTTCTTGGTGCTGCCGCCTGCTTTTTTATGTGCCATGTGTCGTACTCCGAGGGATCAACCGCCCTGAATGCCGGTGACCTTGATTTCAGTGAACTGCTGCCGGTGATTCTTCATGCGCAGGTAGTGCTTGCGGCGGCGGAACTTGACGATGCTCACCTTACCGCCCTGGCCATGGCGCTGCACGGTCGCCGAAACCGACGCCCCCGCGAGCAGCGGCGAGCCGACCTTGACGGTTTCGCCAGAGCCCACCAGCAGCACATCGCCGAACTTGACCTCTGCACCCGGCTCTGCCGCGAGCTTTTCCACGCGCAGTACGCTGCCCGCTTCGACCCGATATTGTTTGCCGCCCGTGGCAATGACCGCGTACATGTGGGAACCTCAAAAAAACCCAGCCCAACAGTTTACTGTCCGACCCCCTGTCGGTCAAACCCGCTGGCAGGCCCCGAAGTCCCCGTCCGGTCGATGGGTTACTGGCCCGTTATCGGCGGCAAATCGCCCCACCCTCCGGGTTGTTCCGCTACCATGGCGGCCCCATGAACACTCTGGCCACGGTCAAGGACCTGGTGCGTCAGGATCTGGTGGCGGTCGACGCCGTCATCCGCGCCAGCATGAAAAGCTCGGTAGCCCTCGTTGACCAGGTGGCCGAACACATTATCTCCGGCGGCGGTAAGCGCCTGCGGCCGCTCATTGTATTGCTGGCCGCCCGGGCCTGCAGCTATCGCGGCTCGAGTCATATCGACGCCGCAGCCTTCATAGAATTCATCCATACCGCCACACTGTTACACGATGACGTGGTCGACGGCTCCTCCCGGCGCCGCGGCCGCCCGACCGCCAATTCGGTATATGGCAATCAGGCAAGCGTGCTGGTCGGCGATTTCGTTTATTCGCGGGCCTTTCAGATGATGGCCGCGATCGGCTCGCAGCGGGTCATGGAAATCATGGCTGAAGCGACAAATGTCATCGCCGAAGGCGAAGTGCTGCAACTAATGAACTCGGGCGACCCCGACACCACACAGCAACGCTATCTGGAAGTCATTTATCGCAAAACCGCGAAGCTCTTTGAATCGGGCGCCGAGGTCGCCGCGGTCATCGCCGGTGCAAGCCCGAGTCAGCAGCGTGCACTCGCCGACTATGGACGCCACCTCGGCACCGCATATCAGCTGATCGACGATGTGCTCGATTACCAGTCGAACCCGGCTGAGCGCGGCAAAAATCTGGGTGATGATCTTGCCGAGGGCAAACCCACCCTGCCGCTGATTCAGGCGCTGCGAAAAAGCGCAGATGCCGACACCCGCGCTATGATCCGTAAAGCCATCGAAAATGGTGGTCTCGAGCACCTTGAACGCATCGTGACCGAGATTGAATCAACAGGGGCACTTGAATACACTCGAACACACGCTCAGGATGAGGCAGATCGGGCGCTTACAGCGCTCCACGCGCTGCCCGAGTCGCCACATAAACAAGGCCTTGCCGCCCTCGCCCGGTTCGCGGTCGAACGCAGTACTTGAGCCCGGGCGCCACCGTGGCCGCACAAATCGGGATGTAGCTCAGCCTGGTAGAGCACTACGTTCGGGACGTAGGAGTCGGAGGTTCAAATCCTCTCATCCCGACCATCTCCCGCCCAAAGAAAACAATCAGTTAGCGTGATGACGAGGATTGTCCGAGTAGAACACTCGGGACTATTCTACTTTTCAGCGACTTTATTGCGAGCGTAGGCGTCAATCTCTGAGACAAAGACACTATGGACATCACCACAGCCCAACTTGAACTACGCCACTCTTATTTGCGCGGCGGTCCAGGCGCGATCACCTCGGGGATCGTATGGCTCATCGCTGGCGTTGTAGCGAATAACACGAATGTCTCGACAGCGTTTATGGTTTTATTCTTTGGCGGAATGTTGATTTCTCCACTTTCAACGCTGATCGAGCGCTTTGTTTTCCGTCGCAGTTCGCCGCAGAAAAGCAACCAAGGCCTCTTGACCGTCATAGAGACGACCTTTCCCATGATCGGCGGTCTTATCGCGGCATGGTTGATGCTGCCTTTCAGACCAGATTTTGTGTTCCCGCTGGCGGCAATCGCAGTCGGAACCCATTACTTCGGATTTCGGACTGCTTACGGCGAATGGACCTACTGGATCCTCGGTGGCGCATTAGTCGTTATTGGTTCTATGTCTATCGTCCTCGGACTATCCAGCGCCAATATCACTCCCCTATTGGTCGCCGCAGTGGAAGTGATTTTCGGTATCTGGCTAACCCGACAAAGCGTTATTCATGACCAGTGACCACTACAGTCGCCGAAGTCCCCCATCGCGATGCTGCCCGTGATTTCTTCTCTGCGAGGCAACTCTGGACGAGCAATCATCAACTGATTGTTCAACTCGTCACCGCTCTTGCCCCATCAAGAGCAGCAACACCATCATACCTGGCTACCCGCGTAAACTGATGGTCTTCAAGATTGCAGCGTCATCCTTGTGGCCTGACACCGCGCCACCCCTAGGCGTGCCCTGTGCCGAGCATCGGCTCTATGCCATGCATGGGTTCTATCCAGAGCTCCTGCAACTTCGGCAGCACGCCCATCACGAATTCTTTCGCCTCTCGCTCGAGAATCGATCGCATCGCCCGCTGATCGCGAATCACAGCCCCATTCTGCACAAGCGGATGCCCGATCGTCAGCAACTGATGCTCGATGAAATCAGCAACATCGCTCGCCTTGCATCTCGCGTCACGCCACGCCGCGAGCGCAAGCAAGGTACGCCAGTCAAAATCGACTCCGGCACCGGTAGCAGGGGAGGCTAGCGTGGTGAGATAGGGTTCGGTGAGCGCTCGCCTCACTAAACGATTGTTGAGTTCGCAGGTTGAAGCCACGCGATCAGCGGCGCTTCGCTCGGCTTTTTCCTTACAAGCGGTACGCGGTGAGATCTGATGCGATCTCAGCACAGACACGCGATCGCGAACCCAGAGATCGCGGCTGAAGCATTTTGAGTTGGTGCTACCCGCCTGCCCCACGTAGCGCAAACCAAACGGCGCCAAAATCTGTTCGATGTCAGTTCGATCGAAGGCATGCCAATCACGATTGAAATATTCATGCGCTAGATAGGACTTATGCTGATGCCGAATGCGTCGCAGGTGCTGTTCAAACTGCGGCTGATCGCGCGCGGGCGATAGATCTTCCGCAACCACTCGCTGCGCAGCGATGAGGGCGGACTCGATACGTACCTCAAGTGGCTGTGAGGCCAACTCTGTCTGCGCCGCGTGATTCACCAAAAACTCGCGCAGCTCGAGGATGTTCGCCCACGCCTCCCGAACGTTGTAAGACACATAGAGCACGCCGTGAGGCGCCAATCGCCGCTCGATGAATTTTGCAATGCAGACTCGATTTTCAGCAGAGATCCAGCTCCATACGCCGTGCATGCCGATAAAATCGAACTGAGGCAGATCCGACCGCGCGCAAAAATCGGTGAAGTTCTGTTCGAATACCTGTAACGGCGCCCCCAGCCCCTGCGTCAACTCGCGTACCGTGGTAAGATGCGCAGAAGTTAAATCATTGCCCCACCACTCGCAGTCGCCCGCGACAGCGTGGATGGCGAGGCTCAGTCCCTGTCCAAAGCCGAGCTCACAAGCAACTTCAATCTTCGGTACAGCAAATCCGAGCGCCTGCAAAGTGTCTCTTACGCTGCGCGGGTTGAGCTCGGAGTAATAACCAAGCGTGTAGGGCAGCTCAGTGACGTAGCCGTCAGCGCCAGGCAATCCGATCGCCTGCGAAACTGCCGAGATAGAGCCGGCCCCGAAAAGGCAGTGCCACCGTCGCTCCGCCTATCGGAGGCCCCTCTTGATCGAGGAGGACGCGTGTCTGTAAGGTCTCGGGGTCAACCTCGACTATATTGAAGCGGAACCCGCAACTACCGCGTTCGATCCGCAAGCACTTGAGTAGATCGAAAGAGCTCGCGTGATGCGAGGCCACGAGCAAGCGTCCGTTATCGGACCAGGTGACGTTATCAGGGCCCGGTATTGTCGCTTCGGCCACACGAGCGCCGTTTTGCGTGTCGACTTTGATAATTTTGTTTTCGAAGTAGGCGTTGAGAAAGACGTAGTGCTCATCATTAGATTTTTCGATGCCGTTGGCATACGCCACTTCGGTGCCGGGGATATGCAAATAGCCACGGCCCGGGCGCCACTCCCAGGCAAAGCCGGGACGGTGCGAGCCGTAACGCATACGCAGACCCGAAAGGATCACGTTCTCGCTACGCCGGAAACTGTCGGATACCCGAAAGCCTCCATCGCTCAACGCAACGACATCATTTGTCCTGGCGTCAGGTGGCGCGAGCACGCAGCCCCGAGGTTCGAGAGCAACTGCACGTCCATCGTCAATCACTTCAAAAATTTCGATGGATTCGCGCAGCCCATGATTCACGACATAGAGCGCGTGTCGACCATCAGCTAACTGCTCAAATCGATGCCGTGGGGCACCAGCCAATCGCCTTCGCTCAGTGCCTTGCACGCCGGATCGCCAAGCGCGGCGCCGGCGGCGCGCGCATTAGCCGCCGCAGGTGCAGCAGCCACAGGATTGCCCCCAGAGCCGCGTGGCCAAAGAATTCGTGACTCACCACGCCCGGCGCCTGCAGCGTCAGGGTAATAGGCCACCAATCGCCCCTGCCTGGACGTAAGCCCACCCCGCCCCATTTCACTGATGATGAGTGCCGCACCTGTGGGGCTGACGGCAAAGTCTTCGGGATTTTCGAAGCGACAGTCCGGAGTTAGTCCATTGGCGGCACGGCAATCGAGGATATCGGCCGTGGTGCAGCCGCCGAGCGCCGATACGGTGAGTACCAATATAAAGAGGCTGCGTATCATATAGGCTGATAGACCTCGAGAGGAAAACCATCGGGCGTAGCGAGAATCATGGAACTGACGGCGCCGAGTCCGGGTGACGCGACGGACACCATCTCGCGTAGCACCGGCGTACCTTTCCGCAGCGCCCGCTCACGG
>Ga0194129_10006005_pt1 | contig 15114 bp, 26 predicted proteins | sample TA2KigCa35mmetaG_FD_150862 | JGI IMG/M metagenome (GOLD analysis project Ga0194129, IMG submission 150862) | Freshwater microbial communities from Lake Tanganyika, Tanzania - TA2015038 Kigoma Deep Cast 35m | ecosystem: Environmental > Aquatic > Freshwater > Lake | place: Tanzania: Lake... | reverse complement strand
CTACGATGTTTTCCAGAGGGGCGGGTATGGCGGTTGTACGATTGGAATTTATGGGGTTACTGCCGGTGCAACATACGCATATACTGTGGGTACCGGCGGCGACGGCGGCTACAACAATCATCCACCAGGCAACCATCCTCCGGCTCAAACCGTCGATGGTACGGCTGGCACGTCAAGCACTATTAGTGGTCTTAGTATTAGTGGAAGTGGCGGAGGAACATTATCATTTAGTGATCTGCACAATTACGAAGGTCAGCCTGGTGTAAATGGAATAGGTTCGGGGGGTAATTTATTTAATGGCATATACACAGGTCAGTATATGTGGGGCACAAAAGCGGATGGGGCACCGTTTATTAATGAAACTACGCATCAGGGTGTACATTGGACGCTCGGATTGTCCCCAGGGGCAGGTGGTCGAGGGTACGGAGGCGGGGTTGGCGGTCTTATTTTGATTGAATATCTCTAATGATAAAATTTACATATGCTCAAGTGTGAGCAAACTAATAATTAAAATTTAAATATTTTAAAAAAGGCAATAAAACAATGGGAAAAATAAACCAATTTGCAATGCAGGTAGCAGCAAATAATGCAACTGTTGTATCTACACCATGGTTTTCATCAAACCAAAACCACGTAACGGCCAAAGTCTACATCAACAATATTTACTGGATTTTATTTTGACGATTGTGGAACTTGTGGATTATCTGTAAATGATCATTTGTTTAGAGTAAACACACTGAGAATAAATATTTAAATAATTTTTTGCAAAAGGAGGCTCCAGTGACTGATTATATTAGAGTCGGGGGCACCGCTTACGGCGTTGAGTCCTGATTATAAACGACGTGAATTTGATCAGGTAAAATGAGAATATGTTAGAAACCTGCTGCGAAGTTTTACAAGAAGCATATCGTAGAAATTGGATTACCAGTCGTGACGGTAATATCAGTGTGAGATTTCATGATCGTGATCATTTTTACATCAGTCCCAGTGGTGTGAGAAAACACCTGCTGCAATACGATCAGTTTAAAAAAATCATGATCAAACATGACGGTGTACAAGATTATGCCGAGCCAGTGGAAACTAAGGACATCAGCGGCTATCTCCGTCCCAGTGGTGAGTTACCCATGCATTTTGGTCTACAGCGTCAAATCAACACTGATGTCAGAGTGGTGTTGCACTTACATCCTACCTATACTGTGGCAGCAATGTTTAGAAAGTTGAGTTTGCCCAGCTTGTTGGCAGATTTTCCTGAACTCAGTAGATATACTAGAGTAGGACCGAGTGTGCCGTTGATACCTCCTGTGACACAAGAACTGGCCAATGCCTGTGTGACTAATCTTGGCTATGATGATGTCACAGGTTCAGTGAAATACAACATCATAGGTATGCACAGACATGGTGTGGTGGCTGTGGACAGCACACCCTGGCGAGCATTTGAACACATAGAGAGATTGGAACATATAGCCCATATAGTTCTTGCCAGCGGAGCGAAGATTGTTTGACTGTTTGATCATAGGAGACAGCATAGCTCATGGTCTGGCACAGTCACGCAAAGACTGTGGAAGTTTCGCTGTGCCTGGATATAACAGTTATCAATGGAATAGAAGATTTTTCAGTGAAAATCTCACTGCCACCAATGTGATTATCAGTTTGGGAACCAATGATCACAAAGGCATAAACACCACACAAGAGTTAAGAACTCTAAGGCAGCGTATTGACGCTGACCGAGTGTACTGGATACTGCCTCCCTGTAACAGTGTTTTTTGTAAACCAGAAATCAATGGTATTGTGGAAGACATTGCCAAAGAACGTGGTGATTATGTGATTAACACTAAACAATTACAACGAGATCAAGTTCATCCCAACACAGCCGGACGAAAAGAACTGTTGGCCAAAATCAAATAACAGCCTGAGCATGAACATCGTCAGGGAATGATGACCACATGACCAAAGTCATAGTCAATGGAGTTTTTGACTGTGTGCACACAGGACACATCATGCTGTTGAATTTCGCCAAACAATGTGGTCATCATTTACTGGTGGTCATTGACAGTGATGATCGCGTCAAAGAATCCAAAGGTCAACATCGACCCATTTATGATCAGACACAAAGAAAATTCATATTGGAAAATCTTCGACCCGTGGATCAAGTGGAAATTTTTTACTCAGATCAAGAACTTTTAGATTTGATCATGACCAGAGACATCATGGTCAAAGGTTCAGACTACATCAACCAACCCATCATAGGCAGAAATCACATAGCCTGTGTGTTTTTTCCAAGAATACATGAATATTCAACCACGAAAATCATTACAAGTATTATTAATAGGTGATGTCTGTGAAGATGTCTATGAATACGGCACAGTGACTCGTATCAGTCCAGAGGCACCTGTGCCTGTGTTCAGTCACAGTCACTCCATGAGCAAAACAGGCATGGTGGGCAATGTCAATGAAAACTTCATGGCCCTGGACTGTGCTGTGACTTTGATCACAGGCACCGAAACTTCTCGTAAAACCAGATTGATAGATTCAAGATCCCAACAACATGTGTTGAGAATTGATCTTGACCGTCAATCTCAGCCTGTGACAAAAAAACAAATAGCCATGCATGCAGATAAAAATTTTGATTTGATTGCTGTCAGTGATTACGGCAAAGGCACTGTGGACCTGAGTTTGATCTCAGTGCTGACAGGATTTTTTTCATGTCCCATATTCATTGACAGTAAAAATCCTTACATTCGCAGTCAACCTCAGGTGTTTGTGAAAATAAATGCCCAGGAATATCAGTCCCTGATTCGTCCCGACTCAGACATGATAGTGACTCTGGGTTCAGGGGGTTGTAGATATAAAAACCGCGTGTATCCTGCTGTGCCCACTGATGTGGTGGACATTGTGGGTGCAGGGGACACTTTCTTGGCAGCAGTGAGTTGGGAATTCGTGCAAACAGGTTCTATGGATCGAGCCATAGAATTTGCCAATCGTGCTGCTGCCATCACAGTCAAACGTCCCGGAGTGTATGCACCCACCTTGGAGGAAATATGCGCTTGACCGGCCTAGTACAAAAAAAATGGGGGCATGAATTGATATTTGCCACCAATGAATTGTATTGCGGAAAAATACTGCATTTTCACACAGGCAGTCGATTCAGCATGCATTTTCACGCTCAAAAAGATGAAACATGGTACGTGCTATCCGGACAGTTTGTGGTCAAATGCATAGACACGCACTCGGCCAGTGACTATGAAAAACCTCTGCGTCCCGGCGATGTCTGGCACAATCCTCCTTTGTCACCACATCAACTGATTTGTGTGGAATCAGGAGACATCATAGAAGTCAGCACAGCTGACTCTGTGGAAGACAATCACAGAGTCAGACCCGGAGACAGTCAATGTTGATAATTTTATTTACCGACCCAGCAGTTTAAAAAAATTTTGCAACCGTTTTTTTTAAAAGATATTCAACAATGAACGAAAAAATCTTAGAACTAGCTGAGCAGGCAGAATTGTGCTAAAAAAGCATTTGGAGTTGAACTGTGAATGATCGCATCAAAGAACTGGCAGATCAATGTTGGAACACACACATAGACGGTGTGTTGGTTGATGGACAGTTGCACTTTGACCATAGAAAATTTGCTGACAAGATCATTGATGAATGCATAACCATTATTAAAGACAGTCATTTACCTGATCCTATTATGGAACCTGTGACTTACATACATTTATTTCATTATAGATTGTTACTTTATTCAGTGGCAGAAAAAATAAAACAAAATTTCCAAGTTGAAAAATGAACGAACGAATTCTAGAACTTGCTGAACAGGCAGAATTGTGCTATAATTTTCAAGATAGAACTGCTCAGCGTAATCTTATGCAAGCACCTGCAAAGGTTCAAGCTCAAAGGTTGCTGAAATTTCTAGAACTTGTGGTCAATGATCAAATCATCAGCATACAGAATATTCGTACAGATTTGACACAGCAAGCAGATTCGGATTTTGATGATGGATATACACAGGGTCTGGCTCATGCAGAACTCATTATCAAACGCTGTTTGGAACAGAACCATGGAAAATCTTGAAGCCATAGTGATCAATTCCGTCATTGTGGTTTTTTTACTGCTCTTATAATTTTAGTTTGGGTATCGGACAGAGAATGAACAAGGAAATCCTAATTATCTCAATTGTGTTGACCATGATCCTTATTGGTGTTACACTAGGACTGTACAGCATCAAAGACAAGCACTATGCTGTAACCAATGTTTGTAATGTGCAATTGTACTCTGATCTATGCAGTGAACCTAAATTCTAAATTCAAGGACAGTTAATGAACATCAAGGATGTGATCATGTTAGTTGTGATTTGTTCTATTATGTCTGTTACCTTACTTTATGGAGGGATGCCATAATGTCTAAAAATATCTGTATTGTATTTTACGTTTCAACAATGATAGCTATATTTACAATCTTGGTGGGCATTTGACATGTTTGGCTTTATAAAATTCATAGTGCTTTTGATAAAAACTTTTTACCATCTATTGGATCCTAACAAGAATGGTATGAAGGCTGCTCCGGTCAGTGTAAAATACATTGCCAGTGTTCTATTGGCCTGTTTTTGGGCACTGGCATTTACTCTGTATGTGGGAGAAATTTGGCTGTTGGGCTACAACCTATTTGGTCATATGGCCATTGTGACCATGGCGTTTGTGACCTGGATCGTGGTCAAAACCATTCAGAAACAGTACCCAGATCGTCCCTTGTTTGATCAACTACGTACACCGGATCGTAGTCAGCGAGATTATGAAATGACAGATCAAGAACGTGATGAATTGCTTGTCAAGGCTCTCAAAGACAACAAGATGATAGGATAATGTATGTGGATCTTGTACATCACATGGATCTTTAGTGCTCCTGATGAATCGAGGATCGCTGCATACGAGTATCGCGAGCAGTGTATTTTAGAACAACAGGTGGCCTTGAAAGATAACAGGGTAAAAAGTGCTCGTTGTACCTTCAGGTCTGATTTACTTAAACAGGGATAAAGTTATTCATGAGAATTCAATTCACAATTGCTCCAACTTTATTCGAAATATTTGCTTCGGACAAATGGGGTCGTGATCAGGTTAGACAGATTCTTGATCAAAAACGAATTCCATATCTTGAAGTTCCCACTACCATGGATGCTCCAGCATTCAAATTTCAAACATTAGAAAATTATAATCAAGCCCTTGAACTTATTAAACAACACAAAGCAGGTCCCGCTATTACTGTGTTATACGATGGCGCTTGTCCGTTATGTCAGCGTGAAATCGCCATGTATAAAAATCTGATCCCCACGGCTAGGGATGTGCGAGTGATATTTGAAGATGTGAATGATCCCACAATGATCATGCCTCAGGGCATGACTAGGGAACAACTGTTGGCTAGATTTCATGTGCGTGGACTTGATAATAAACTAATCAGCGGTGCCAGAGCCTTTATAGCCTTATGGTCGGTGCTGCCTGGTTGGCGTTGGCTGGCCAAGACGAGTAGGGTACCTGGAGTAACATGGTTCATGGAAATTATGTATAGAATGTTTCTAGGCATACGTCCAGTAATACAACGTCTGTTCAGGCCTAGACCTCAAACCGGATACGTTTCTGACGTTACAGAATTTATCAACGAATTGAAACGAAAAGATCCTGAATTGGAAGACAAGCAGTTGTATGGTCGAAATCTGCTGTGGAACAGACCACAGGATCTAGATACTAACAAAGAACTGACCAGTGGAAAGCAAGCTCAGACAGCCTATGTGTACTATGATAAATTTAGCAAAGACACTGAGTTTAACAAGCTGACCAAATCACAACCTCAATATAAATAGAAAATATTTGGCTAAAGTGGGAGTTGCAATACTCTAATGACTGTGCTTTCATTGTTCGTGTGTAAATAATCGTTTTAAGGAAATAAAATGAAATCTGTAGTTTTTGCAAGTTTGGTGTTTGTAAGTTTGCCTGTCATGGCTCAAGATGCGGCAGCAGGCAAAACTAAGTATGCACAGTGTATGGCCTGTCATGGTGCTCAAGGCCAAGGTGGTGCAGGTCCAAAGTTGGCAGGACAGCCTGCTGCTGCCATTGAGAAAAAACTTACTGCCTACAAAAATAAAGAGCAGGTTGGAGCACAGAGTCAGTTGATGTGGGGCTTTGCTGCACAACTATCACCTGCTGACATTAAAAATATTGCGGCTTACACAGCCACACTAAAGTAAAATGTCTATAAAACGCTATATCAACCGTGAACTACGCTCCGATCACGCAGGTGAAGTTGGAGCAGTGCAGATCTATCAAGGCATAAAAGCAATGGCTAGATTGCGTGGTGATATGGAATTGGTACAGTTTGCTGAAACACATGGCGTTGTGGAGAAAGAACACTTAAAAATGATGGAGGAATTAGTACCTGTGCCCCAACGAAGTAAACTCCAAGTTCCTTGGAGAATAGCAGGATGGCTCACAGGCGCTATTCCAGCATTGTTCGGTCGTAACACAGTTTATGCAACAATACAAGCAGTTGAAACTTTTGTAGATGAACACTATCAACAACAGATTGACAAACTGTCTCCATATCCTGTTTTTAACACTCTTGTTGGAACTCTAAAAAAGTGTCAGGCAGACGAGGTGCATCATAAAAATGATGCAGGCTCGCGTGTTGTATCCACGAACGCTGTTTTAAAAATATGGGTTAAATTAGTTAACATTGGATCTCGCGGCGCGGTCTCTATTTGCCGTATCGTGTAAAAGGAAAAAAGATGACTCAATTTCTTAATAAAATTTACGTTAATTATTGGAATACACTGCCAGACTTTGCCTGGAGCAATATACTGTTACGTATACCTTTAGCCATGGTGTTTATTTCGCAGGGCTTGGCCAAAACTCCATTTGATCCAGCAGGTGGAGCAGGGTTTAATCTACCACCGTTGGTTTGGTGGTTTGTAGTCTTTGGTGAAATACTAGCAGGTGTTGGTCTACTGATTGGAGGGCTGGCAACATTAGGAAAGATTAGAGACTTGCCTTATGTTGCAGAATTAGGTGATGCCCTCACTAGATTCTGCGGATTAGTAATGTGCTGTGTTATCACAGGTGTAATTTGGGTAGTGTTGAAACCTGAAAGTTTAATTAATTTTATCCTTACTGACTACCTACACTTTAGTTTATGGATTGGAGGTCTTTATTTTGCCCTAAGAGGCAATTGGGCTGTGGCTAATTTGAAAAAGAGAATCTGAAAAGGTAAGTGAAATGCTGGATATTGATGAAGAAGATTTAGTTTATAGGCTAAGAAAACGAGCAGAGATTCGTAGACAGATACCTGATCGTAAAAGTGTTAAAGAAGGCAGACCTGATCGAATAGCAGACCTATTGGACGAGGCCGCTGCGGAAATTGAAAAATTAAGGCATTTGAATTCACAAATGTGATTCATGAAAATAATCACCATCTATCAAAGATTTCATGAAAGAGATCCCAAACCAAATCGGCCTCCTCGTGAAAAAATCTACAACAATGCGTTCAAGAGTCTAGTGGGTGTGACACTGAGTGCTCAGACTCGAGATGAACGCACTGCCGAAGCCTGTGCTAACCTATTTGCGCATGCTGAAACTCCAGAAGAAATTTTGGCTTTAGATCTAGACAAACTTAAACAGTTGATCCGACCTGCGGGCATGTATAACAACAAGGCCAAAAATCTGCGACTGATGAGTGAACAACTGATTGAGAGACATGGTGGCACAGTTCCTAACGATAGGACACAGTTGATGCAGTTGGCAGGCGTGGGGCGCAAAAGCACAGACATCATGATGCGATTTGTGTTCAATGAACCTGCCATTGCCGTGGACACCCATGTGCATCGCATCAGTAATAGATTAGGCATAGCAAAGACAAAAGCAGAACACAAGACCGCTGAAATATTAGAACAGGATACTCCAGATCAATATCGTTGGGGAGCACATGAATGGTTGATAGAATATGGCAAGTACATTTGTAAAGCACAAAGCCCTCAATGTAACCTTTGTATGTTTACAGACATTTGCGATTATCATAATAAACCCACTGTATAAAGGATTTTAATTATGAAAGATGATGAAAGATGCTGCGGTAGTGGCGCCTGCATAATCAATGACCAAGGGCTCTGTTGGTGTGGTCAATGCTGGGATGAGAAAAAATGTGCTACCCAGTTTCAGAACACAGGCCATATGATCTAGAGGACACATAGAAAATATGTTGAATAAAAATTTGGTGATTGCTTCAGACCATGCAGGTTTTGAACTTAAAAAGTCTTTGCTTGGAATACTGAAAGACTGGAATTACAAGGTCATAGATTTGGGCACTGCAAATGGATCAGATCGAGTGGATTATCCTGATTATGCTCAATTGTTAACAGAAACAATTCGTAATGGACAAGCCAGCAGAGGTATTTTGGTCTGTGGCACAGGAATAGGTATGAGCATAGCTGCTAATCGTGATCCTGCTGTTAGAGCTGCTGTGGTATGGGATGTGACCACTGCACGTCTGGCTAGACAACACAATGATGTGAATGTCATTGCTCTTGGTGCCAGAATATTAGGACCAGAAGTTGCCATAGACTGTATGCTTACATTTCTTGACACCGGCTTTGAAGGTGGTAGACACGCTGCCAGAGTTGCCAAACTATCGAAAAGTTAAAATACCAATCTATGACATGTATTATAAGTAATAAGTACTAGACCGTTCTACGATGCGGCAGTGCATAGAAAATAAATTATCATGTTGGATTTTTTTTACTATATCTTAGACTTTTTATCCTTTTTATCTATTTCTTTATTTGTTTTTGTGCTACTGACTTTATGGTTTCTATGGATTCTCTACGTGGCCATGATGAACATACAAGAAGCAGTGAGCAGAGACAATTTACCATGGCAGGCAAAAATCATGGTGGCACCAACTAGTCTAGTGTTTGACATTGTTGAGTTCGTAGCCAATGTATTAGTATGCACGTTGATCTTTCTTGATCGCCCAAAAGAAATCACAGTCAGCGCCAGACTGCGGAGATATGCTGCCGATCCTGATCAGTATGGATGGAGACTAACCATAGTACGATTCGTTAAACCAATGCTTGACCCTTTTGATCCTAAGGGTCCGCATATATAGAAACGTAATAATTCTGTAATAATTAAATGCTAATATAATTGTAAATATATTGACACACAAAGGAGAAAACATGTCAAAGATATTAGCAGTCTTATTTGCTTTCCTCACACTCACCGCACAGGCACAGATCACAGGTGCTGGTGCCACATTTCCCTATCCCGTCTATGCCAAGTGGGCAGAAGCATATCAAAAGCAGACTGGTATAGGACTAAACTATCAATCAATTGGATCCAGTGGCGGCATTCGTCAGATCAATGCCAAAACAGTCACATTTGGTGCCACTGATGCACCAGTAAAAGGTGAAGACCTTGACAAAAACGGACAGGTTCAATTTCCTGCCGTTATAGGTGGTACAGTGCCTGTTATCAATCTTGAAGGCTTCCGGCCAGGTGAACTTCGCATCACAGGACCAGTGCTTGCCGACATATATCTCGGCACCATTACAAAATGGAACGACGCAAAATTCCAAGCACTAAATCCGGGTAAAAAATTGCCAGACCAGATCATCACAGTGGTACATCGTGCTGATGGTTCGGGAACTACTTTTAACTTCACTGACTACCTAACAGAAGTCAGCCCAGAGTGGAAAGAAAAGATGGGCAAAGGTGCTGCTGTAAAATGGATTCCTGCTACAGCAGTAGGTGGCAAGGGTAATGAAGGTGTTGCTGCCAACGTCAACCGCATTAAAGGATCAATTGGTTATGTAGAGTATGCCTATGTTAAGAAAAATAATATGACATTTCTACAACTACAGAATAAGTCAGGCAATTTTGTTAGCCCTGATGACACAACTTTCGCGGCTGCTGCTGCGGGAGCAGATTGGTTCTCAGTGCCAGGAATGGGCGTGAGCATTGTGAATCAAGGCGGCCGGGACACCTGGCCTATCTCAACAGCAAGTTTTATCATAATGTATAAAGACCCTGCTGATAAAAAATCCAGTGCCGAGGTAATCAAGTTCTTTGACTGGGCATTTAAGAATGGTAAGAAGATGAGTGAAGAACTTGACTATGTTCATCTGCCAGAAAAACTACAAGCAGATATTAGATCTAAAGTATGGAATCAAATCAAACACTAATAGGTGATATATGGGTGACGCCACAGGTGGATTTTTAGGTGTGTTCGAGCAGCGGGTACATCTGTTGCGTAAACGGTTAAAAACCGAGTTAGACAAAGACAAACCCAAACGCTGTAGAAGGACTCTCAAAGAAATAATTAAAGAAATCAAAGATTATGAGGATGTGGTAAAGCAGCATCGTAAAGGTTCACAACGCTGTCCTCACTGTGGGGCGAAATTGGATTAACCAGCATTGCGAGTGATGTAATTCACTCGCACTTTTTTAGGTTGAAAATATTCTTGCACCACTGCTTGTGCCTCTTGAATATCAAATATTTTACAACTGAAAATATCAATATAGGCACTGCGATCTGGTTCTACAAAATGAGCGCAAATGTTGCTGGTAGTGATCAACTGCATCAAGCTGAATCCCTGTTTTGGATCACCAGGTAATAAATATTCTATAATCGGTTCACCATGAGCAATCATGTCTATGCGTGTGACTAGATTTTTAGAAAAATTGTAAATGATGTCACGACTTTTGATTGCGTCATTACAACCACTGATGTCCAACATAAGATGATAACCCCAGTACATTTATAGGTTCTCCTAAACAATAATATTTATAAATATCAGTATGGAAACCAAACTAGCTATCATATTATGTGCAGATGTCATAGGCTACAGTCGAATCATGCAGCAGGATGAACGCGGCACACTTGAACGCCTGCATCAAGATCGTGCTAGAATTGATCCCATGATTTTAAAACATCGGGGCAGACTATTCAACACCGGCGGTGACAGCATATTAGTGGAATTTGCATCAGCAGTGGATGCTGTGAAATTCAGCATAGACATGCAGACAGAATTGAAAAAACATCAAAATTCACTGCGTTGGCGAGCCGGATTGCACATGGGAGAAGTTTGGATATCTGGTCAAAATCTATTGGGAGATGCTGTGAATTTAGCAGCCAGAACAGAAAGTCTGGCAGACTACGGTGGGGTCACCATGACAGAAACTGTGTACGCATTGGTACGGGGAAAAATCACTGATCATGAGTTCGTGAGCAGGGGCCAGCAGGAATTCAAAAATGTCAAACCCATGGAAATTTTCAGTGTGGTTCTCACAGGCGCAGAGCCCAATCCTTATCTCAATCGTGCACCAAAACCAGACACAGTCACAAAGACTGTGAGCAACACAGAACTTGTCAAAAGCATAGTGTCAGATCAGGCAGCAAAAAATCGCAGTTTCAGCGATGCTCAGGCTCTCAAACGAGATGGTAAAATTGGACCCGCGGTGAGAATACTCATGTACGGCGTGACCAAACGAAACCGAGATTGCTTAGACCTGCTGATAACAATGCTGCTGCAAGACCAAGTGCCCAGAGAATGGTGTCCTTACGCCTTGGCAGTGATCGAAGAATACAATCACCGTGTGGACAGTGATCAAGGAATTCGAATAGCAGACGTCATGATCAAACATCGTAAAACCAGCACAGCATTGAAATTTCTTAAACAAGCAGCCTTGGTTGATGCAGAAGCACAGTGTCGTTATGCCATGATGATTTTTTCAGATTCCAGCAGCAGTGACAAAGAAATCAAAGATGCCCTAGGCGATCTTATTGCCAGTGCTCGAAGACGCATAGTGCCTGCCATGCTGAAACTGGCAGAATACTATCGTGGGCAAACAGATGCGAAAAATGAATTTTTATGGCTGTATGCAGCCAGAGCTGAACATAACATTGAGGCACAGTCATTGATCGAAAATCTTAATCGTAGAATAAGTAAAGTAGATTTTCAAAACTTCCGTACCGCAGGCGAAGCTTTGGTTGATGAAATCAAGTTTGCCTATGAAAATAGATTACACTAAGATAAATAAATTTATGCCGTTATTTACATTACCCCTACTATTTTCTGTTTTATTAATCGTGCCTTTGGTATCACAGGCGCAACCAGCGCAGATGCGTATGATGAATAAACCAGTGCCATGCGGAGATTTTGGACAAATCATGGCCACGGTCACAGGCAAAGATTGGAAAGAAGTACCAATCTGGCGTGGCGGACCAAACGAAATGGGTAATCAAACTGTGTTGTTTTTCAACAATGAAAAGACCAATTGGACCTTGGTTGAATATCGAGGCGGGTTAGGCTGTGTGTTGGGTTCCGGTGAAGTCAGCGCACTAGGTGATAATATACAGTTTGGAACTAAATGACAGTAAATAACTATATAGATTTTTGGGTTAAGATTATCATTTTAATCTGGTATACTCCTTATTTCTTATCTGGTACCTATGGAAGTTGTAAGAATTTTGAAATTAGGTAGGAGCCAAGAATGGACTTATCGGTATTTGTTTTTATTCATTCTGTGGGGCTACCTATAGCAGCAGCATTTGCTGGAGGATATTTTGTATTTTTAACTTTAAAATTTATCTTAGCAGGAGCAACCAGCAGTGTTAAAAGTATTGCTGATATAGTTCAGAATCTAGACAAACGTATTGAAGTAATGAATACGCAACTGCAAAAAATAGATGTCAAGGTCACCCACAGCCTGGGATTAGAACCAGACTATTACAGAATAGCAAGAAGTAAAATAGATGATCAGAGACGAGATTGATCATGTTTGATAAAAACCTTGCAACTCTAATAGAAAATTATGGCTTCCCCACAGTGGCCTCGGTAGGCATGGTATTTTTAGTCTACTATGTATGGACCTGGGTAACTAAAGAAATAAATCCTGTGCTAGGACAATGTAAAAAAGATGTAGTGCAACTGATAGACAGAATTCGAATGTTAGACAATGATCTAATTAGATTGGATGAAAAGGTACAGACAGTGCTTCAATTACGTGGCGAAAAAATAGCTCGTGAAGCAGATTTGGCCAGAGAAGCGATTAATAAAAACGGTCATACTCATTGATTAAACAAACAATGTAAGATGGTTATACTAGTAAATATTGACATGGACAGTGCTAATACTTGGCAAAAGTTAGGTATTACCATGACTAGTATTAAACCTATGTGTACAACCCGGAACTAAAGTTCCAACCTCCTTGAGCATACATGGCCACCACCAGGGTTGGATAGCTTGTAGAATATATAAAGAATGGGTAAAAGTCTACATCTTGTCTTACAGTGACACTACCACCTTCAGTCATTCCTACTCGCAAATTACCTACCTTGATATAAGCATTTGTCATGTTGTTGCCAGTGCCAGGAACAATGAACAATAATTGGCCTTCTTGTCCATCAGGCAAACTGTAATAACTAGTGCCATCTGTCCAATTGAGTATATAAGTTTGACTGGTAAGATCAATGGAACCGTTGTACTGAGTTAAACTATTTTTAAGAGTAATTGAGGATCTGAGATCTGCTAAGTTACTAGTAATAGGTCCTGTAGCACCAGTAGCACCAATGTTTCCTGTGATACCAGTTGCACCAGTACTGCCTATTCCAGTAGCACCTGTTGAACCAATCGCACCAACATTTCCTTGAATACCTGGTATACCAGTGGCGCCTGTAATTCCAGTCAACCCTGTGCTGCCTGTGCTGCCCGTAGGACCCATAATTCCTTGAATACCTGTTAGCCCTGTGCTTCCGGGCATACCCTGAAGACCTGTGCTACCAGTACTGCCAACAGGTCCCGCCGAACCCTTGATTCCCTGTGAACCAGTGGCCCCGATGACACCGGTGGCGCCAGTTGATCCATAAACACCTTGTGGTCCGGTGGCTCCTGTACTACCGGTTAAACCCATGTTGCCTGTGCTGCCTGTGGCCCCGCCCGGCGATCCAGGTAAACCAGTGCTGCCTGTGGCACCTTGCCCTGCAAATACTCCTGGAATTCCCTGTGGTCCGGTGGCTCCTGTACTACCGGTTAAACCCATGCTGCCTGTGCTACCTTTTGATCCGGTAGATCCTTGTGGTCCAGACGGACCAGACACATCTGCCACAAAGCTATATTCTACACCAGTCCAAAGATATAGTCTGCCGTTTTCTAAATTATCTATATTTGCAGTGCTGATAATGGCAAACTCACCAGCATTAATTTCCACAGGATTCGTGTCTAAATTCAACACAGCTTCACTGGAATAAATTTTAGCAATCACAAAGGACTGTCCAGATGGTCCAATTACACCTGTGGCTCCCCGCGCTCCTGGCGGTCCTGTGATGGGCCCTATATCAATCCATTCATCGCCAGACCAAACCCATAAATTTCTACCTATTATATAACCATCACCCACAACCTGATAAGTGCTGGGCAGTAGACTTGGATCAGCTCTAGTGCCCTTGATGACTATAGTGCCCGGATTAATACCACCTATGGTACTGCCTGCAGGCATAGCAATACCTTCTTCGCCAGCAGAAATCGATTTACCTCCAAGATCTATAGTTTGTCCGGATAAGTATAGATCTCGCCAACGCAGTATGGGAGATCCTAGATCATAAGTGACATTGGCACTGGGCACAACATGACCTGTGACATTGCCCAACGTGGGTATTATCACAGTAAAAGGTGCTCTATTTTCCCAGAGTTGATTTCCGGCGTTGTATACCAAAATTTGACCATTGCCAATGGGCACGTTTACATTGACATTAAGATCATTGAGATCACCTATATTAGAACCATTTGAAATAGTAGTTAATATGCTTTGTATCTGCGATTGTTGATTGGCTGTGTTTGAAAATAATGTGACTAAAGAAGTTTGTTGACTGGCAGCATTGCTCTGTAAACCAATGATTTCATTTTGTTGACTGACAAGTTTATGATGTTGTCCGGCAGCGTTGGCAAATAATACGGTTAAATCACTGCTGATTACGGTGATATTTGTCAGCAAATTAGCATCGACATTTTGAAAAGCTGTGACTATTTCTGTTAAGCTGTCAAGAGCTGCCGGATCAAGGTTTTGTCTTATGAAA
>Ga0194129_10006004_pt1 | contig 15115 bp, 15 predicted proteins | sample TA2KigCa35mmetaG_FD_150862 | JGI IMG/M metagenome (GOLD analysis project Ga0194129, IMG submission 150862) | Freshwater microbial communities from Lake Tanganyika, Tanzania - TA2015038 Kigoma Deep Cast 35m | ecosystem: Environmental > Aquatic > Freshwater > Lake | place: Tanzania: Lake... | reverse complement strand
GAATCCAAGCCGCGCTGAATTTATCCCCTCCCTTGAACAGGTGGAGCAATTAATGGATGAACACGCCCAACTGATGGAAATCAAAAAATCTTTCGCAAAAGCCCAAAACCAGTTCGATTGGGATATGTATGATGCAACGGGCGTCCTAAAAGGCCTCCTCAAAATCGCTGTTGCTCAACGAGATATTCGGGGGAAATAGGGGGGGGTTAAGAAAAATACCATGATAATTTTTAACTATCTTATATAAAACCCATGAAAATAAATCCAAACCTCTCAATAATCTTGCTAATTCCGTTAAATATGGTCTAATGCTCTAAATTGAATTTTAAGGAGCATACCATGTATAGATTTTATAACATCGCTTTAGCGCTTGTAGCTTATAGTGGCGTTGTTGCTTTCAGCGCACCTTAAGTTTTTTATCATACTATCGGCGAGACATACCTACCCCCATAGACCCTGTTTTATTTTACTCCAATAGCCCCGATATATTCCTTCCCTTCATTTTGGAAATACTCTGGACAATCGGGCATTTTAACAAATTCTAAGAACTCAATTTTAAACCCTGACTCTTTCAATAAAAACCTAACATTGTCTTTGTTCATTAAAATCAAAGTTTCTGGCAGATTTTCCCTCCGCTCAGGCGCATATTGCCCGGGATCAATAATATAACCAGGGCATGGATCCCCTTTTTCTAGTCTTTTTAAATATTCTGGGTAAAAAGATTCAAAAAGCTTTATGTAAGGTGTTGATGTCATAAAGAAAAATTTGCCTCCAGGCTTAAGAAGATCGAAAACCCTTTTAAAAGCAGGCAGCAAATCATCTGGACGTAAATAATGCAAAACGCCGGAAGCCAAAATACCAGAGAAGAAATTGGGCTCTACTGAAGGGATGTCTGGAAACCGTCCCGCAAATGTAAATAAATTTTTTAAAAGATTTACAGGGGCTAGAGATCTTAATAGAAAAATATGTTCCTCTAACAGATCAACAGCATAGACGATTCCCCCCTTTTTTAAGCATTGTATAGCGACATTCCCATAGGCACATCCAATATCTAAAACAGGGGAATTTTCGGATGAAAATTTAATAAACTCTTTGCTCAGAAAATCTGGTTTTTCCAACATATACCCATACCCGTTTAAGGTCGGAATTAAACCGTCTTTCCCCAGGAGAGGAAATAAATAATCTTTCTTTTTTCCTAACAATTTTTTTAATCTACCGTATACAAATGCTTATTCGTTGCGACAATAGCCAGTATATATAAGATAGACGAAAAAACTAGAAGCAAGCTTGGTGCCCATTTAAATTCTAAGATATCAATAAAAAGCCAACAAAGCATCGGCGTAGTCCCTCCAAGAAGCGCCTGTCCCATGGTAAAGCTTATTCCTAAGCTTCTACAACGGCTTTTAGCCGGGAAGCACCTTGGAATATAATACGTTAAGGCTGCAATTTGTGGAGCATCTCCCAAAATAATAAAAAGCTGTAATAAAAAAATCTTAAAAAGAGAAAGTGGCGGATAAAAACAAAAATAAAAAACAGGAACTGACAACACAATAAAATAGCTCATGGAAATAAGCATAATTTTCTCTGAACCAAATCGCTTCATTAAAGCCGATGTAGCTAAGACAAGGAAAAGGCCTATCACAAGAAGAATGGAATTATTAGCAAATATTAATGTTTGATCAACCCCTAAGTCATTAAGCAAAATTTTATTAATAAAAACGATTGCGATATAGATGGGCACCAGATTAGCGCCCCCTAAAATACAGGAGGCTAAAAGCGCTTGAATAGTAGGTTTTGTGATTTTTTCCTGTTCAAGATCAAAAGATTGAGCTGCTTTAAATGCATTACTTTCATCCATTTTTTGCCTTAAAAGAAAAATAGCAATGCTCATCAATCCGCCGAGCAAAAACGTAAAACGCCAGGCATCTTCTGGAAAGATATCAAGAGAAAAAAGAGCAGCAATACTGGCTCCCACAATACCCCCTAAGAACCCAGAAGCCACAACAATGCACGTCAAAAATTCCTTACTTTTTGTTTTCTGTTCGGCGATATAAATAATTGTTACCGAATAATCACCCCCATTAGAGATCCCTTGAAGAAGACGCGCCAAAATCAGCAAGATCGGCGCAAAAATCCCAATGCTCTTATAGGAAGGCAGAAGCGCAATAAAAAAACACGGGAAAGCTGCCAGTAAAACGGAAAACATGAGGGCCGTTCTTCTTCCATATTTATCACCAATGTATCCAAAAATAGTCCCTCCAATAGGACGCGTTAAGTATCCTGCTGCAAAAGCACCAAAACTTGAAAGAAGGGCATATCGATTCTCAGGAAAGAAAATAGGCGCAAGGGTCACTGCAAAAAACCCGAAAAGAACGTTATTATAACATTCAAATATGTAGCCAAGCGTAGAGGCAATGTAGTTATACTTATTCATTAATCATTCTGGTCTTAAAAAGACTGACTAGAAACTCTTCTATTGACTTTATAGATTTATAATCCTTCCATTCGTTAGGATAGGTAAAGCACATCCTAACGACTGGACCTTTAAGATTTGGCAGAATCGGCACAAACTTCATATCAAATAAATTTAATGATTCTTTTGAAACAGAAAATATTCCAAGCCCTGATTTTGCCGCTTGCATAATGCCAACACTGGAGCGAATCACCTGTACGTTCGCTTCTCTGACTTCAAAGAAAGAATTCTCTAAATACCAGTTAACCGTAGGATACGATAATTCAGGCCACTTTTCTTCAAAACAAAGAAAATTATGTCCCTTTAAATCTGAGGGATGCTTTGGTTCTCCACAACGGCGAATATAGTCTTCTGAGGCCCATAACCCGATGTGAAAAGTCATTAGATCTACCTGAGTTATCCCAGCAAGATTGGGAACATAGGGAGAAATGGAAAGATTATATTTTTTGTCTTTTTCAGAAAGAGGGGTTTCTAACCCATAAAGATCTAGCGTAATTCCTGGTACTTTTTCTTTTAATCGAATCAAATGAGGAGACAGAAGATAATCTATTAAAAAGTGGGTTGTGTATAAATTAAATTTTCCAGAATCTTCATTGGGATTAAGCTGGACCAAATCTTTCGTATTCTTGATTTCACTTAAAATGATAGGAATACGTGACAGGAGCAGCTTACCTTTTTCTGTGAATTCAATAATAGCCCGATTCTTTTTGCGAATAAGGAGCGGCGCATTAAATTCTTTTTCTAATTCAGAAACCATCCGTGTTACCTGGGGGGCCGTAACGCCCACAGCTTTTGCATAGCTGCTCATGGTCTCATGGTGCGACAATTCGTAAAACTGTAAAAGGTAACGGAGGTTCATTAAAAAAAACCTTAAATTGTTAATAAAAAATTAAATATTGCTGTTGACATTAAAAAATTTGCGCTTAAGATAACATGAGATGGATTAGCTGTGAACCGGCTAATTTAGGAAGAAGAGAAAAAGTGGGGGAAGTCATGTTACATCCATAACCTTAATCTAATTATCAAAATTATATTAAAAAGAGAATTTATGTTCTCTTTTAATTTTTTGAAACATTTATACCACTTTATTGAACTTAGTTGTTTATCGAAGAAAGGTATTAAAAGGATTTCTAAATAAGAACAGGACCCCCGTAGTTAGCGCTACGTTAATGGGATCCCGGCTGGATAAAACCACGCAACAGTATTATAAATATTTTACTCAGTTTTTCCAGCCATTTTTATTATTTTTTAAATAAATGGAGACAACGATGGAAAAATTGCCACAAAAAGCTTTGCAAACTGCCTACAGACAGGGTGAAAAATTTAAGACAAAAATCTTTAACCTTGCAGCGGCACTCACAAAAAATCCTCATAGAACTATGAAAACGATCCTTCCAGAACAAGTCAATGCCCTACAAAAACAACTGGATGAAATTGTCTTTAAGGTTTTTACCCATGATGAAATTGAGGAGTCCTTCCTTCGTAACGTCCGCCAAACCAACGAGGTCCTTAGAGACCTCCGCCTCCTTGCCCACGCCCAAGCAGAAATAAGGGGGAAATAGTTGGAACTTTGCTCAATTTTCTAGATAATTGCTCTCTCATTTTGCATAAGAGCCTTTAAATAAACGCCTTACTTTAGTCCAAAGGATCCATAAACATCCTATCCCCACACCAACGACCAATCCTCCTAAATGGGCGGCGTACGAGACACCCGATAGAACGGGCACCAGGGAGGGGATGATAATCTGCATGCTGTTCGCCATAATATGCCGGCGCAGCGGGCTTTCTTTCAGGGAAAAAGCCATAAGGGCTAAGGCACCCAAGACCCCCATGACGCCTCCAGAAATACCGATCAAAACTGTATGCGGATCTGATAGGACCACGCCCAGCCAGCCACCGCCAAAGCCCGACAAGAAAAGGATCAGGAAAAACCAGGTGTGCCCCGCAATCAGTTCTAAAAAGCGGCCCCCAAAATACAGGGCGATGCTGTTAAAAATGATATGAAGGAAGGATCCGTGAAGGAAAAGGTGCGTAACATAGCGGTACCATTCGTTGTGAGGCGGTTCGACCAAGTCCCGTACCAAGCCCCCCAGCGACACCATGACATGAATATCGGGGGTAAGGCTTCCTGAGCCCAAAAGCTCGACCCCAAACCCCCACCAGCATAGGCCAATAATTAAAACAGTTCCCCAGGTGTGTTTGACGCTCATTTTTCTGTCTTCCCCTCATACATGCACCACTCTCTGACGGGGCAGTGCCAGCACTCTGGTTTTCTGGCTTTGCAGGTATAGCGGCCCAAAAGGATTAGCCAGTGATGGGCATGCAGTTTATAGGTCTCAGGAAGCGCTACCTCAAGGCTCTCTTCAACGGCGCGGGGCGTTGACCCTGGGGCGAGACCTGTTCGATTACACACCCGAAAGATATGGGTATCCACCGCAAGGGTGGGCTGGCCAAACGCCACGTTTAAAACGACGTTCGCTGTCTTTCGCCCAACACCGGGGAGGGACTCTAAGGCCTCTCGTGTACTTGGCACCTTAGAATCGTATTGATCGACCACTATTTTTGATAATTTTATAATGTTAGCCGCTTTTGTTTTATAAAGGCCGATGGTTTTAATGGCCTCTCGCAATTTTTCTTCACCAAGATTTACAAAAGACTCTGGCGTTTGATGGCTTTGGAACAAGGATTTCGTTGCCTTATTCACGCCCTTATCCGTTGACTGGGCGGATAAAACTACCGCCACCAACAAAGTAAAGGGATTCACATACTCTAATTCCGATTGGGGATGAGGGTTTGCAGCTTGAAGGGTTTTAAAAAACTTTCTAACCGCCTGTTGATCCATTCATCTAGTCCTTAAAGAACCGCTTTACTTTTTCAAGAAAGTTAAAGGAATCGGGGTTGTGCTTTTTGTTTGAGCCCTTTTCAAATGTTTCCAAAAGCTCTTTTTGCTCTGTTGTCAAATGCTTTGGAATTTCAACGGCAATTTCTACATACATATCCCCAACGGTATGACGGTGGACAACAGGCATCCCTTTTCCCTTCAAACGGAACCGCGTGTTGGGCTGAGTACCGGCGGGAATTTTAAGGTCCACCCGATCGCCCCCAATGGTTGGAAGCTCAATTGATCCGCCCAGCGTCGCTGTCATCATGGAAATAGGGGCGCGGCAGAAAATGTCCTGACCATGCCGTTCAAAAAGATCATGCGGTTTTATATGAATAAAGACAAAAAGGTCCCCCGCTGGGCCACCCAGAGGACCCACATGACCCTGGCCACGAACCCGCATTTGAGTCCCGTCCTCAACACCTGCCGGCAGAGCAACTTCTAAGGATTGCACCTCTGGCCGGCGTCCTTGGCCTTGACATTTTGGACAGGGGTTTTTTATCACCTGACCAAGACCCTGACAGGTAGGGCACGTACGCTCCATCATGAAGAAGCCCTGCTGCATATGAATACGCCCAGACCCATGACACGTCCCGCAGGTTTCTTGTTTTTTATCAACGCTGCCCGTTCCTTCGCATGCACTGCATGAGGCATGGCGGTGAACTTTAATGGTTTTTTTTACCCCAGAAAAGGCTTCTTCCAAAGTAATCGTTTCATCAAAACGTAAATCTTCCCCCGGGTGGACAGCGGGACCTCCGCGCCTTGAGCGTGATCCTCTTCCCAGGTCAAAGTCTTTACCAAAAACTGTTTCAAAAATATCTTCAAAACTAGCGTTTCCTTGGAACCCGCCCCCACCACCAAACCCAGCGCCCCCTTGAAAGGCGTTGTGCCCGTATTGATCATAGGCAGCCCGCTTTTGATCGTCTTTTAGAACTTCGTAGGCTTCGTTTATTTCTTTGAATTTTTCTTCGGCTGCTTTGTCGCCTGGGTTTTTGTCGGGATGGTACTTAATCGCAAGTTTGCGGTAGGCGCTTTTAAGGTCAGCGGCTGTTGCGCCTTTTTTTACACCCAAAACGTCATAGTAATCTTTTTTTGCCATTCGTTTTAACTTTCACTTTTAAGGACAATCCCCCTCCTTATCAAAAGAGGGGGACCCTATCCTTTACAAACAAACCCTAATAAAGGTTATTCGCCCTTTTTGTCGTCATTATTGACTTCTTCAAAGTCTGCATCGACAACAGAGTCGTTCATCGCTTCATCCAGAGGATTTTTTGCGTCCTCTGTTCCGCCTGCGGCTTGCGCTGCTTTGTAAACAGCTTCACCCAATTTCATCGCGGCTTGCATCAACGTTTGTGTTTTTGCCGTAATGTCATCCACGTTGTCTGTTTCTTTGACAGTCTTCAAGTCTTGAATGGCATCTTCGATAGCTTTTTTATCAGCATCGCTGATCTTATCTCCGTGCTCCTTCAATTGCTTTTCTGTACTATCAATCATAGAATCAGCATGGTTTTGGGCATCCACTAACGCACGACGTTTTTTATCCGATTCCGCATTCGCTTCGGCATCTTTGACCATTTTTTCAATATCGGCCTCACTAAGCCCACCGGAAGCCTGAATCTGAATCTGATGTTCTTTGCCCGTTGCCTTGTCTTTTGCCGAAACATTAACAATCCCGTTGGCATCAATATCAAAGGTTACTTCGATCTGCGGAACGCCCCGTGGTGCAGGCGTAATCCCCACCAAATCAAATTGACCGAGCATTTTGTTATCCGCAGCCATTTCGCGCTCCCCTTGGAAAACACGAATTGTCACTGCACTTTGATTGTCGTCCGCCGTTGAAAAAGTCTGGCTTTTCTTGGTTGGAATGGTGGTATTCCGGTCAATGAGACGCGTGAAAACCCCCCCCAATGTTTCAATACCCAAAGAAAGCGGTGTGACATCCAAAAGCAGAACGTCTTTCACGTCCCCTTGAAGCACACCCCCTTGAATAGCCGCACCCATCGCAACCACTTCATCCGGATTCACCCCACGATGCGGTTCTTTCCCAAAGAGCTTCGTCACGCGTTCAATAACTTTTGGCATACGGGTCATTCCCCCAACCAAAATCACTTCCGCAATATCAGAGGCTTTAATGCCCGCATCTTTCAACGCCGCTTCACAAGGCTTCATGGTCCGCTCGATCAAATCATCCACGAGAGATTCTAGTTTTGCCCGACTCAACTTCACATTCAAATGCTTTGGACCCGTTGCATCGGCCGTGATAAAGGGCAAGTTCACATCTGTTTGACTGGTGCTCGAGAGTTCAATTTTCGCTTTTTCAGCTGCTTCCTTTAACCGTTGCAAAGCCATACGATCTTGACGCAAATCAATGCCGTTTTCTTTTTTGAATTCTTCGGCAAGATATTCAATAATCCTTTGGTCAAAGTCTTCACCCCCAAGGAACGTGTCACCATTAGTGGACTTAACTTCGAAAACGCCATCTCCAATTTCCAAAACAGACACGTCAAATGTTCCGCCCCCAAGGTCATAAACAACCACTAAGCCTGATTTGCTTTTATCAAGACCATAGGCAAGAGCGGCCGCTGTTGGTTCGTTGATAATCCGCAGCACTTCTAGTCCTGCGATTTTCCCCGCATCTTTTGTTGCCTGACGCTGTGCATCATTAAAATACGCAGGAACAGTGATAACGGCTTGTTTTACTTCCGTGCCCAAGTGCTTTTCAGCCGTTTCTTTCATCTTCTGCAAAATGAAGGCACTGATTTGGCTAGGGCTATATTTTTCCCCATTTGCTTCTACCCACGCATCACCGTTAGGACCCTTTACAATTTTATAAGGCACTAACCCCTGGTCTTTTTGAGTCAAAGGATCGTCAAAGCGCCGACCAATCAACCGTTTGATTGCAAAAAATGTATTTTGGGGATTGGTAACAGCCTGACGCTTTGCTGGCTGGCCAACAAGTCGTTCCCCGTCGGAAGCAAAGCCAACGATCGATGGCGTTGTCCTTAATCCTTCTGTGTTTTCAATTACTCGTGCGTTTTTTCCTTCCATCACAGAGACGCAAGAGTTCGTTGTTCCTAAGTCAATTCCAATTACTTTACTCATCCTAATCACCTTCAATTAGTCTATTTTCTTTTATAATATATACAAATTTTAGCACTCTTCAAGCCCAAGTGCTAAATTTTTATGAAAGGTGAGGATTATCAATAGGTTACAAGGTAAAGATTCTTATTGTTTATTCCCTTTTGGCTTTTCTTCCTTCGGTTTAGGGGGATTCAATTCGTCTAAAATCTTTTTTCCACCGTCCGGCAAATAGTCAACGGCTATTTTACCTTTGCTATCTTTCAAGGTTTGGTCGGCCCCTAATTGAATTAGCATCTTAACCGTATCGTCATGCTTATTAATCGCTGCTTCATGCATAGCGGTTGTTCGGTCATTGCTTTGGGTATTAAGATCTAACCCTGCATCTTTTTGCTTATAAAGCTTGGTAATAATTTCATTAAATCCTCCAGCTGCTGCATAGTGCAAGGCTGTTCGACCTGACTTATCCACCCCGGACATGTTGGGACGCACGGCAAGCATTAAAACAACATCCAAAAGGCCGGAGTGACCTTTTTTTGCAACCCAATGAATTAACGTCATGCCCTGATCATCTTGCATATCTTGTAAAACGGAAGTTTTGTGAAAATCATCTAAGGCTTTCATATCCCCTTTCACATGATCCATAAATAGTTCAACCATTTCAGCGTTTCCATACTTTATCGCCTCTTCCTGGGGGCGAACTTCTCCCACATAAGTTGTCGGATCAGCGCCATGTTTTAAAAAGGCCTCAACCCCATCGCCAAACTTTGATTCAATAGCTTTTGTAAACGGTGTCGCGCCACGTTTATTTTGAACCCTAAAAGAAGCCCCCATTTTTAGAAGCGCTTCAACGGTTGGCGCACTTTTTGATGATACAGCATTATGGAGCGCTGTACTGCCATCTGTCTGAGGCAAGTCAATTGTTGCCCCAGCGCCCCCAATTGCCTCAGCAAGAGAAGGTTCACCCATAAGGGCAGCATAGTGCAACATTGTCATACGATCTTTTCTGTCAACTGTATCAAATTTTGCTTTATTATCCTTCAAGAGGTTTATTATTTTGTCCTTATCCCCTAAAAGCATAAGAAGGGTTAAAAGCTTAATATCACCTTTGTCTGCCGCATAATTAAAAAGACTTTTCCCTTTAGCATCCTTTTGATAAAGATCGACATCTTTTGTCTCCAGAAGAGACTTTAGTTGATCGCGATCATCTCGATATTTTTTTAATATTGTCTCCATCCCCTGGGTATTAGAAGAACTAGATGCTTTTTGAAGTGTTGCTTGAAGGACTGGCAAATCTTGTGCCTCTACACTTCCCAAAACTTGCAGGGCTGCCCCTGTACTTCCGCTCGCTGCAACCGCTAGAGGTGTTTGACCTTCCTTGTCCTTAGCCTTTGTATCGGCACCCATTCTTACAAGAAGGGCTGTCATTTTTCCATCGCCTTCTGCCGCAGCATGATGAAGCGCTGTTTTTCCTGTTGTATCAGATTCATTAACATCAAAACCCTTGCTCACCAAAAGTTGAACCATGACTTTATCGCCCTTTTTAACGATTTCCTGGAAAATTTCACCCCCATTTTTCTTCAGGGCGTTAAGATCTGCTTTATTTTTAAGAAGTTCTTGTACGGTTTCTATATGGCCATTTTTTGCGGCCCAACAAAGAGCTGTATTCTCCAAAGAATCTTCGCCATTTATATCGAGTTTTGTCTTTTCAAGAACACCCTTCACAACTTCTGTATGACCATAACGGGCTGCACGATGGAGGATCGTCCGTTTATCATCATCCGTTATTGTTGGATCAGCCCCTTTTTCGATTAAAAAAAGTACCACTTCAGGGTGTCCCCGCTCTGATGCCCAATAAAGAGGGGTCCTACCATCAACATCTTTAATATTTAAATCAGCGCCTTTCTCAACCAGCTTTTTGACAACATCGATATTCCCCCCACGCGCTGCTTCGTGCAAAGCAGACATTCCCCAAGGACTTTGATTGTTAATATCAAATCCTTTAGAGGCAATAAGGGTTTGCGCTGCTTCATTTTGTTTGTTTTTGAGCGCCCAATAGAGCGGACTTTTACCATTCCCATCTAACATATTAGGATTAACAATTCCTAAGCCTAGTATATAAGTTAACACCTCTTTTTGGCCGTACTGAGCGGCTAAATGAAGAGGCATCATTCCTAAGTCATCTTGAGATTTTAGCAATTTCTCTAAAAGTCTTGGGTTCGATTTTCTTAGCGTGTTACCAACTGTTTGAATAACCCCAAAATTTCCCTTAACGGTTGCTAAATGAAAGAGGTTCCTTTTCTGAGAATCTGTTGCTTTCAGATCAGCGCCTTTGGATAAAAAGAGATAGAGAAGGATATCACCGCGCCCTTCAGAGGCTGCGGACAAAAGAGGTGTTAGGCCATTAGTATCTGTCTTGCTAATATCGGAACTAGGATCATCAAGGGATTCTTTTGCAACATCAAAAGTTCCACACTTAATGGCATAAATATTTTCCTCAATTGTTTTTGCTTGAACGCTTATACCAACAGAAAACAAAAATAGAAGCAAAAGTCTTGCCATAGGTCCCTCTCCATTAGATTTATCATATCGTACTTGGATTAGAAAATCAAAAGGTGGGAATTGTTTTATCGTCGAACTTTAATCTTGAAAATTTCTTGACGACTTCCTATCTATCCGCTATAGATTCAACCATTAGTAAAGTTTAAGAAAGGTTTTTGAAAATGACAAGGCGCTGCGAAGTCACAGGAAAAGGTCCTGCTGTTGGAAATAACGTTAGCCATGCCAATAACAAAACGAAGCGTCGCTTTTTGCCAAACCTACAACAGGTTAGCTTTTTAAGCGAAGCATTAGGGCACTCTGTTTCATGCCGTGTCTCTACACGAGGCATCCGGACCGTTGAACATAATGGCGGTATTGATAATTATTTGAAGACAAAATCAAATTCTAAGTTAACACCAGAAATGCAAAAGCTTAAGAAACGTGTTTTAAAGGCATCCGCTTCTTAAGATTCCAAGACATTGACTTTCAAACCCGCTTAGGCGGGTTTTTTATTAGAAACACTTTATGGCAACAGTCGAACATCTTCTTTTTTTCTTGAATGCGCTCAATCCTTGGTGGATTTTTGGGGTTCATGTGGTCTTTTGTGGGTTTTTAATTCTACTTTTTATGCGTATTTGGGGAATTTTAGGACTCTATTTATATGGAGCCCTTGCAACTATTGCTTCCAATATTGCGGTTCTAAAGCTTGTCCAGTTTCCTCTTTATGACAAACCAATTGCCCTGGGGACTGTTTTATTTATGTCCTTATTTTTATGCAATGATATTGTGAATGAATATTATAGCAAACGTGAGGCGATTCGCCTTATTTGGGTTGGATTCATAGCGTATTTTGTGTTTTCTCTTTTTATGTGGGGCGTCATGACCTATACCCCTTTTGAGGGGTCTATTGAGGTGCAAAATGCCTTAAAAATTCTTTTTATTCCAGCGCCTGCCCTTTTTTGTGCCAGTCTTTTAGCGTATTTCATTAGTCAATATACAGATCTATTTCTCTACCGATTTATAAGGCGCATAACAGGAGAAAGATTGTTATGGGTTCGTTCCGTTGTTTCAACAATTTTCGGTGCTTTTTTAGACAACACTATTTTCAGCATTCTTCTGTGGTACGTTTTTATGCCTTACACCAAAGGATTAGAAGAAATTTTTTGGACTTATGTCATTGGGGTCTTTTTAATGCGCGTCCTTTTATCGTTTATCAATACTATTTTTATGTATACTTCCAAAAAGGTTTTTTCCCATGCACTATCCTAATTTTTCTTTTACCTATACATCTACGTCCACAAAACATCGAGGAAGGCGGGGCCACATACGAACACCCCATGGCGCCATAGAAACGCCTGCCTTTATTTTTTGCGCCACAAAAGCTGCAATCAAAGCGGCAACGATCAAACAAGTCAAAGAAGCTGGAACGCAAATTATTTTATCCAATACGTATCATTTAATGCTTCAACCAGGGTCTTCATTGGTTAAAAAGCTGGGAGGCCTTCACAAATTTTGTGGATGGGATGGCCCTATGCTAACTGATTCTGGTGGCTTTCAAATTTTTAGCTTGGGGTATGGATCTGTCGCGGACGAAATTAAAGGTGCAAGACGTTTCAATCAACGACAAAGTGCCGTTAAAATTTCTGAAGAAGGGGCCTTATTTAAATCTTATACCGATGGAAAAAAACATCTTTTGACCCCCGAAAAATCTATCCAAGTTCAACGCGACCTAGGCCCTGACCTGGTCGTTGTTTTTGACGAATGCACCCCCTTTCATGTCAGTAAAGAGTACACAGCCTCTTCCATGCGTATGAGTCATCGTTGGGCGCTTCGCAGTATGACGGAATTCGATCGTCATAACGATGGAGCCCAAGCTCTTTACGGGATTGTGCAGGGAGGAGTCTATGAAGATCTCAGAAAAGAAAGCATCGACTTTATTAACGATCAAGATTTTTTTGGGATTGCTGTTGGGGGCTCCCTTGGTGCCTCAAAAGAACAAATGTACGAGGTTGTTCAAATGGTGATGCCAAAACTTACACCCAACCGTCCTGTGCATCTTTTAGGTATTGGTGGTATTCGCGATATTTTTTCAGGGGTACGCCAAGGAATCGATACTTTTGACTGTGTCCATCCAACCCGAATTGCCCGTCACGGTGGCGCTTTAGTCAAAAAGGGAGAAAAAGAACATATTAATCTTATGAATGCTCAATTTAAAGACGACCCAAATCCCATTGAAGAAGGATGCCCTTGTGAGGCCTGTCAAACCTATTCTCGGGGGTACATACATCACCTTCTAAAGGCCAAAGAAATTCTTGCCCTCCAACTGATTACACTGCACAATATTACCTACATGAATCGACTAATGGCAGCGATCCGTGTTGCTTTAGAGACAGATACTTTAGATGAAGAAGAAAAACGATGGCTCAACGACCAAGAAGCTTCCCAAGATCTTTGAAAGACGTTGCTCATAAAATAACTCGCACATGCTTTAAAAAGCAGGGGTTTTTGAATGGCTCAATTATTGAAGACTGGCAAGTTATTGTAGGAACTGAGTATAAAGACCAAATTTTACCCGAAAAGATTACGTTTTCTCGTGGGAAAAACAATGGCGGAACGCTTCATGTATCGGTGACTAGCGGAGGTGCCGGTCTTTTGGTTGATCATAACAAACAGGCAATTTTAAGCCGCATTAATACTTACTACGGATACCAAGCACTTGCTCACATTCAAATGAAAGTTTCTTACTTTCAGGGAAAGCCTATAGAATCGCCTAAAAAAAATATCTCTCTTTCCTCTGAAGAGCATTTGTCTGTTCAAGAGTTGCTTCAAAATATTAATGATAATGAATTGAAGGGTATTCTCGACCGTTTAGGATGTGCTATGATCTTAGATAAAAAAGAACAAAGAGAGGGAGTAAAACGCAATGGTTTTTAGAAAATTTTTGATTATGTCTGCTTTAGTTTTATGGGGCACTTTAACTTACGGGGCAAAGGAACCGTCAAGAGCACATCGCTCCACCAAAGCTGTAGAAATTGAATATACTATTGGAAACCCAAACGCCCCTGTTACGTTTTACGAATATGGATCTTTGACATGCCATGTTTGTTCAAATTTTTATAAAAATGTTCTACCAAAAATACAAAAAGATTTTCCCGAAATTAAAATTATTGTCCGACTAATGTCATTTGATAAAATAGATATGGCTGCTGCTAAGATGATCTTGCATAGCAAAGATCCCCATGGACTATCCCTTGCCTTTTATAAAGCCCAAAACCAATGGATGGAAGCCCCTGACCAACTAGAAGCTTTGAAAAAAATTGCCCTAGATTTTGGTATGACAGAAGAAGAAATAAACACAAGTCAACAGGATAAAAGCCTTGGACATAGTCTTCTTTCAAGACGTCTTATTTTAAAGGCAAAATCAGCACCGCTCTTTAGAGTGGGGAAAAGCTTACTTCCAGGTCTTCCAGACTATGAAAAATACCTAAAGCCTCTGTTGAGACAAGCTGTAGACTATTCAAAAAAAGGAGATATCTTAGAATATGATGTTCTACAAGAAATGGTCGACGCTGAAAAAGCCAAAGAAGAGAAAGCAAAATCCTAACTATGTCCTTTGAAGAGCGACTTAAAAAGATTGAAGATTCTATGGAGAAAAAAGAGCCTAATAGTTTCCCAAAGAACGAAGTAACTTTTAAGCACCTTGCTTTAAGAGCAAGTACCGATATGATAAGTTCTTTAATGGTTGGATCCACACTTGGATGGGGTGTCGATCATATCCTTGATTCCTTCCCTTGCGGTTTGATTGGCGGATTTTTGTTAGGAACAATCGCTGGGCTTTGGACTATTTATAAAACCCTTTTAAGGATTGATCTTAATGGATAGCCCTTTAACACAATTCATGGTGAAGCCTCTTGTGTCCCTTTCTATGGGACCCATTGATATCTCTTTCACAAATTCCTCCCTTTTCATGCTTTTAACTGTTTTAAGTATTATTCTTCTGTTGTCAATGGGCCTTAGGAAGCACTCGTTTATCCCAGGAAAATGGCAGGCTTTAGTCGAATTACTGTATGAACTTGTTTTAACAATGCTTAAGGAAAATGTTGGCACCAAAGGGATAGCCTACTTTCCTTTTGTATTATCTA
>Ga0194129_10006002_pt1 | contig 15118 bp, 12 predicted proteins | sample TA2KigCa35mmetaG_FD_150862 | JGI IMG/M metagenome (GOLD analysis project Ga0194129, IMG submission 150862) | Freshwater microbial communities from Lake Tanganyika, Tanzania - TA2015038 Kigoma Deep Cast 35m | ecosystem: Environmental > Aquatic > Freshwater > Lake | place: Tanzania: Lake... | reverse complement strand
CGCTCTTCCTGCAATCGTTCGCACCCGAGCGCGTGTTCCGTCGTGCTTCGGTCGGCGCGATGCCGCCTGTCGAGGCACGAGCCGCAGCGATCGAGGGCGCCGCGGCGCATGCGTGGGTTCCCGGTGCAGCCTCGGTGAAGGAAGCGCTGGCAGGTCGCGGCGTGCCTTCGATCGGCGTCGTGCTCTATGACCCGGCCGATCCGGCGTGGCCGGCGGCGGTTGCGCTGTCCGCCGGACGTGGTCAGGTCCTGGTCCCGCTGACGGGCAACTGGGGCGCGCCCAACGATCAGCTCGATCCCGATCGCACGACGGCTCTGTGCGATGCCGTGCGCGATGCGATCGCTGGCACGGGCCTGGCGTGGAATGGACTCGGTGACGAGGTTGACGCCGTCACGATTTGCCGGTCGATGGCGGGCAAGGGAACGCCGGGCGAGCGCATTGAGTTCGCATCGCCATTCGGGCCTGCGCGCCGCAGCGAACCGATCGCCACGACCGATGCGCTCTGCCGCATCGCGGATGGTCGCACGCCGCGTCGGTGGGCGATTGCGGGCTGGATCTTCGGATCCGAAGCCCGCACCGCGTACGCCGCAATGTCCTCGCTCTTCTTGGTGCAGAAGAGCGCGTGGCTGAATGACTGTGCGGCCTATCCCTCGAATGCGGGTGTACGCCAGTACGAGGTGGGTGAAGCCACGAGCCTGCTCGGCAAGGCAGGTTTCGCTGCCGAGACCATCCGCTTCTCGCCTGGCGGCCTTGAGTCGTGGCGACAACGGGCTGCGTCGGGGTGGTCGACCGACCTCGAGTTCATCAACTCGATGGGCAACCTGGACACCTTCTCGATCCTGAAGGATCAGGACACTGGCGTACGAGAGATACCGGCCATCGGGCGGCCGATGGGCCTGCACATGATCCACTCGTTCAGCCTCGCGGCACCTGAGTCGCCGATCTGCGTGGGCGCACGATGGCTCGACCATGGCGTCTTCGCCTATGTGGGTTCGGTTCATGAGCCGATGCTGAACGCGTTCGTGCCGCCGGCCTTGGTTGCGCAGCGGATCGCCGTCGGCGTGCCGTTGCTGGTGGCAGGGCGCTGGCTCGAGGGCGAGGCTGATCGATGCTGGCGCGTGCAGACGATCGGCGATCCGCTCTGGACACCTTCGCCTGGGCTGCTGCGCGGAGCGATCTCGCCCGCCCAGCCGCGCGACGGCCTCGTCGATCTCAAGTCAGCGGCCATCGAGGCGATCAAGGCGATGAACGCTTCGCCGACTGGCGGCAACGCGCTCATGGCGATGCGATGCGTGAGCCGCCTAGGCCGCCCCGACTTCGCGGGCACGGTCTGGGCGAGCGCCATGAAAGCCGGCGTAGCGAAGGAGTCTGCACCAGCCGCGCTGATGCCGCTCTTCCTCTGGCGGAATCTCGATGCCGTGGCGCAGGCGATCGAACTCATCGAGCGCCCGAGCCTGAGCCAGCTCGACCTGCTGTGGACGCTTGCGGCCGCGCCACTGGAGGCAGGCCAGGTCGCCAACCGGGCCACCATCGAGACGCTCGTGCGTCATCCACGCGTGCCGCGGGCATGGCATGACATGGCGACCGTGCGTGCCAACGCGATCCGTGTCATGGGCAACGATGCCTATGTGGCCCTGAACCGAAGCGTGCTGCTGTCGCTCGACGCGGATGAGCGTGCGGGCGTGCTTGAGAATCTGAAGTGAGCCGTGGGCGGGCCGGTCGCGCCGCCGCAGGCTGACTCATTTGGGCAGGCTGTCGAGGATCCGAGCCTTCACATCCTGCGGCGTGAAGTCGAAGTGCTCGCGACAGGCCGTGTCGCCGATTGTGCACTCCATGGCTCGCTCTGTCAGCGCGACCAGTCCCGGGAATGCCGGATGCAGCCGATCACGCTGCATGACCGGTCCTTGTTTCACCGGATCCCATTGCACGGGTCCGACGCGGACAGGCTCGCCGGATAGCGTCTCGCCAATCACCCGGGCAAGGTTCAGGACACGCACGAGCGACTTGCCCTTGGCCCACGCAGCGAGCCGCTCATTGAGCGTGGTAAGCGTCGCTTCCTCGGGCAGCTGCATCACGGACATCATTCGACCCTTGGCGGCGCGCATGTCGGGCAGGTTCCCGATGACCAGGGGAACCCCTGCAGCGACGACCCGATCGAGCTGGGAGAGACCTCGCTCGAAGAGCGACGCACGGTCCTCCTCTGATCGGATTGGCGTCTTGCCGATGCCGCCACCACCGTACGCGTACCAGAAGAGGAAGTCGACGGCGAGCAGCAGCGTCGGCTTGGTCTCAAGCGCGCGTGTGATGGCATCCTCGCCGCGCACGAGCGGATCGCTGAAGAACATGCCGGTCGCGTAGTGCGCCACGAGCTCGGTGGTGCCGGGCTTGGCGGCGGCGAGCAGCACATCGCGCATGTCGACGAGCTCGGCCTTGAAGGGCTTGGCGCTGCCGTTGTTGACAGCGACGCCGAAGCCGTCGCTTGCGCTGGCACCCACGATGGCAATGCGCTTGGTGACCGATGGGTCGAACGGTGCGGACGATCCGCTTGGCGCGGCGGCAGCCACGGGCTGGCCATCGGCGCGAAGTGCGCGCGTGGGCGCCGCCCCGGCAAGGATGGCGGCGAGGCAGGCGCTCCACCAGATCGTGCGCGGGAGCCACGGATGGGTTGAGTACGCGGTCACGCCGCCATCCTACGCGCCCGGCATGGTGCGCTCGTGCTCGCCCGCGGGGGGCGAGCATGGTGTTTGCGCCAGGCTCACAGTGGGGTATGGTTCCCGTTCCGGGAGACACGCTCATGCGCAACGAATGGAACGGTGTGCGACGAATGGTGCGGTACGCGGTGGCTGCCGTGGTGCTGTGCCTGTCCGCGGGCGTGCGCGCGCAGTGCCCCGGCGACCTGAATGGCAGTGGTGTGGTGGACGGCGCGGATCTTGGTGCGCTGCTGACCGCTTGGGGAACTTCCGGCGGCGAGTTTGGTGCCGATATCACCGGCGACGGCATCGTGGACGGTGCGGATCTTGGTGTGCTGCTCGTGAAGTGGGGTCCGTGCGTGACCACGCCCGCCTGGGCCACGCTGATCGAGGCGTTCCCCGACCCTGCGGTCGTGACTGACCCCGCGCTCCGCGCCGCCATCACCGCCACTGGCTTGGCCTGGCGCGTGAAGGACACGGCGACGCAGATCGAGTTTGTGCTGATTCCGCCGGGCTCGTTCCAGATGGGGTGCAGCGCGTCGCAGCAGTGGGGGTGCTGGAGCAACGAGAGCCCCGTCCACACGGTGACGCTGACCAACGCGTTCTACATGGGCCGGTACGAAGTGACGCAGGCGCAGTGGCAGGCGCGGATGGGGTCGAACCCGAGTTACTTCCAAAGTGCAAGTGCAGAGGTGCCCCCTGCCCAAGTCCCCAACCGCCCGGTGGAGACGGTGAGTTGGAACACGATCCAAGGCTTCCTGACCCAGACCGGCATGCGCCTGCCCACCGAAGCCGAATGGGAGTACGCCTACCGGGCAGGGACGACGACCGCATTCCACGGCTTCACGGGCTATCTGAGCGGCACGAACGATGACAGCCTGCTTGGGAACATCGCGTGGTTCAGCAGCAACTCGAACAGCCAGACCCGTCCTGTGGGCGGCAAGCTCGGCAACGGATTTGGTCTGCACGACATGGCGGGGAATGTGTGGGAGTGGGTGAACGACTGGTACGGCAGCTACTCCTCAGGCGCACAGACGAACCCGTCGGGCCCATCGACAGGCTCATACCGCGTCTTCCGCGGCGGGAGCTGGCCCGGCTACTCCGGCTACTGCCGTGCGTCGCTCCGCCTCATCACGAACCTTCACCCCCACCACCTCGGGTTCCGAGCCGCCAGGACTCCGTGACTTCCCTTTACCCTTCTTCTCTTTTTCATCTTCCGTTTCAGGTGATCGCATCCTTGTCCGTGGCTTGGTGAGCTCAGCCGCTGAACCAACAGCCTCCCGCGGCTCCTCGTCCACATCACTCCGAATTCATGTCCGGGGGGTCAAGATTGCAGGTCCTGCGCACACGCAGCGACCAAGCGCGGCGAGAAGCTCGCGGCCTTCCTCAAGAAGTGACGGCGCGCGTCAGCCAGAGTGCTTCGACACAGCAAGCTCGTCCGGAGCGACCGAGCGGTTCCGAGCTGCGCGGCCTGCGGAGTCGCGAAGGCGGCACGCAGTGCGACCATCGGAGGCGGGTGCCAGCCCCGCCGAGCGACGCAGGAGGAGCGCGCGCGGAGCCGGGTGCAGCGCGCGCGTCCGCGCAGCCGGAACCCGAGGTCGCGGGAGGACGGGCGCAGCACACCAGCGGGATCAGCGCGGGTTCTGTTGCGCGGCCGCGCAAAGAACTCCTCGTTCACATCACTCCGAAGTCACATTCTGGGGTCAAGATTGCAGGTTCTGCGCACATGCCGCGTCAAGGCGGGTGCGTTCGCGCGTCAGCGCGCGTTCGCGCAACCGCGCGCTCAGCCCAAGCCCAGCGCGCTGGCCATCGTCTGGCCGAGATCGGCCGGGCTCATGCTCACGCGGATGCCGCACTCGGCCATGACCTTGAGCTTGGCCTCGGCCGTGTCGTCGGCGCCGCCGATGATCGCGCCGGCATGGCCCATGCGCTTGCCCTTGGGCGCCGTGCGCCCGGCGATGAAGCCCGCGACCGGCTTGGTCATGTTGTCCTTGATCCAACGCGCGGCCTCGACTTCGGCGCTGCCGCCGATCTCGCCGATCATGATCACGCCGTCGGTCTGCGGATCGGCGTTGAACATCTCGAGGACCTCGAGGAAGTCGAGCCCCTTGACCGGGTCGCCTCCGATGCCCACGCAGGTCGACTGGCCGATGCCGCGCACTGAGCACTGCCAGACGGCTTCGTAGGTCAGCGTGCCGCTGCGGCTGACGATGCCCACGGCCTTGCCGGTCTTCGCATCGCGTCGATGCGTGTGGATGTAGCCGGGCATGATGCCGATCTTGCAGCCGCCCTCGAAGCGGTCGCCCACCCGGTAGCCGGGCGTGATCACGCCGGGGCAGTTGGGGCCGACGAGGATCGTGCCGGGATACCCGGCGAGCCGCGCACGCGCACGGACCATGTCCTGCACGGGCACGCCTTCGGTGATCGCGATGATCGTCTTGATGCCCGCGTCGGCGGCCTCGAGGATGGCATCGGCCGCGAACGGCGGCGGCACGAAGATCATGCTCGCCGTCGCACCCGTGCCGCGGACGGCCTGGTCGACGGTGTCGAAGATGGGGAGGCCGTTGGCGTCCTTCTGGCCGCCCTTGCCGGGGGTGGTGCCGCCGACCATGCGCGTGCCGTATTCGAAGCAGCCCTTGGTGTGGAATGCGCCCGCCGAGCCGGTGATGCCCTGGCAGATGACCCGAGTGTTGCCGTCGATCAGGATGGACATGGGAGAAGGAGGATAGCAACGGCGGCCCGGTGCCTGCCGCGCAGGAACCCGCGGGATCCGCTGTAATGCCGCGCTCCATGTCCAGCAAGAAGCCGCTTACCTACAAGGACGCCGGGGTCGACATCGATGCGGGCGACGAGGTCGTCGACCTGATCAAGCCGATCGTGCGGCGCACCTATTCGCCGCGTGTGCTCGGCCAGCACGGCAGCTTCGCCGGCATGTTCCGGCTCTTCGGCGAGGGGCTCTTTCGAAAGCAGTACCGCGATCCCGTACTCGTCGGCTGCACCGATGGTGTGGGCACCAAGGTGATGATCGCCGCCGAGCGCAAGGTCTACGACACCGTGGGCATCGATTGCGTGGCGATGAATGTCAACGATCTCATCGTGCAGGGTGCGGAGCCGCTGTTCTTCCTTGATTACCTCGGGCTCTCGCGCATCGCACCGACGGACACCGCTGCCATGATCGAGGGCGTAGCCAAGGGCTGCGAGCAAGCCGGATGCGCGCTGATCGGCGGCGAGTGCGCCGAGATGCCGGACATCTACCGGCAGGGCGATTTCGACATCGCGGGATTCTGCGTGGGCGTGGTCGACCACAAGCGGATCATCACCAGCAAGCTCGTGCGCAAGGGCGATGTGGTCATCGGACTGGCCGCAAGCGGCGTCCACAGCAACGGCTACTCGCTCGTGCGCCGCATCGTGAAGGATGCGCGGCTCGACATGGATCGCGTGTATCCCGAACTCGGCAAGAAGCCGCTCTGGAATGTGCTGCTCGAACCAACGAGGATCTACGCCAAGCCGATCGTGAAGCTGCTGGCTGGCTACCGGCGCAAGATGGTCATCAGCGGCATGGCGCACATCACTGGCGGGGGCCTGCCGGGCAATGCAAGCCGCGCGCTGCCGAGCCATCTTGACTGCGTGATCGATCGATCCGCCTGGACGCCGAATCCGATCTTCCCGTTCCTGCAGAAGCATGGTGGCATCGAGGACGAGGAGATGTTCCGCGTCTTCAACATGGGCATCGGCTACACCCTGTTCGTGCGCCCCGACTTTGCGAAGGCGGTCGTCACGAAGCTCAAGCGCATGGGCGAGAAGCCCGCGGTCATCGGTTTGATCGACAAGGGCACGGGCGAGGTCCGCTGGAAGGACTGAGCGCGGCTCACGCGCCGTCCCAGCAGCGCTGGCTCACGCGCCGTCCCAGCGGCGCTGGCTCACGCGCCGTCCCAGCGGCGCTGGCTCACGCGCCGTCCCAGCGGCGCTGGCGCTTCTTCTCGCCTTCGCGCTTCTTGGACTCCAGGCGGCGCTCGATCGAGCCGCGCGTTGGCTTGGTCTTGCGACGCACCTTCGGGGGGATGCTCGCGCGCAGCACCAGTTCGCGCAGCCGCTCGAGGCAGGCATCCTTGTTCGCCTTCTGCGAACGGTGCTCTTCCGCCGTGAACCGCAGCGTGTCACCGTGCACCAGATGCGACCCCGCCGCATCGCGCAGTCGCTCCACGGCACGATCGTCGAGCCCATGGATCGAGGAGAGCTTCACCATCAGCTCCGCCCGCGAGTGCACCTTGTTCACGTTCTGGCCGCCCGGACCTCCGCTTCGGCTGAACGAGAAGTCCAGGCCCGCAGGATCGATCCACGCTCGCGGGCCGCAGTCGAACGCATTGCCCGGCCGCGCCGGTCGGCGCGGCGGCGGAGTTCTGGGGTCAGGGCGCGGCAGCATGCGGGCATTCTTGCAGGCCTGCGCTAGCCTTGCATCGTGGAACCGATCGCCATCACGCTCGTTGCAGCCGTGCTTGCCCAGTCCAGCGCTGCACCGGCGGCATCGACCGGCGTGATCCTGAACCAGTCCACGACTGCCGCGAACGCTTCAGCATCTGCAGCGCCTGCAACCTCCGCCTTGGCATCGTCATCAGCCGCGACCGCAGCGCCGGTGCTGGCGCCGATCGAGTCCACAGGTGCACCGCGCTTCGATTTCGCCACGCGTGCATGGTTCGCGCGCCTCAATGGCACCATCAACGCGCCATCATCGGCGCCGCCAGTCACCATCGAAGACGACTTCGACCTCGACAAATCGCAGGCCGTGCCGCTGCTCACGGCGACCGCTCGATGGGATGCACTGGCTCTCGTCGTGAATGGCTTCTGGTCCTCGACCGATGGATCGACCATTGCACCGGCGGCCGGACAGTTCGGCTCGGTGAGTTTCAGCGCGGGCGACGCGCTGTCGTCAAGCGCCGATGCGTGGGGCGTGGCCGGGGATGTCGTCATCACGCTCTATCGGCCCTACGCCGCTGATCGACACCCGTGGACCGGCGATGACGCACCCGCTGGTGCGCAGCCGGCCTTCGCCGACCTTCGCTTCAACGGCCTCGTGGGTGGTCATGCGGTCTCGTTCGAACAGTCCGTGACCGACCTCACTACGGCCGCGAGCGACTCGATCGATCTGTCGGTCATCACGCCGGTCATCGGCGGAGGCATCGAGCTCGATCTTGATATGCGCCGCAACGTCGACTGGCTCGGTCACCTGCGCATCGCAGCCACTGCCGGCTGGGGCCCGGGGGTCGAAGCCGGAGATTCGCTCTGGTTCGTGCGGGCGGACCTCTCGCTCGATGTGCTGCACAACCTGGCCGTCACCGGCGGTTATCGCCTGCTCAATTGGAATGCCGCAGGCAACGGCGACTCGATGAGCGGCAGCCTGCAGGGCCTGGTCGCGGGCCTCGAACTGCGGTTCTGATCGAGGCTTCGCGTGACACGCAAGAAGATCACCCCAACGCTGCGGTCCGGCATGACACATCGCTGACCCTGTCGGGCCACGCAAAGCGTCGTCAGGTGGCTCCCGCTGCGCGTGAGCCACGAGGCAGAAGTGGCGAGCTTGGATGTCCGGTTGCGCGGGTCCCTGCGCTGACTTGCGCGGTCGGTGTGTTCAGAGCCCGATGGCGCGTGCGATGAGCAGACCGACGCAGAAGCTTCCTGCTGCCGCGATGATCTTGCGAAGTATGCGTTGGATGTCGTACTGCTGCATGGTGCTCTCCTCGGGATGCGTGCCTTCGTGCGACCTGAAACATCCGATTCAGTCTGGAGGCACACAAGCCAAGCGAGGCGATTTTCCAGCCCAAGCTCAGCGCAGGGGCTTCTCGAGGACCTCGAAGTAGAGGTCCGACCGTCGCGGCAGCCCGTTGCGGGGTTCGCCGTAGGGGAAGGGCTCGCGCGCACCGGTGGGCTGATAGCCCCGGCGCCCGTACCACGCGATGAGTTCCGCACGCTGCCCGATGACGGTCATCCGAGCGCGATCGAGGCCGAGGTCCTCCAGGATCACGCGTTCGGCCTCGGCCAGGAGCTGCCGCCCGAGTCCGCCGCGCTGGCGACTGGGCTCAACCGACACCATCCCGATGTAGCCGTGCCCCGATCCCCGATCGATGCGCACGCACGCCACCAGCACGCCATCGAGGAACGCCATCCTGATGCGAGAGTCCTCTGCCATGACGAGTTCTCGGATCTCCCGCTCGTCGGTTCGCTGCCCATCGAGCAGGTCGGCTTCGGTGGTCCAGCCGGCGCGGCTTGCCTGGCCGCGGTACGCGCGCTCGACGAGCGCCACCACCTGCGGGACATCGTCGGGGCCCGCGTCCTGAAAGACCGGCAAGACGCCCATGGCTCGCGTCAGGCGTAGTGGCGGCCGAAGCGATTCGCGAGGAACGCATCGAGACCGATCTGCTCCTGGCGCACGAAGCCCTTGGTCGGCACCGTGCCGTCCTTGAGCATGTCCACCACGGCGCAGATGCCTGCGGCGGTCGTGACCTGGATGGCGGTCCAGTGGCGGCCGCCGATCTCGCGGCTGAGCACGGTGCGTGCCCAGGTACGGTCCATGAATCGGCCGCCCCGCTGGCCGGCGGCGCTGACGAAGATCACCACCTGGTCGTCATCGGTGCCGGGCACGGCGCGTTCGAGGATCGCCTTGAGCTCATCGCGGTGCTCGATGAAGCGCAGGTCATTCAGCAGGAAGCGCATCTGCTCGGCATGGCCGGTGAAGCGGATCGTCTTGTAGTTCAGGTTGCGCACGGTGCCGCGGAGCGAATCCGCCAGCGTGCCCAGGCCGCCCGAGGTGTTGAACGCCTCGTACTCGCATCCATCGATGTGGAGCCGCTCGACCTGCTCCAGCGGCGGCACCAGACACATCTGCCCGTTGACGAGCGCCTCGCAGGGATTGCAGTACTCGTTGACAAGGCCGTCGGTCGACCACGTCAGGTTGTACTGGAGCACATTGCTCGGGGTCCGTGGCAGCGCGCCTACGCGCATGCGCACCGTGTCGACGCTGTCGAGTTCGCGCAGGAGCGAGTGCGCCACGATGGTGATGAATCCGGGAGCGAGGCCACACTGCGGGATGAACGCCGATGAAGCACCCTGGCTCAACTGCATCACCTTCTTGGTCACGGCAACATCCTCGGTGAGGTCGAGGTAGTGGCAGCCGGCATCCTTCGCAGCCTGCGCGATGCCGACATTGCAGTTGAACGGTGCGCAGCTCACGACGGCCCACGCGCCCCTGAGGAAGGCGGTGAGTTCGGCGGTGCTGGTGAAGTCAACGCGCCGGCCGTCGATGCGCTCGTCGCGCGCGACGGCGAGGGCGCTCGGCTCGTGGGCATCGCCGATGCGCACGGTGTAGTCACCGCACGAGGCGAGGAAGTGTGCGGTCATGCGGCCGATCTTGCCGGCTCCGAGGATGGCGACGTGGTGGGACATGGTCGTGGTGTCGAATGGCGGGTTGCGTGAAGAGGATGCTGGTCAGGCGGGAATGGTCGCGAGTTCGCCGCGCACCTCGTCGATGAGGCTTGCCATCGTCTCGGGTCCGAAGTCGAAGCGCAGGCCGGCGGCCTCGAAGAGCTCCGGCAGGGGCCGGCTCGCACCGAGCGAGAGGGCGCGCTTGTAGGCATCGAGCGCCGTGCCCGCATTACGCCGTGCCTGCAGCCAGAGCTGCAGGGCGCCGAGCTGTGCGATGCCGTACTCGATGTAGTAGAAGGGGTTCTGGAAGAGGTGGCCCTGCCGCTGCCAAGCCGTTTCGAGCGCGCGCTCGCAGCCGGCCCAGGACACGTCGGCGCCGAAGCGCTTGTTGAGGTGCAGCCAGTACGCGGTGCGGTCGGCGCGCGTGTGCGTCGGGTGCGTGTACGCCCAGTGCTGGAAGGCATCGATCGTGGCGATCCAAGGCAGCAGCGTGGCGAGACCCTCGAGCAACTCGCGGCGATGGCGTCCGGCATCCTGCTCGGAGTAGAAGTGCCCCAGGTGAGGGAACGTGAGGAGTTCCATGCTCATCGAGGCGACCTCCGCGAACTCGATCGGGCTGCCTCGGTAGGCCAGCAGCGGATCGTGCGAGCAGAGCATGCTGTGGAAGGCGTGGCCGGCTTCGTGCACCATCGTCACGAGGTCGCGCTGCATGCCCGCCGCATTCATGAAGATGAACGGCTTGCGGCTGGCCTGTCGCTGGTACTGGTAGCCGCCGGGCTGCTTGCCCTGCCGGCTCTCAAGGTCAAGGCACTCACCCGAGCGCATCGAGTCGAAGAGCGGGCCGAGGCCGCCGCCCATGTCGTGGAAGACGCGGCTGCAGCGATCGACGAGTTCGTCGGCGGTCTCGAAGGGCCGCAAGGCCGAGCGGCCGTGCACATCGACCTTCAGGTCCCACGGCCGGAGCGTGTCGAGCTTCAGGGCCGCGCGCCGCTCTTCGTTCAGCTGCCGCATCAGGGGCACGCAGACCTGCTCGCAGGCGGCGTGGAACCGCTCGCAGTCTGCGGGCGTGTAGTCGAAGCGGTGCATGCGCTGGTGCTGGTAGTCGCGGTAGCTGTCGAAGCCCGCGTTGAGCGCCATGCGATGCCGCTGCGCGATGAGCCGGTCGTAGATGCCGTCGATTGCTTCGGCATCCTTGAGCCGGCGGTCGGCGACGGCGCTCCAGCTCGCCTGGCGCACGCTGCGATCGGTCACCTCGAGGTAGCGCGCCATCTGCGGCAGCGTCTGCTTCTTGCCGTCGAACTCGACCGCCATGGCGCCGGAGATCTGGCTGTACTGCTGCTCGAGCTTCGTGCACTCGGTCTGGATCTCGACGTTCTCGGAGCGGAAGAGCTTGACTTCCTGGCGCAGGCCCCGCAGCAGGACGCCGTAGCGCTGCTGGTTGAGGTCCTTGGTGAACGGACAGTCGACGATGCGGCGGTCGAGCTCGAAGCCGATGCGCTTGAGGTGCGGATCGACATCCTGCACGAAGTCGAGGAAGGCCTTGCGGCGAGGCTCGCTCTCGGTGTCGCAGGTCATGGCGATGTAGAGGTTCGCCTCGGTCTCGGCGACCATCGCATCAAGGTCGCTGCGGTCGAGCAGAAGGCGCTCAAGGCACCCCGCGCACTTCAGCGGGCGTTCGATGAGCGCTCGATACAGCGGCTCGAGCTGGGTCCACGACGAGGCGTCGAGGCCGGCGGGAACGAAGGTGCTCGGTGCGGAAGCCGCGGTGCTGCAGGTGGTCGTCATGGTGGTCTGTTCCGGAGCGGAAGAAGTGTACGCAGTGCGGCCTGCGCACCCCCCGTGCGTTATGCGCAGGTGCGGCGCACAGGCGGTGGGTTCCTGATGCTCCCCCCGCAGCCTCCGACCTGCGTTGCCACGGCCTGCACGGCCGCTTCGTTCGCGACAATCCGCGCCACATGCTCGGCATGGATCGGATCGTCGCAGACGAGGAACAGGCTGCTGCCGCTGCCGCAGACATGGACGGGCAGCTGGGTGACTTCAGCGATCTCGTCCATCGCCCGACGCACGGCCTCGCTCGATTCACGAGCGGGAAGGGCAAGGTCGTTGAAGGGTTCGTGCGCGCGCAGGCGATCGTGCGCGGCCAGGCTGAGGACGCGAGCATGCTCGGGGTCACCGGCATCGGGTCGCAGCGCATCGAACAAGCGGTACACCGTCGGGGTCGGGCAGTGCGCTTGCGGGAAACACAGCACCACATGCACCTGCGGAACATCCGGCAGCGATTGGACGCATTCGCCGACTCCTGACACGATCGCCGAGCCGCCCTCGACGAGGAAGGCGACATCACTGCCGAGACCAGCAGCGATCGATCGAAGCATGTCACTGCCGAGCTTGAGGTCGAAGAGTTCATCGAGCCCGCGCAGCACCGCGGCCGCGTTGCTGCTGCCACCGCCCAGACCGCCGCCAACGGGGATGCGCTTTTCGACGCGCACGCGCACCGGCAGTTGCCGTCCGACGGCGCGCTCGAGCGCGGCATGGGCCTTCCATGAAAGATCGCTGCGCAGCGGCCAATCGAGGTCCGGCGTGTGGGGTGCATCGGCCGCCCAGACATTGGCGAAGAGCGAACTGCTGCCCGGGTCGCGGCGACGCAGGTAGATCGAGTCGCCCCAGCTGAGCGTGGCCATCCATGACGACAGCGGGTGGAGCCCATCGGGGCGCGGAGCACCCACGCTCAACGCCAGATTGAGCTTCGCAGGAGCGTGCACGAGCAGATCGTCTTCCATGGAATGCTGCATGGTAGGCCCTACACTTCAGGGTCCATGCTCTGGCAACCGCCGCTGCCCGAACGCTATCGATCAATGGAGGAGGCTGCGCTCGCAGCGGCCATCACCGCCCGCCGGGCCGAGCTCGGATCGCGCGTGCTCATCCTTGGTCACCACTACCAGCAGGACGCGGTCGTGCAGCATGCGGACCTCACAGGGGACAGCCTGAAGCTCTCGCAGATGGCCGCCGTCGAGGCGCGCCGGCGCGGCAGCGAGTCGCTCATCTTCTGCGGCGTGCACTTCATGGCCGAGACGGCCGACATCGTCACCGACGGCGCCGTCAAGGTGATCCTGCCGGACCTCGGTGCCGGCTGCAGCATGGCCGATATGGCCGCGTGGGATGACACGGTCGCGTGCTGGGAGGCGATCACGGCGGTGCATGCCGGCGAGCGCGTTCGGGTGATCCCGATCACCTATGTCAACAGCTCGGCGGCGATCAAGGCGTTCGTCGGCCAGCATGGCGGCGCGTGCTGCACGAGCAGCAATGCGCACCTGGTCTTCGACTGGGCCCTTCGCGGTGGTGAGCGGCCGCTCGAGCCGGGCGAGCGCGTCAAGCTGCTCTTCCTGCCCGACCAGCATCTGGGCCGCAACACCGCGAAGTCGCGCGGCTTCGTCACCGAAGTCGATGCTGCCGCCGATCCATCCCTCCGGGCGCAGTGTGTGCTCTGGCAGCCGCGTAAGCCTGCTGGTGGGCTCACGGCAAAGCAGCTGCATGATGCCGATGTCGTGCTGTGGGCCGGCCACTGCAGCGTTCACAAGCTGTTCCGGCCCGAGCATGTCGCATGGATCCGCGCCAACGAGCCGGACATGAAGGTGATCGTGCACCCGGAGTGCTCCCAGGAGGTGGTCGATCTGGCCGACCTCAAGGGTTCGACCGAATTCATCATCCAGGAGATCGAGGCCGCGCCCGCCGGATCCCGCTTCGCCGTGGGCACCGAGATCCACCTCGTCAATCGCCTTGCGGCGCGCGCGGCGAGCCGTGGCGTCGAGGTGCGGATCCTCTCTGACTGCCAGTGCCTGTGCACGACGATGTACCGCATTGACCAAGCGCACCTGCTGTGGGTGCTTGATGAGCTCGCGCAGGGTCGGGTGGTCAATCGCATTGCGGTGCATCCCGAGGCGCGCGCCTTGGCGCGGCTGGCCATCGATCGCATGCTCGCTCTGGTGCCCGCCGCCACGCGGGCCACCGTCGCTGTGGACTGATTGAACCCCGGCGTCGGCGATCCGTACGATCCCGGCATGAGCAGGGGAGTCTTGTCATCGCGGTCCATGCGAAGGCTGGTGATCGGTCTGGGCATTGGGCTTGCCGCCGCTTCCGTGCTGGTGGCGCTTGCACCGAGCATCCTGAGCGCCACGATCCTTCCCGGCATCGTCCGCGATCAGCTCGCGCCGCATGTCCGGGGCACGGTAAACCTGGTCGACGCGAAGGTGAGTTGGTCGGGGCCGCAGGTGGTGCGGGTCGGAATCAGCGGCGAGCATGATGCAGTCGATGCCACCGTCACGGTGCACAACAGCCTGCTGGCGCTCGTGCGCGCGAGTGCGCCGCTTGACGTGCGCATCGGGCTGAGCGTGGATACCGCATCGCGCGAGGACGGCTCGATCACGCTGCAGGACATGCTGCGGTCCCCGGCGGATGCGGCATCACCGGCGGGGCGAACACCGTCAGGTGAATCGCCTGCAACGATGTCGTCGCCGGTCTTCGCGCCAGGTGTGACGGTCTCGATCGATCCATTGCAGTTCGTCATCAAGCCACTGGGTGCTGGGCGCACGGTGCGCGTGGAAGGCGCCAGTGCGACGATCTCGCTGAAGGGCGGCGATGCCTCCGTGAAGGCCAAGGGATCCACGGCCATCGATGCCGAGCGCGGTTCGTTTGAACTCGATGCCATCATGCGCGGTCTGGTCGGACGCGATGGCGTGCCGACGCCGACGACCGCAGGAGTCGAGCTCGCCATGAAGGCCACGGCGCTGCCGGTCTCGGCAGGAACACAGGATGTCGTCGTGCGAACGCTTGGTCTGACGGCAAAGGCCGAGAGCCTTGCCCGCGCGCTCGATGTCCAGTTCGACGCCTCGCTTGAAGCCAAGGGTCATGCGCCGAGTACGGCGGGTGGCCGCGTGCGGCTGAACGGACTGCTGACCCCGTCGGGCACGCTCTCCTCAAAGGCCACCGCATCGGGGCAAGTCTCGCTTGGCGCTGTA
>Ga0194129_10006001_pt1 | contig 15120 bp, 18 predicted proteins | sample TA2KigCa35mmetaG_FD_150862 | JGI IMG/M metagenome (GOLD analysis project Ga0194129, IMG submission 150862) | Freshwater microbial communities from Lake Tanganyika, Tanzania - TA2015038 Kigoma Deep Cast 35m | ecosystem: Environmental > Aquatic > Freshwater > Lake | place: Tanzania: Lake... | reverse complement strand
TTGTTTATTTTCATCTAATTGCGAATTTAAAACACTTACTTGTCCGTTATCTAATAATCCATAATCAGCTGTTATACAAGTTCCATATCCTTGAAAAATTGTATTTGTTGGTGCTCCGTAAACTTGAAACCAATGTCCTAAATAGCTATCTATGCTCAATTCATCAACGGTAGATGGTAAAGTTTTACTTGTTGCTATGTAAAATAGTGATAGTAATAAGAAGTTTACTAGCATTATATTATATATCAATATAATAATAAATCTTTATATATTTGTTATATATAAAGATTATTACAATTATTTTACAAATTGTTATGGTTTACAAATTGTCAGAGTGTAAAAGTATGAACTCGTTATTGTCTTTAAATTTTTAAATAATATATTAAAATAAACAATTTAAAGCCATTTAAAAGTCCTCTTTAAAGTCAAAAATATTCTCATCTTTTTCTTTAGTTGCTAATGCATATTCGCTCACACGTTTCTCGAAAAAATTTGTTTTAGATTCTAAACTAATCAATTCCATCCATGGAAAAGGGTTACTAACATCATAAATCTTTTTATAACCTAATTGAACTACTAATCTGTCAGCAACAAATTTTATATATTGTATCATCATTTCAGAATTCATTCCAATTAATTTACATGGTAATGCTTGACAAATAAATTCCGTTTCAATTTCAACCGCTTCCTTAATAATTTCATGTATACGAGATTTTTCTATTTTTTTATTTAGTTTTGAATACAAAAGAATAGCAAATTCACAGTGAAGAGCTTCATCTCTCGAAATGAGTTCATTACTAAATGTTAGACCAGGCATGAGTCCGCGTTTCTTCAACCAATAAATACTGCAAAATGCACCACTAAAGAAAATTCCTTCTACACATGCAAATGCAACTAATCTGGTAGCAAAACTACTTCTATTATCATGAATCCATTTTTGTGCCCAATCAGCTTTCTTTTTAATGCATGGATAAGTTGTAATAGCATTAAAGAGTTTATGTTTTTCATCATTGTCTTTAATATATGTGTCAATCAAAAGACTGTAACTTTCGCTATGCACATTCTCCATCATTATTTGGAACCCATAAAACGCTCTAGCCTCAGCAAGTTGCACGTCATTCATAAAACGTGACGCTAGGTTCTCCAACACTATACCATCGCTTGCTGCAAAAAAAGCCAAAATCATCGATATGAAATATTTTTCATCAGCATTTAAGGTTTCCCAATGTGTTAAATCTTTTGATAAATCAAGTTCTTCTGCTCTCCAAAAACAATCCATTTGCTTTTTATACATTTTCCATATATCATCACATTTAATTGGAAACATTACGAAACGATTATCGTCAGGTGTTAAGAGAAGTTCTTGTGAAGTTTTAGACATTCTAAATAATATATAACAAAGATTTTAAATTTATTTGAATAATAATAAAATAATTGTTTATTTTAAGAATGAACCAAATGATGCCTTATCATGTACGTATAGTTGTTCCTATTAAAGAAAGGGATGATCAATTTATGCGATTACAAGAAGTTATTGAAGCAAAAAAACAAATGTTAATCGACAAACAAAAAAAACTTCGTTTTATAACACAGCAAAATAGATTTTTAGAAGCAGTGAAAAATGATTATCAAAATTATTATAGTTTTTTTGAACAACAAAAAAGAGATCAAATAAGGGCATTAGAACTTTTAGACGAATATATTAAGGATTTAACAATCTCAGGTAAATTAACTAAACATAATATTGAAGATGCTAAGGCAGAGCAATATAAAATATTAAGAGAGGTAAAATCAATTAAAAAAAGTTTAGATACACTTATAAACGATACTAAAGACCCTTCGAGTGAAAGCCAGATTTTATAAATTAATTTTCAAAGGTGTAAATTTTATATCGGTTTAATATATATGTCGTTACAACCAAATTTTTTGAATGAATTCCAACAAAAGATGGATAAATTAACTGCGGTAAGAAGTGGTATTCAAGCCAGTGTACAATCAAAAGAGCAATTTGCTAACTATTTGAAAAATCGTCTCCGAGAAATAAATAGTGGTCTTCAACAATTGGCAGGTTTAATCAATGAATTAAAAAGTAGAGCAGATAATTTAGAGACACAAATATCCACAAATAATGCTAATATAGGTGATAAAGAACGTCAACTACAAGAATTAAATAAGCAATTAGAAACTTTAAATAATGAAAGAAATGAGCTTATTGCAAAAATGTCTCAACAGGATAATGCAACTAAAAGCCAAATGGAGAAAATGGCAGAATTACAAAACCAAATTAACAATTATGAAGCTCAGTTAAGAGACTTAGAACAACTATCGGTTTCACAGAGAGGTGAATTAGATGCTTTACGTCAAGAAATGACTAGAACTGGAGATGAAAGAGATAAGGCACATGTTCAAGAGCTAGAGAGATTAACTGTACAATCTACAAAGCAATTGCAAGAACAAGAGGCTCCATTAATGCAGAAAATTAAAGAATGTGAAACAAAACTCATTGGATTTGAACAACAAATTAGGGATAAGGACACTCAATTTATCAGTAAAGAAAGAGAAATAGAAAAAAAAATGATGGAAGCACAAATTTCAGGTACTGCTCTACAAACTCAGATTGCAAATCTTAGAAGTCAAAATGAAGAACTTGTTAAAAAATTAATTGCTGCTACAAATGCTATCAATGAATCGGCTGATGAATTAAAAATGCTTATGGAAGATATTCCTAATGCTCAGAGTAAACAAGAAATTGAAGCTTTGTTAAATAGTATTAGTGATCAAATGAAACAATCAATCAAAAATATTTCTCTTGCTGCACAAGGACAACCTATTATGCCTCCAGGACAACCTATGATGCAACCAGGACAACCTATGATGCAACCAGGACAACCTATGATGCCACCAGGACAACCTATGATACAAGGCGAAAAAATCAAACCAAATACTAGAATTAGAGGAATGACTTATAAAAATTTATTTGAAGGATTAATAGATAAAGCAGAAGGTAAAGACAGTAACCCTAAATTCCGTAAAGCTCTTCGTGAAATACAAGGTATAAATGATGTTGGGCAAATAGAAAAAATTTTACGAGATAATAATATAAATATAAGTCAAACCTTTTTAGAGTCTAAAGTTTTTGGTGGTAACAAGGTTTACGGGTCTAAAAAAATAAAAAGAACAATGAAACAAAAAGGAGGGTTTACATATGGAAAAAATACTAAAAGACGAAGCATTACTCCTAAACAAAAGTCACGAACTACTTCAAGAAAAACTTCTAGAAGACATTAGGGATAAATTTGATAACATACCTCTTAAGGTTGGATATTTTGAACAATAATTTGGCCATTTTCCGTGGATCTCTTTATAATTTAATGAATTTGGGTGTGAACGAATTAAGTTTATTATTTTTCTATCTTTATAAATTTTCTTCCATGTACGTTGTATTAATTTCAACCAATGCATTTTTAAAATAGAAACACAATGCGACGATGGTAAATACAAACATTCAGCAATTTCTAATCTAAATCTTGACGGATTTTGTAGTACAATATTGTTTATATAATTATAGTCATATTTTGTAAATCGCATTAATGTTAAATAATGATAATTAATCTCTCCATCAGCTTGCCCATGATATTCTTTATTATATAGTTCACATAAAACTATATTATATTTTGTTAAACTTGGTTCTTCTGGGTCATATAATAGTTCATCTATTTCTGTTTCATCATCTGTTTCATCCCATGACCCTCGTGTTTCATCATCAGTTTCAGTGTCGGAAATATAATTAGCCATAATTTATAGTCATTGTTTATTTTAGTATATATAATATTTAATCAATTTTTTTAAAATATTATATATATAATGAAATTCAAGTCATCACTATCAGAATTTTTAACTAATAAATGGGTCTTGAATATTGTAGCAGTTCTATCAATATTAAATATAATTGGATACATTTCCATAGGTAATTTAAATGCGGTATTATTTTACATTATATTTGCAGTTTTAATTAGATACTTTAGTAAAAATATGACAATCGTTTTAGGTGTTCCATTAATTATTATTAACTTATTCTCCTTTAAAGGAATTATGATTGAAGGTATGGATAATAAAGATCATGCAAACAAGGATGACAAGAAAAAGGATGTTAAGAAAGAAACAGATACTTCAGATACTAGTGAACCAAAAGAAGATACTACACAACAAGGTTTCGAAACTGGGCGACGTAAAAATAAAGGACATAATATTGATTATGCCACAACAGTCGAAGATGCTTATGATGATTTAAATAATAAATTAGGAAGTGATGGTATTGAGCGTTTAACTGCTGATACTCAAAAATTAATTGAAAAACAAATGAAATTAGCTAAGACTATGGAAGGAATGAGTAAACTTGTTGAAAATATTGAACCTGTCATTGGTCAATTACAAAAAATAATAGGTCCATCGAAATGAACAACTAATATTAACACGTTTTTTATTGATTTAGTAGCTTTCTCCATATAAATTAAAAAGTATTTTAATATTATATCTATATAATATGAAAAAATGTCCACCAGGAGTTATATGCATTGAAAATTATTCAATGTTTTTTATTATAGTTTGCGTATTAATTCTCGTTTATATAATTTATATAACACTATTTAAACAAAACATTGTCGCTAATAATTCTCCGTCTGAAAAAATAGTCATTAAGGAGACAACTAGAGAGAATAATGGAATATGGAACTCGTGGATACCTAGTTGGCCTTACACTAATTTACCTAGCGACCCTTTAATTAATCCTTATGCTCCACCATTAAGAGATGAGAGATATTTTGTTCCTGGGTTTCCTTCAAGAGCGGTTCCAATTGGAGCAGTTCCGATTAATATTTCTACTAATATTGGGGCGGTTGATACACAATACAGACAACTTGGTATAATGACTGCCACAAATTCTAAAGGAAAAATTATACCACTAATGGGGCGTCCACTTTTTACTAATAGAGATAAATGGCAATACTATACAATGAGCCCAGAAGGAAATAATAATAATATAAAATTACCCGTGTCTCGAAATGGTAAAAGTTGCACTAATGAATATGGTTGTGATAAATTGTATAATGGAGATACTGTATATATTGAAGGTATTAATGAACCTTATAAGATTACCATGTATGATAACGATACTATTAAATATTTACCTTTTATTTAATTAGATATCGATATCAAATATAACAAATAAACCATATAAAATTAGTAAATCTATAATAAGTATAATAATGAACTTAATACCTTTACGTTGATGGAAATGTTGTAAAGAATTTTCTGGAACAGCTTCATTCCACGTTTTTTCTAAAGCAATTAAAATTTCATAAATAAAAAAACCAGCAACAAATATTAATGCAGTTCTTAAAGCATGTAAAAACAAACGCGCATGATTTATTTTTTTCATAATATATATTATTTTATATTATAAAATTAACGAGCATTTTTTGTTTTATTATTAGTTAATCTAAAACGTTTTGTTTTTCTATATATTTTTCCTCCTTTGCTTGGAGCCGGTTTTGATGTTGTTGTACTCATGTCTCCTGTAGTTGCAGTACTAGTATTTCCTGTACTTGCAGTAGTAGTAATTGTACTTGCAGGAGTATTTCCAGAGATATCACTACTACTTGTACTTGCAGTAGTAGTATTTCCTGAGATATCAGTATTTCCTCTACTTGCGTTACTAGTATTTCCTGAGATATCAGTATTTCCTGTAGTTGCAGCAGTAGTATTTTCTGTACTTGCAGCACTAGTATTTCCTGACTTTGCCATAGTTTCTGCAGCTTTACTAACTGCCACAAAACCATCTTGTAGTTTATCTTGATATGTACCTTGATATGTAGGATTAGGTAATTTTTGTGTAATTTTGTTTGCAATTATGTCAGCAAAATAGTTAGTTACTGTTGTTAATGAATTTGCTATTTCATTGCCAGGTGTTTGTTGTGGGGTAGGATCAACTTGAGATGGAATGCTTGTTGGAACCGCATTTGAAGTAGCTGGAGCTTGTGTTTGTGGTTGTACTCCTGATGCTTCTGAAGGTGCTTGTGGTGAAACTGCTGGCTGGTTTGATGTACTTGGAATTTCTGGTGATGGTGTAACTTGTGATGGTGTAACTTGTGATGGTGTAACTTGTGATGGTGTAACTTGTGATGGTGTAACTAGTGGTGGTGTAACTTGTGATGGTGTAACTTGTGATGGTGTAACTTGTGATGGTGTAACTTGTGATGGTGTAACTAGTGGTGGTGTAACTTGTGATGGTGTAACTTGTGATGGTGTAACTTGTGATGGTGTAACTTGTGATGGTGTAACTAGTGGTGGTGTAACTTGTGATGGTGTAACTTGTGATGGTGTAACTTGTGATGGTGTAACTTGTGATGGTGTAACTTGTGATGGTGTAACTAGTGGTGGTGTAACTTCTGGTTGGTTTAGTGTAGTTGAAACTTTTGGTTGTAATTGTTCTGAAGCTGATGGTGCTTGTATTACTGATGCATCTATAGAAGCTGACACTTGTGTACTCGGTTCTGGTACAACTGAAGCACCTGATGCATCTAACTCATCTTGAGTAACACTTTGAACTATTGTTTCATCTAAATTACTTACAATTCCTGATGGATCTAAATTCGTTGGAATAGCTGATGTGTCTAATATATCTGAACTAGGGATATCTTGAGGTTTTTTACCAGGAAAAACTCTTCTAAAACCTTTAGAAAAAAAACTAGATGCACTTTTCGATAAATTAGGCATCTTTAAAAATCTTCTTTTATCTTTAGAATCAGGTACAACAGCATTTTCAGGTCCATATTCAACTGCATCATTTTCACTACCTTGAGTTTGGTCAACATTAGGATTAGGTTGGTCAATAATATCATTTTCAGAATTCATAATAACAGGTTGTTCAGGTACAAGACCAGGATCTTGCATGATAGTATTTTCAGGTACAAGACCAGGATCTTGCATGATAGTATTTTCATGTACAATAGCATTAGATTGTAATGGATTTACAACGGTATTATCTGAAACATTGGTATTAGTATCATTGTTAACAGATTGCATTTCATTAAACCCAGTGTCTAAAACAACAGGTTCTTGATTACCAGTTATTTTATTTTTAAAATTAGTAAACCCTTTAGCCACTCTATTAAAGAAACCTCTTTTTTCATCTTCAGCTCCTCCGCTAATTTTTTTAAGTGTTTTTCTAGCTAAATTAACAGATCTCTTATTTCTAAATGTTTTTCTTTCATATGATGCCTTTTTATTTTTATATTTTTTTAGAGTCTGGTTCCTTTTATTGTACAATTTTCTTATTTTTCCTTTAGTTAATTTCATTCTATATAAATAAAATGATATTTTAATTTATATACTTATATTAATGAGTAAAGATACTACAAATTCATTGTCTACAGAAGGAACAAATTCCACAGGACTATCATCTATGTTCCCATCATTTGGATTAACATCATCTACAGACACTTCGAAAGAAACGTCTAGCGAGCCTCCTGCAACTCAATCATCTATTTTCCCATCATTTGGATTAACATCATCTAGTGAGCCTGCTTCAACTCAATCGTCTACACAATCATCTATGTTCCCATCATTTGGATTAACTTCGTCTGCAGATCAAACGTCTACACAATCATCTTTATTACCAGATATGGGATTATTATCATTATCACCAGAAGATGAAGAAGATGAAGAAGATCCGATCCCCGAAGAAAGAGAGACACAACCATCCTATTTACAACGTGCGATGGTAACAGCATCATCAACTGCAAAAAAATTGGATATATCTATGAAAAACATTGCAGGAAATTGCGATTCAAAGTGTTCATATTCCTTTAGATATTCAGAAAGTAGTTCAACCGCTAAAAATAATAGAACAATGATAAGTTTAACATACGATTCAGAAAAGGTACCACCAGTGACATTTAATGGACAAAAGTATAATGTAGGAAATATAATGATTACATCTCCATCTATACATAAATTTAATGATAATTTTTTACCAGGGGAGATAATAATTACACATATTCCAGTGAAAGGCGGAAACTCATTAGACGTTTGTGTACCATTTAAATCCTCTATAGAATTTACACCAGCATCGCAAATAATAACAGATATAATTAGTAAAGTTGCAACAAATGCTCCACGTTCGAGAGACTCAACTAATTTAAATATGACATTTAATCTTCAGACTATTATTCCAAAAAAACCATTTTTCTATTATACACAAGAAACATCAGATACGATTGTTTTTGGTGAATTTGACGCTATTCCTTTAACATCAAACATAATAAATAAACTTAAAAAAATTATACGACCTTATTCTATTACTATTCCATCAGTTGAGTTATTTTATAATTCCAATGGTCCAATCTCTGGAGTACAAATAGGTGGTGGAGTATATATTTCATGTCAACCTGCAGGGTCTTCTAAAGAAAAAGTTGCTGTTAAATATGATAAGAAAAAGGCTTCACCAAAAAAGTTTAATTTGTATAGCATTTTAAATAATCAAATATTCCAAATAATTATTTATATTTTAATTGGAATGATAACATTAGCAGCTGTATATTACGGAGTAATTTTTGTATACAATTATGCAACGAAAGGTAATATCGGTAATATAAAAATACCATTTTTTTCATCTAATGCAGATAGTACATCGAGTACATCTAATACTTAAATAAATTTATTTTATAAATAATTAAATTTATTTAATTAGAATAAGTATTTAATTAGAACCTGTTAATGGAGAAGCATCATGTTGATTATCAAGCAATGGTTTAAAAGAAGGAGGAATAATTGAAACTCCTGAGCGAACAATTGGTGCCATCTTAGCGACAACTTCTTGCTCTAAAGTATATGGAAATTGATTAAATGCTGTGAATTGAGACATCTTCTTTTTTTCAGATGGAGCATATGCAGCGAGATCACCTAGACCAGTGGAACCACTTGTACTACGCATTAAATTGAAAGCAACAAGAGCGGCGACCACTGCTAAAATTGGGTTGGCATTCATGAATAAGTAAATTACTAATAAAATGATGACAATTTTTCCAATCATATTATCAACCATATTGGTAATAAAATCAGGGGTTTTAAGTCCCATTACTAAATAAATTATCATTAAAATGACTAAAACAAGTTCTCCCATATGCTTTTTATTTAAAAGTTCTGTAAAGCTATCCATATATCATATTAATAGATTTTATTTTTCCACCTTTAAAAAGGTGGAGCCAAATATTATAGTCATAATAATAGATTATGCGTCCTAAATGTAAATAATGTTTCCTAAAGGTGGTAATCTTTTTGGCTCCACCTTTTAAAAAGGTGGAAAACAACATAAAAAGATTGTTCTAAATAATATAAGTATAAATATGAATACCTATCTTGGACAAAAAGGATATACAATACCTAAAAATGAATTAAGTATTGAAAAACAAGTGCAAATAAGAAATGATTTAACTATTAAACCATTTACATTGGGATCTCCATTAAATGACGCAAAATCATTTCCAGCTTACAGAGAATCACCTAGTAAATTTTATGTCCCACATTATTACGGAATTGAACATTTTGGACCTCCTAAACAATATAAGATTACAGAAGGATACGATATTAGTTTAGAATTTAATGGGAAACTTAGAGAAAATCAGGAAATTGTTGTTAATACATATTTAAACCATGTTAATAAAGTTAATTATGGTGGTGGTTTACTTGAACTTCCATGTGCATATGGAAAGACCGTACTTTCACTGAATATAATCTCTCGACTTAAAAAGAAAACTTTTATTATTGTTCATAAAGAATTTTTAATGAATCAATGGATAGAGAGAATTCAACAATTTTTACCTGCCGCCAGAATTGGAAAAATTCAAGGTCCAATTATAGATATTGATAACAAAGATATTGTTATAGGAATGTTACAAAGTTTGTCAATGAAAGAATATCCATCATCTATATTTGAAAGTTTTGGATTAACTATTATAGATGAGGTTCATCATATTTCTAGTGAAGTATTTTCAAATTCTCTCTTTAAAATTGTAACAAAATATATGTTAGGACTATCGGCAACTATGAATCGTAAAGATGGTACGACTTCTGTATTTAAAATGTTTTTAGGTGATATTATTTTTAAGGGTAAAAGGGATGAAGAAAGAGCAGTTACAGTTAGAGCAATTGAATATTATGTAGATGATGATGATTTTAACGAAGTAAAACTGGATTTTAGAGGAAAACCACAATATAGTACTATGATATCAAAGTTATGTGAATATAACCGCAGAAGTGAATTTATTTTAAAGGTTCTCTCGGATATGTTAAAAGAAAACCCAAACCAACAAGTTATGGTTCTTGCACACAATAAGAATTTACTTAAATATTTACATGATGCTATTGCTCATAGAAATATGGCTACTGTTGGTTATTATGTTGGTGGTATGAAAGAAACTGCTCTTAAAGAAACAGAAACAAAAAAAGTTGTAATAGCTACTTATGCTATGGCTGCTGAGGCACTTGACATAAAAACCCTTACGACATTAATAATGGCAACACCAAAAACAGATATAGAACAAAGTGTCGGAAGAATTCTTAGAGAGAAACATAGTAGTCCAATCGTGGTGGATATAGTAGACAGTCATGATTTATTTAAAAATCAATGGCGAAAACGTAAAACATTTTATAAAAAAGAAAACTATAAAATTATTTATACAATTAGCACAGATTATACAATGGATTTATCAAGATGGAAACTAATTTATCAACCAAATTTAAATGGTATAAAAGAATGTAAACCAATTAAAAAGAAAACCATTTCAATTAAGAGTAATAATTCATCAGATAAAAGTATTACAAATGATTCTGAAACAGAAGATGACAATGAAGAACCAGAGCCAACTTCAAAAAAATCAAGTAAAATTTCTGATGATGTATGTTATTTGAAAATTAAATAAATATTTTATTTACTATATAATACTCCGTTTTTGTAGTAACTATGTGTAGATATATATCCATTAAAATCACCATTTAAATCAAAAGCTTTTTCGAATACTTCCACTCTTGTATTTGGTTTTCTAATGGATGCTTGTATTGCTTGTTCTTCTGTTAGAAATATAATCCTATCTTCCAAATCATTAATTATACTTACATACAGATAATCAAGATATTTCATTTGTATAATTATTTTATAAAATATTTTTATATAATATTTTATAATTAAATAAAAATTTATATTTTATCATTATTATAATAATAAATTTAATATATTTTAATTATATTATAATGAATATAATAGATAAAGATAATAATAAAATTAATGATGAAGATAAAAATCAATGTATAAAAAAACCAACAAATTATAAAGAGGAAATTATATATAGTCAATCAAGAATAATAATATTTGATACTAATATAGTTAAAAATAAAAGATTAATTGGTTTCCAAGGTTCTGAATGTAATGTTAAATTATGCATTGGAAGAATTAAAATTGAATGTTATGATCATAAAATTTCATGTTATTTATTTCATTCACATAAACATAATATCGAATTACTTATACAACCATATAAAAATATTGTGGATACAACAGTCAAATTATTTTGGAGTGATAAATATACAAACAATAGATTTATTATAGATGAAACATTGAATGAAATTTTAGCTTCTGTTAGATATGAAGATAAATTTTTCGGTATTCAAATGTTACTGAGACCATTATTTGATATAAATTTTTATATTAGAGAGAAATTTAATATGAATGACGTAAAAGTAGCTCCTCTTCTAGATGACAAATTAGATGAAGAAAAAACAAATATATAGCAGTATTTATAAAGTTATTTTTATATAATAAATTTATAATTATTATATAAAAATTTTATGATGTCAAAAATTGTTAATGGCCTTTGCTTGGGAAACCCTTATTAGTATAATGATTATAATTATCTACACATGATACATCGTTTGATAATTTAGTAATTGGAGGTGGATTAGCAAGACCTAATTGACTAGCAGGCAAATTAACTCCAGCCACTTGATAAGTAGGTGTCATAGGTAAATTATTTTGATATTGAGCATAGCCACCACTTTGTCTACGTCTACGACTTCTTTTTCCTTCAAGAAATTTTTTGCTAAATCTTCTCGCTGTAATTCTATTTCTAAGTTTTCTCTTAATACTCTTTAATTTTCTACTACCTCTCTTCATTCTCTTATATTGTTTAGTGATATTTTTTATTTGTCTTTTAATATTTTTAGCGCGGCCCATATATCCTCCCTTCATACAAATTCCAGGGACTTTCCCTGCTGCAGCATCAACGTTAGACTTTGCACCCGCTAAACCTGGAAGAGGACCAGGTGGTGTGCCAGGAATTTCATTACTACTAAAATTACCTGCATAATTTGAACTAGTTCCATTTACATAAGAACTTGTATTATAAGGATAAATATTGCCATAACCTAAATTAGACGCTCCAGAACCAGCTGACATATATATTATTCAGTTATTTTAATTGGGACCCACTTCTTAAATTTATTATTAAAATTGCAAACCATTTTATATGATTTATCTAGATAAACAAATTTGTCTACGTCTGCATTTTCAAATTCTTCTTCATCATCACTTTCTTCTAACGCATCTAAATCATTATTTTCTTTTATAATTCTAAATAATTTATTCATCATTACACTTGTCTTGTAGTCTGGTATGGCAGCTAATCCTACATATTCATTATCTAATGTATATAAATGATATATATCATTTTGAATATCTGGTTTACAAGTAAATATTTTTCCGTATACAGGTTTTTCGTATTTTCTCTCTACATTTCTTTCTTCATTCCTTTCTATCCTGCTATCTAGTCTTGTCGGTAGATTTTTTACTTCTACAACTTTTTCTTCTACAACATTTAGATATTCTTCAAATGATAACAAATAATAAGAATTGGACTTGTTAGAAGTATAATATTTAATTGCACTTATTTTATATTTTATCGATTTGAGTGAATTTTCTAAATCTTCATTTGATTTTGCTATTATAGGTAAACCAAAAACCAAAAAATAATTGTTATATGCTATTTGTTTGATGTCGTTTTTAAGAATATAACAAATCTTATTAATTTTCTCTCGAATATCTAAATTAGACACATTCTTACCTTTATACATAAAAATATCTTCAATTGAAAAAAACGGTGAATTCATATGATAAAATAAAGTTCCGTAAAATATAGTACCATAACATAAAGAAGATGAAAAACAACTATTAATTATTTTTATATTTTTAATTTGTTTTCTATTTTTACTATCAAGCTCAAGTATAAAACAGGTCATCTTATCTTTGCATGAAGTAAACCATGCAAAACATTTTTTCCCATCTGGTGTGGCTAATAATAAATTGTATTTATAAACCTTCTTATGTGTAATTGTTTCATAAGAAAGTTTTATTTGTGGAAATTCTTCTAGAATATTTTGTTTTTCCTCTTGAGATAACATTTATATATATAAATGCATAATCTTTATATCATTTAATAATTGGAATAAGAATTATTTGATGTTTCTAAAGCCATTATATCAGTGCCTTGTGAACTATGAAGTTGAGATTTCAAAAAATTTTTCAATTCACTTTTCATATTTGGTTCATCTTTTTTTGGGAGTAAATCTATTAATGTGTATTCTTTATTTAATTCTAAATTATTATTTACAGGTTTATGTTGATTAATAATATTATACATATTTTCATATTTTTGAACTGGTGTATTTACTAAATCTTTTATTTTAGGAACAGTAAGCGTAGATTTAAAAAAATTAATCAAATGATGCACTAAAAATATTAAAACGATTGATATTATTGTAATTTGAATTATCCAAGATAACATAATATATTATTATATTAGTTTAACACAGATAAAAACTCATTTATTTCTTTCTTAATAAAAAGATCGTTAATATTGATATCTTTTTCTGTTTCAAAATATATATCATTTGGAATGAATTTATTGTCATTCAAAATATATTCGATTACCATTTTAATTTCAGATGATGGATTGATTTGATAAATGTGTTTTTTAGTTTGCAATGATAAATGTGTATCACCATGAATACTAGTACATGTTTGTTTATTAAAAAATGATGTGTCGACAATTAAAGAAATGTTATTATAGTAATTGTCAAATATTTTAATATCTTTATCATATGGGTCTAATAAAAATACATTTTTCCTTTCAATATGATAAATACCTTCATTTGTATACAATTTAATATATGTTTCAGAATTAATCATATATTCTTTAAATAGTTCTGATATATCATTTAAAATATCTAAATTGAAGTTGTTGATATAAACACGCATTTATTTTATATTATATAAACTATTTAAACCTATTTGTTATAATATAATAAGCTATGTCGCAACCATTAGATATTATAATTGTAGAAAGGTTGGGTTCATTAAAAATGCTATCCATAAAGGATTTTAAGCAAGAAGATCTTTACAAGAAATGTGGATTTAAAAAAGGTGAGGATTTTAATAAACAAACGGAATGGTCGGTGAAAATAACTGGTACTAAGTATATTATTCAGCTTTATGCAAAAACGGATGGAAGAGCTAATTCAGAAAATAAATATGATTTTCCACCACCAGTTGATACAAAATTATTTTACGGAAGTTGTGCTTTAGTTGGTCAAATTAAGAATGAAAATGGTACAAAGGTCTTAACCAATTTGACTTTGGGAATTTGGAATAAAATTTATGAAAAATTATTTGGAGGTTTTGAGGATTTAGTTACTACAGCAAAAGAGGATGAAGAAGAGGAAGATGAGTTAGCAAATGTACCAAAAGAAAAGAAAACAAAGCAGGGTTATTTGAAAGATGGTTTTGTTGTCGATAGCAGTGATACTGAAGAGAATTCAGAACCTGATTCAGAAAGTGATGATATAGATGATGATGAAGAGGATGATGATGAGAATGAGAATGAGTCTGGAAAGGATGAAGATGATATTGAGCTTGAAGACATCGGTTCTGAATTATCTGAAGAGTCGTATGATTACGATGACAAAAATGTTGGTAAATAAATTTTATCTTTTTATATTGCCATTTCTATCAAT
>Ga0194129_10005999_pt1 | contig 15123 bp, 13 predicted proteins | sample TA2KigCa35mmetaG_FD_150862 | JGI IMG/M metagenome (GOLD analysis project Ga0194129, IMG submission 150862) | Freshwater microbial communities from Lake Tanganyika, Tanzania - TA2015038 Kigoma Deep Cast 35m | ecosystem: Environmental > Aquatic > Freshwater > Lake | place: Tanzania: Lake... | reverse complement strand
CTTTTGCTTACAAAGTCAAGAGCACCGACAACATCATCGAAACCACTAGTGGGCTGAAATATGTCGAACTTGGCATTGGCATCACCGATGAAGGTGATACCGTTGTTGACTCCTCCATCAAAATCAGCGACATCGGTAGCAACTACGGTGGCTCTTGGAGTGGTATCAATTCTAGCTATTACAATTCATTCACGTCACAAGCAAGCTCTTACTCATCGACTAGCCTCTATTCCCAGGTAAGTTCGTCCAAATCGAAGTCGCTCTCGAGCTCGTTAAGCCAATTCACCTACAACCAAAGCTCTTACTCAGAACAAACTCTCAAACAGAATACAAATGCCCTGGCATCTAGCCTTGGCAATCTCGATTTCGGCCTCATTTCTCAATCCAGCATCTCAAGCACTTTCGATTGGAATGCCACTTTCAACGCACTATTCAACACCTCGACCCTGAGCACATCGCTGAGCGTCGATGTCAGTGTTGCTGTGAGCGTAAAGTCAAAAGTTCTCTCTGACATCAGTTGGAGTGGTGTGAACTTTGGCAACATTGCATCTTCGACTTACAAGCAGATTGACTTCAATGAGGTCAATTTCTCCAGTGTCAATTTCTCGTCTACAAACTATGCGTCCTTTGACTACGGTGCTGTTAACTGGAGTTCGCTAACCAAGTCGAAGTATTCAGAAATCAATTGGTCTTCTGTTAATTTCAGCTCTGAGAAATTCTCTACAGAAGCTTTCAGCTCGATTAATTGGTCGAAGTTCAGTATGTCTGATTACACTGAGCTCAAATCCAATTCCACCGCTCTCAGCCAATTCAAAGCACTTGAGAACAAGTCTATTGGTTTCAACTCGGCTTCTGAATTCACTGCCTTCAAGTCCGCCTCTCAACAGGTTGGCTCGAATTTGAGCTTCAAGTCTTTCGACGAGATTAATTTCTCCAGTTCGAAGTTCTCAAGCGCTCAGCTCAATGGTGTGATCGATTACTCGTCGGTTTCCACCACAAACTTCAGCAAATTCACGAGCACTGCTTACTCTGCTCTTGATTGGTCGAATTCCCAGTTTGTTTCGGCTTTGGGCGCCACAGCTTCTTCAACTTCTTACAAATCAATCAACTATTCCAAAGTCGATTGGTCTGAGTTGACCAATAGCGCCAGCGCTTCCAGTGCGTTCAATTACAGCGCTGTCAACTACAAACAGTTCAGCTCAACCAACTACTCCGCGGTGAACTGGGCCAACTTTGATTTTGCAGAGGCCAAGAGCTCAAGCACCTACAGTGCATTGAACTTCTCGAAGGTGCAGTGGAATGAGGTGAGCACGAGCCAGTATTCCAGCATCAACTGGAATTCAACCAAAATTGCCCAAGCGACTAAGTCGTCCAGCAGCTTTAGTTACGAGGCATTCATCAGCTCCAGCAGCTTTAGCTCTCTTGCTGACAGTGCAAGCACCTACAAATCAATCAACTTCAGCAAGGTTGACTTCAGCAGCTTCAGTAGCTCTTCCTATAATGCCCTGAACTGGAATAACGTCAATTGGAGTCAGGCTCAGGCTTCCAACTCCAAGGCCTTGACTTCCATTGATTACAACAAGGTCCAATGGAGCGAGATTTCCACCTCTAATTACAAGAAGATCAACTGGAGCAAGGTTCAGTACAACGAGATGAGCGCTAGCTCGTATTCGTCTGTGAACTGGTCGAGCGTGAATTACAAGCAGTTCTTCGCAGGTTCGGCTAGCAATTACTCTGCCAGTTCGTTCTCTTCGGTGGAGTACACCGAACTGAATGAAAAGAGCTACAATTCTTTCGTTGGGGCTGCTAGCTCTAAATCGGTCTCCAAGTTCAGCTCCTTCAATTTCCAGCAGGTGTCTTCCACTGCTATCAGTTTCACCTCCACTGCTGCAAAGGCAGATGTGTTCAACTGCGGCAAGCTCTCCAAGGCGGGTGTTGCTGCCAACATCGATCTTCTCAACGACAACACTTCTTCTTCTGTCGCTGGTGATGTTGTGCTTCTGAACAAGACCCAAAAGTCTGCTGTCAACATTAAAAACTTCACTCTGGGTGTTGACCAGCTGAGCTTTGCTGGACTTGGTGCACTGGCCTCCAGTGTGGCCTTCAATCAGGTGGGCAATGGCCTGGCTGTGGTTGCCGGTGGTACAACCTTTGCAGTTCTCGAGGGCCTCAACAAGTCAACCGTTGAAGGATCTGATGCCTTCAAGAATTTCAAGGGCAAGGGTCTGGGTCTGGTCTGAACGATCACCATCTAGGTTGTGTTTTTTCAAATCAACCCAGTTTGACCATGGAGAGTCGAAAGGCTCTCCTTTTTCTTGCTCCCAGCCAAGCATTGACTGCCTAGCACGTCACTCGATCTTTACCATCCCCGTCTCACATCATGTCTGAACAGCCCACCAACAGGCCCACTCTCACACTCGACGGCATCCGTTATGACGTTGAGGCTTTCAACGATGAGCTCAAGGTGATGGCCACCGATCTCATTCGTGCTGATCAAAAGCTCGGTGAGCTTCTTTATGAAACACGTATTAATCAGCTAGCTAAGGACTACCTGATTGCACAGATCAAGCAAAAAACCAGTGAACAGGGTATTCTCGGTTCACCTGTAAATTGAGTGTTGACTAAGTTGTTTAAACCTTTCGCATCACGAGCACCCAAACCACCCGCTCACAAGAGTGGGTGGTTTTTGTTGACATTTTTTTACTTTAATTACGAATCCCGCGCACAGAGCTTAGGGAGTCGATTGCTCGATCAAGCACATCGGTCAGCAATGTTGCCAGTCTCTTACGTCTGAGAAACAGTTGTACGTTGACGCTTTGGCCTGATTGCAGCTGATAGCTACGTCCACTGCGTTCAAGCTTCTGTTTGTCTAGTGTGATCACTGCAGGGAAACGCGGTACAGGTATTTTTTCATCGGCAGGCAGCGAGTCTCTACTGATCGACTTCACCTTTCCAGGAATTGAGCCAAATTCTGTGTAGGGATATGCATCCACTCTCACTTCGGCTTCCTGACCTACTTTAGCAAAGCCAATATCTCTGTTGGTTAGAAGAACTTTGGCCTCAAGTTTTGAACTTGGCACCACTTTGAACACCAATTCGCCTTCTGATACCACATAACCTGGAGAGTTTGGTTTAAGATCAAATATTCGACCCTCGATAGGGGCTCGTATTAACTGATAATTCAGTAATTGTTTTCCCTCTAATAGCTGCTTTTGTAGTTCTGCCAATGATGTCAGATTATCTTGGCGTTCCTTTTGATGTTCGGCTGTTAGTTCACCAATCCTTGATATTGCCTGCTCAATTTGGGTTCGCAGATTTTGCACCCTAAATTGCTGCTCCAGCACCTGTACTTCTTGAATTGCTCCTTGCTGTTGCAGTGGGGTAAGCCTCCTGAGGATTTCTGTTTGAAGCCTCATAGAATTGCGCAACGACATGACTTCAAGTTTTAGTCCTTTAAGACGTTGTTGATAAGACTGTTCGGCATCTATTCCTTTGTCGCTGAGAAATTGAATTTGCTTATTAAGCTGTTCTTGCTTGCTGCTTGTCAATGTGGGGTCAAGCTGCAAAATAACCTGTCCCTTTTTGACCAAACCACCCTCTACGACTTGCACTTTGTTGACTTTACCAGGAACCAGTGAACGTACGTCTAAAACATTGCCAAGCGGTTTGAGTTCACCAGTCACAACTGTAACTTCATCGATATCAGTTACAAATAGGTATAGCGTGGCAACAGAGATGCTCCCTAGTAATCCGTAAATTAGTAATTGTGCCCAGATTAGCCTTGGCCTCAGTGATGCATCGTCTTGCGACCTTGAAGTGCTCCTGGGTAGGCTTGCCAATAACATTTTAATCTTTTTCACTGCACTTGGTTGTTTCATCAGTTGTTTCATCAAACTAATCCTTCTGCGTATTGCTGTTGAATTAATGCTGCGTAGCGCCCATTCCTGCCGAGGAGTTCCTGATGATTTCCAACTTCATCTACCAAACCATTGTGCATGACAATAATCTGGTCTGCTTCCTTCAGTGTGCTGATACGGTGCGTGATGAAGATTAGGGTGCGTCCATCAGATACTTGCCTGAGATTTCTCAACACTCTTCGTTCAGTATCAACATCTAATGCACTGGTCGCTTCATCGAGAATGATTAACCGCGGATGAGTAATCAGCATTCGCGCGATGGCTAATCTTTGTCGCTGCCCGCCACTTAGACCAGAGCCTCGTTCGCCTACTGAGCTGGTGTAACCATTAGGGAGCAATTCAATAAATTCATCTGCGCAGGCGACTTTAGCGGCATGCACGCATTCATCAAGACTAGCGTCTGGTCGCGCCAAACTTAGATTCTCCTGGACGGTTCCATCAAATAGAAGGCTGTCCTGTGGAACGATACCAATCTGTGACCGCAATGAGTACAGATCTACTTTATGAATGTCATATCCGTCAACTAAAACTTTGCCAGCTTCCGGTCTATAAAGTGATGAAATTAACTTGACTAAAGTGCTTTTCCCACTACCACTCCCTCCTACGATGCCAACAAAAGTTCCGGCTTTGATTTCGAGATTGACATTCGCCAGCTGCAGTGGTCCTTCCGAGTCAAAACGAAAGCTGATTCCTTCAAAACGTACGTGCCCTTTTAATGGTGGAATCGGCACGAGTTGAGTGCCGTGCACCTCAGCTTCAGATGGAGAATTGATAACATCTCCAAGCCTCTCGAGTGAAATCGCAGTCTCTTGGAAGTTTTGCCATAATGTTGCTAATCTTAAAATTGGACTTGTGACGTAACCGGCGATAATACGAAATGCAATAAGTTGGCCAACTGTTAATTCACTTTTTAATACCATCATGGCTCCAACCCATATCACGATCAAACCAGAGAGCTGATCAAGAAATTTAGAGAGGGAACTTGCCGTTGTAATTGTTAGTACGTTTTTGAAGCCATAGTCGATTTGTTTGTTATATAACCTTCTCCATCGCCATTTGCTTTGAAATTCAAGGCTTTGTGTTTTTACTGTTTCTATTCCGCTTAGAGCTTCAACAAGATGACTCTGCACTTTTGCATATGATTCTGATCTTCTTTCAATCAGCCTGCGGATGAGAGGAGCGAACACAAAGGCTAGCGCCAAAAATAAGGGGATCACCGACAGTGTCCACAATGTTAGTGGTACGCTGTAAACTAGCATTACTGCGATATAGATAAATGAAAACAGCACATCTAGCACTGTGGAAAGTCCTGTACCTGTAAGGAACTCACGAATTTTTTCAAGTTCATTGACCCGTGTACTTACCTCCCCTACAGGGCGTTTGGCGAAATACCCTAGTGGTAGGCGCATGAGGTGATCGATGACCGTTGCCCCAAGTGCAAGATCAACACGGTTGGTTGTATCACTCAGCAAGAATGTTCGAAGTGAACCTAGAATTCCCTCTGTGAGGGCCATGAAGATGAGGATTGTTCCGTAAACATTTAGACTAGTAATATTCCCCTGGCTAATGACGGCATCAATAATTTGCTGTATCAGCAAAGGATTCAATAGGGCCAACAGCTGAACAAAAAAGCTAGCTACAACAACCAAAATGAGGGTGGTTTTGTATCGGCTCAAGGCAGGTATAAACCATCGAAGGCCAAATCGGTTGACTTTTGCATTTGCCCCCCTTGTGAGTACCAGCGCGTCAAACTCGTGATGCCCAAATCGCTCACGCGCAGCTACTAGTTCGCTATGTTGCTTTCCAAGGCTGATATCGCTGTACCACAGACCTCTTGAGCTGGCCCTCCATACAAGTAACGGACTCTGCTTTTGGTCAAGTACTAATGATGGTGTTGGTAAACGTGCTATATCATCACTGTGTAGCGATACATATTCACATTTTACATCCAGTAAATCCAGCAAGCTGGCAAATGAATAAATACTCATTCGAGCATTTTTGTTTTCTTCTGTGCGCCTTGTAATTGATTGTTCAATTGTATCACGCTTGTATGGAATGCCAAAATAGCGAGAAACCATACGCAAAATGGCGATTGCAGAATCGGCGCTATTATCTGGATCTCGCGCTATTTCTACGGGGATGACTTGATCGTTAATATCATCTCCGTACCAGTCGCGCAATGCTGAGGATGTTGCTTCCTCGATATCAGGTAGGACATTTTGCTTGCTACTATTCTTTGTCGATGTAATCTCACCTTTTGCCCTTAATGCGTCAACTTGAGTCTCGGTTTCATTGCGCTTTTTCTGTGCTGCCGCGAGGGTCTCGTCCCATTGATGTCGGGGCATCCTTACTAACCTGGCGGGTAAAAGTCCGCGTGGTCGAATCTCCTGGTTTGCCTCGATCACACTTCCTATTGGGCGATCAATAACATTGCTGCTGCTGATTAGATCAACAGAATCCCTTGCTTCGTATTCCTCGTTCTTGCTATCTATAGATCTTGGCCCATTGCGAATTTTTAGTATTTCTAACATTCCTACTCGTTCTAATTCCTCTGCAGTTTCCAGTAGATCAGTGCTTGGCATCGCCTGCCAAGCAGGAGAGTTTAAAAGAACTTCAAGAATTTCGCCTGTTGTGACGGTCTCTAGAATTTTGTGATTAATATATCCCTGCTCAATCCATTCGAGACACTTGTTGCTGCTAATAATTTGCATAATGCATTTATCAGCCGCATGAAAATCGTAGAGACTCGACCCCCTAATCACCTCGTTAAGGCATACAACGCTTCCACTTTCATGTTTTCTGATCGTCAAGTATTGATCATTTTTTTTCAGTGTTTGTCTGATTGACCCCTCTTGAACAATACCTATCCAGCTGGGTGGTTGCCCAGCGCAAGCAAGTGCTTGTCCTATTTTTAGTTGGACACCCCGAAACTCAGCCGATAGATCGCCGCAATCTGGGGCCTCGGGGTGGGCTAGAAATCCAGCCTTGGACAGTATTTTAGCGAGGCTAGGTTTTTCCAAGATCTCTTATTGATTCTTGTGCTTTCATTTTACTGTCGTGCTAGCGAGTTCCATGTGACTTCTTAAGAAATTCTGCGTCAATGAGTTGCTCTGATTCACGCCGATAAATTTCATCCATGGTCTCCTCCGTCATCTCTGCATCTTTCCTTTCATCCAATCGCAAAACAACCCACCATCCTTCGATTTCTTTAGGTGGCCATAGCTGGCCTGGTTGGCTCACTTCAAGAATCCGTTTAACAATGGGACCCATCTCTTCAATGGCCACAGGTCCCAATTTCCCGTTTCTTGATGCTTCTTCTCCCTCTGAGTAGCAGGTCGCTAGCTCTTCAAGCGTCGATTCTTTAGCGACCAAACGACAATAGAGTTCCTCGCAAAGCGCTTGGCTACGCGTTCTTAGAATCGTGTATGTCGCATACGTTAAAGATTGTTTGTGTTTGATAAACAAGGATTCTTTTGCGTTCTCGAAACGCTGTCTACTCCATTGCCTAAAACGGATTGCCCTTCTCGCGATTACCTTTGCTTCATCGATTGTGAGTCCATGTAGGTTGAGTATGTGATCGATCTGTGCAGCGGGCATGCTTTTTAGATCGATACCAAGTATGTCACGAATTGCCTCTACAAGTACTTCATCATTATGGGATTCATTGCTTAGACTCTGCTCTAAATTGTAGGGGCTTTGACCCATGAGCCTATCGCGAATCGCCTCTCGCGTTGCGGCTCTATAAAGTCCCCAACTCTTCAGGCGTTTGGCAAATTCCTGCTCTTCGTTAGTAGTGCTTTCTGGATTTGACACCCTGAATTTTAGGACGTGGTCGGTCTCTTCTCCTCTATTCTATGCCTGTTTTAGCTCATTCGCAATTCTTTACTGGCTGCCACTGGTCTTTCAGCGCATTGTTTCTTTGTTCATTCAATTGATTTTGATTTTCACCTCTCTCTTGGGTTTGAAATTTCTTGGATCGCCTCCTAGGCGTAATTGTATAAATTTTGTTTTGGCTTGTAATTGCACGGTTTATTTGGCAATTGCCGATTGCCTTTAGTGTTTTCTCTGTGAGCACGATAGATCGCGCCTCGTTGATGGTGCTAACTTAATGTATATTGCTTGTTGCTCAAGACGTATATTTTTTGTCTTTCCTCTCGAATGCTTGTGTTGCTATAACACTCTTGTTTGAGGTCGTGGTGCTGTTTGTCTTGTTCTTGTTCGTGCTTTGGTGTGCCTGTAATCTGATGCATTGGCTGTTTGTACGTGTGCCAATCGACTTGAGTTGTAGCTTTTGCAATTGGTTCGATATAAGTCTTCTGTCCGCTGTATCACCATCAAGACTATGAGCATATTTTCAAGTTTTCTCTTGTGTTTGGTTGTTGTTATTGGTAGAAGGTGCATCTATGTTGGCCAGGAGTTGTTGGTGCATATTTCCTTCGCTTGGGCCTTGAGAGGTGAGCGAATAATTTGTTCCAGATGCCGCTTTTTTGACTCACTTTTGGTGGTTTTGATTTCTTTCTGTCTTGACTTGATCTAAGCTTCCTGCCCCATCTTCTCTGACTTGTTAGCCTTTTGTATGCAAATAAACGTCAGCCTTGCATTGTTCTCTACCTCAACTTCCGCCTCTGCCTCTTCCTCCTTTTGTTGGTCATTTAGATTTTAATGTGCCTGAAATTTTTGTTTCTATGGCCTGGAATTTGCTCGTATGTTTGCAATAAGATTTCAGCATGGTATGGCTATGGTTCTTGTCTTAGGAGGCTGCTGAAAAAGCCAGCCAGCTGCGGGAGAATGGCGTAACGGCATTGAGTGGATGCGCGGTCAGCAGGAACGCACCGGTCCCCTGTTCTCGTACATCTCCACAGAAGACCGAATCCCGGCCAGTCATCCCCTACGTCAGGTACGCCGTCTGGCCGACCAGGCTTTGGATCGGCTGAACCCCACCTTCTGCCAGCTCTATCCCGAGGGCGGTCGCCCCTCGATTCCGCCGGAGCAGTTGCTGTTGGCCCTGTTGCTGCAGGCGATCTACGGCATCCGCTCGGAGCGAATGTTGATCGAGCAGCTCGACTACAACCTGCTGTTCCGCTGGTTCGTTGGCCTGAATCCTGACGATCCCGTTTGGCATCCCACCACATTCACCAAGAACCGTGATCGGCTGCTCAACGAGGAGCTCATGGCCAAGTTCCTGGAACTGCTGTTGGCTGCACCTGAGGTCAAGCCGCTGCTGAGCTCAGAGCACTTCTCTGTCGATGGCACCTTGCTGAGGGCTTGGGCTTCTCACAGCTCGCTGGAGCGCATCGATGGTCTGGACGACGGACCGCCACCACCGAGTGGTGGCAACGGATTTGGCAGTGGCGCTACTGGTGGCAAGAAACGTGCCAAAGGCGACTTCCGTGGGCTGCTGCTCTCGAACCAGACCCACCGCTCGACCAGTGATGGGGAGGCCCGGCTGTTCAAGAAAGCTCCTGGTGTTGGTGCCTTTCTGAGCTTCATGGGCCATTGCGTCATGGAGAACCGCAATGGACTGGTGGTGGCCAGCGAAGTCAGTCAGGCCACAGGCAGAGCTGAGCGAGAAGCGGCGAGCCGGATGGCCCGATCCCTCAAGGGTGCGCACCAGAAAACACTGGGTGCCGACAAGGGCTACGACACCCGGGATTTTGTGGCTGATCTGCGCATCAGCGGCATCACGCCCCATGTGGCTCAGAACACCAGCCGCAGCGGTGGATCAGCGATTGATGGCCGCACTGCTCGCCATCAGGGTTACGCCCAATCGATTAACGCCAGAAAGCGGATCGAACAGGTCTTTGGCTGGATCAAGCAGGCTGCCGGACTTCGGCAGCTCAAGGCCCGGGGCCGAACCAAGGTGGGAGCGGTGTTCCGGCTGCATGTGGTGGCCTACAACCTGATCCGCATCACGAACCTGCTCAGAGCCCAGAGCCAGCAGGAGGTGATGGCATGAACGCGCCGAACAAGGGGCTAATGGCCCTGGAGACCAGGAACGAGTCGGGCCAATCGAGCCTGCAAGCAGTGCATGCGAGCCGCAGAGCACCGGTCAAACTGATTGACGCGGCGCTGCTGACGGCGTTGACCAAGGTCAAAGCATTGGTCCCGCTGGCTTTTTCAGCAGTCTCTTAGGGACTGAACCCTTCCTGCTTGCCAGTCTGATTTTTGTTTCCCTTTTTCCTCTTTGCTGTTTTAATCCGCCCCCCGCCCCTGCAGATTGAAGACTGTTTGCCCCTGGTGTTTGGTCATCGTGTGCTCCCTGTCTTGTGCACCCCGTCTCCCTGAATGCTGTTGCTGTTCTTGTCACCGTCAAACTAATTGTTTTGTTAAACAAATGTTGTGAAGAGGCTCTCTCATCAGTCGTATCCCTTTGCTCCGATCGTATGCGACCGCGATCGGATTGGCCAAGCTGGCCTAAGTTGCGTAGAGCCGTATTCTCTATCTGTATGAAGCGCGGATTACTGCTGTGGCACATACTTGATTCGACTGGATTCGGTATTGTTGCGCCTGGCCTTTAAGCAAAAGTCGTTATCGCAGGCTTTGGTTTCTTGCAGACGACTGAGAAGCTCTGCTTCTGGGATTAATGGCTAGTTGTTCGTGACACGCATTGTGCCGATATCGAGCTTTGCGTTAGCCGGGCCTATTTCTATACCAAACATGTGTTTGAGTTTTGCTGGCACTTCCGGCAGGGCGGTAACCTGCGCGATCCGACAGGGTATCAATCGCGGAGCTTCCCCTAGGCCCATCAGTTAACGTAGCATTCCATCTGTTGGTGACCTGTAGAAATCTGTGTCGAGCTTCTTGCTGAGACTCTGACTGAGCCTCTCACTAAGCTTCTGGCAGTCAGCCAGTGTGCCAAAATTTTGCTTTGGTTGACTGCAGCTGCACCCTTGTCTTCGGCTTGCTATCGCACACACCACTTGTGCTGAATGCTCAGGATATTGACGCGTAGGAATCGACCCTTCCAATCTGATTGGCTCGCATGCTCTGCCAGCAGCGGCTGAGCGCAGCCTTTCTCGCGCCTGTAACGCAAGGTGAAGAACTCCCAATACACGTAACGAGTTGGGCGCCTGGCCCGGTGGGATAACGCCAACCTCCATAGGGTCGCTGCAATCGCAGGCCCGCCGTGCTGCCCCAGCCCCAGTCGCGCTCCGAAGTGGTGACCCAGCTCGCCATCGCCAGCCTCGGTGCAGGGGTGGTCACCACGATCGCCGTGGCCCAGGGTCAGAACCCTCTGACGGCCCTGAGCATCACCCTGTTTTCGGCCATTGCCGCCGTGATGGTGGGCCAGGTGCTCTGAGCCGCGCGGCTGCTCAGACCCTTCTGTGGCGCACCGTCGGTACTTCTGCTCATCCCATCACTGATCGCTCTGGCTAGTTCTTGGCCTGGTGCAACCTCGTGATGAAGCGCATTCCACTGCTGCTGGTTCTGTCTGTTGTGTTGGGGACCGCTGGAGCAGCAAGGGCTGACTCCCTTGCCACGCCGATCGCTCCCCAGGGCGCTTCCGTGAGCGCCAACCCTCTGGCCGAGCCGGGGTTCAACTCGGATGTGGAGCGCGGTCTTTCGGATCTCACCCGGCTGCAATGCTCGATGTTGAGCGTGCTGCTGCTCAATCCCAGGCCCTGTGCGATGCCCTGACCCAGGCACCAGACTCCTGATCAGCCATGGGGGTGGACCTGCTGCTGCGCTCCCAGATGCCCGCCCTGGCGGGCAAAACCTATTTCAACTACGGCGGCCAGGGGCCGCTGCCCACCCCAGCCCTCGAGGCGATGGTGGCCAGCTGGCGCACGATCCAGGAGCTGGGCCCTTTCACCACAGACGTTTGGCCGTTCATTGAGGCCGAAACAGCCCAGGTTCGCAGTGCCCTGGCTTTGTTATGCGGCGTCGGCTCTCACCGCCTGGCTCTCACCGAAAATGTGACCAGTGGCTGCGTGCTGCCCCTGTGGGGTTTGCCCTGGCAGAGCGGCGACGCCTTGCTGATCAGCGACTGTGAGCATCCCGGCGTGGTGGCGGCCTGCTCTGAACTAGCCCGGCGTCATGGGCTCAGCGTGGCAACGCTGCCGTTGCTCCAGCTGTGTTTGACTACACCCCAGCACCACCTGCCCCAGGCGGTACTGGAGGCGCTGGAGCGCGGCCTGAGCCCGCGCACGAGGCTGGTGGTGCTCTCCCATCTGCTCTGGAACACCGGCTCGGTGATGCCGATCGGCTCTGTTGCCAGCCGCCTGCAGCAGCACCCGCGCCAGCCCTGGCTGCTGGTCGACGCGGCCCAGTCGTTTGGATCCATTCCGGTGGATCAGGAAGCGCCGCAGGCCGACATCTACGCCTTCACTGGCCACAAGTGGTGCTGCGGCCCCGAGGGTCTGGGGGGTGTGGCCCTCTCGGAGCGGGTGCTGCAGCAGGCCCAGCCCACGCTGATCGGTTGGCGCAGCCTGCGCCAGGAGAGCCAGGCCAGCAGCAGCTGGCACCCCGATGCCCGCCGTTTTGAGGTGGCCACCAGTTGTGTGCCCCTGGGCAGTGGCCTGGCCAGCGCGCTGGCGCTGCTCGCCGATGCAGGTACCCCAGCCGACCGCGCCAGCCGCATCACAGCCTCCAGTGCGGCCCTCTGGAGCGGATTGCAGCAGATCCCAGCGGTGCAGACCATGCTTCCAGAGCCCCCGCCCGCCGGACTGGTGAGCTTTCGCCTGCGCACGCCGGCACGCTCCACCGCTGCAGTGGTGGAGGCCCTTGGACGCCAGGGCATCTGGATCCGCCGCCTCGATGCACCCGATTGCCTCAGGGCCTGCGTGCACATCACCACCACCGAGCCCGAGCTGGAGGCGCTCCTGGCTGCCCTTCAACGGCTCAGCAGCGAAGCCGGGTTGGGCTGAATCGAGCCGCGCTCAGCCCAGGCGAGAGCGCAGCGCTGTTTCGGCTTCTTCGCGGTCGTCGAAATGGATTTTGCCGGTGGCGAGGATCTGGTAATCCTCATGCCCTTTGCCGGCGATCAGCACCAGATCGTCGACGCCAGCGCCGGCGATGGCAGATGCAATTGCGCCTCTGCGGTCGATGTTCACCTGTAGGTCGGTTCCCGGGGGGATGCCGCTGATCACATCGGCCACGATCTGCTGCGGATCTTCGCTGCGGGGGTTGTCGGAGGTGACGACCACCTGATCCGCCAGTCGTGCCGCGATCGCTCCCATCTGGGGCCGTTTGCTGCGGTCGCGGTCGCCGCCGCAGCCGAACACGCAGATCAGGCGCCCTTTGGCAAAGGGGCGACTGGCCTTGAGCGCATTCTCAAGCCCATCGGGTGTGTGGGCGTAGTCGACCAGCACCGCCGGCAGCGGTTGCTCACTGCCGAGCTGCACCCGCTCCATGCGCCCCGGTACCCCTCGGAAACTGCGAAGCCCCTGCAGCAGCAACTCAAGCGGCTGGCCCAACTGCAGCAGGGCGCCCACCGCCTGCAGCTGGTTCATCAGATTGAAGCGGCCAATCAGGGGGGATTGGAACGCTCCCCGGCCCAGGGGGCTGATCAGGGTGCCGCTGACGCCGCTGGAGCCGAACGCAAGATCCACCATCTGCAGCTCGGCGCCGCTGCCCGCCTCCAGCGAGCTTCGCCAGCAGCGCGGTCCGAGGCGCTCGGCCAGCCGCGCTCCCCAGGGATCGTCGCTGTTGACGATGGCGCAGGCGGCTCCAGCTGCGCCGGTCCCTGCCAGCAGCGGGGAGCTGAACAGCCGTGCCTTGGCCTCGAAGTACGCCTCCATCGAGGGGTGGTAATCGAGGTGGTCCTGGGTGAGGTTGGTGAACACCGCTGCGCTGAAGCGCGTGCCCGCCACCCGCTCCTGATCGAGCGCGTGCGAGCTCACCTCCATGGCCCCCACCTGGGCTCCAGCCTCCAGCGCCTGGGCCAGCTGGGCCTGCAACAGATCGGCAAAGGCCGTGGTGTGCTGTGCGGTCACGCTGGTGCCCGGCCAGCGGTTCACCAGGGTGCCAAACAGGGCGCTGGGGTGCCCGCAGGCAGCGCTCAGGTGCTCGATCAGATGGGTGGTGGTGGTTTTGCCGTTGGTGCCGGTGACCCCCACCAGCTGCAGCCGCAGGCTGGGTTGCTGCCAGAAGGCGGCCGCCAGTTCGCCGGCCCAGCGGGCCACCGGTGAGGGCAGCACCAGCACCGGATCCTGCGGAGACGGCGGTGCGGCGGCGGCGGCGGCCTCGCTCACAATGGCGGCACAGGCACCGGCGTCCAGGGCCTGGCGCCAGAAGCTGCCGCCATCGACCCGGGTGCCTTCTATCCCCACAAACAGGGTGCCGGCTCCCAGGCGCCGGGAGTCACAGCTCACGCTGCTCACCGGCACGTTGGCCAGCTGCTCCGGCGGCTCCAGGCCCACCTGGTGCAGCAGGGGATGGAGCAGCAGGGTCATCGGCCGTCAGCGGCGAGGTGGGCCCTTTCTAAGCGAGCTTTTTGCCTTCGCCCAGGGTGCCCAGCTGCTGCTCCAACCAGCGCCTGAGCCCATCTCCGATCAGCCGTGGTGACACCCGTGGCAGCGGCTGTGGCGAGCCTCCAGGCCTGGCCACGGCCAGCACGGGCACCTCGATGCCGAAGCGGGCCTGCAAGGCCGCATCGCTGTCGACATCAATCACCTGCAGGACAGGCGGCGGCGTCAGCGTCCGCAGCTTCTCTTCGAGGCCTGCACAGAGGCAGCAGCCCCGGCGCGAATACAGCACAAGCTCCATCACTCAGGCACCGGATCGCAGCCGCAGGGTGTCCAGGGGTGGCAGCGCAGCAGCCGCTTCAGGGTCAGCCAGCTGCCGCGCAGGGCGCCATGGCGGCCTATGGCCTCGAGCCCGTAGGTGCTGCAACTGGGAATGAAGCGGCAGCGGGGCCCCAGCAGCGGTGAGATCCACTGGCGGTACAGACCGATCAGCAGCACCAGCAGGCTGGCCACAGGTCCGCAAACCTTGGCAGGCGGCTCGGGGATCGGACTCAGTCCGAGAGCCGGCGGCCCAACCGATAGGATCGAGCGTTGGCGTTGCACCGCGACGGCTTCTGGGGCGTTCCCCCAGCATGCCCTGACGGAAGCGCCTTTGTCCCTTGATCTGTCCAATCCATGTCTCGCTACCGCGGCCCTCGCCTGAGGATCACGCGGCGCTTGGGAGACCTCCCCGGTCTCACCCGGAAGGCCGCAAAGCGGTCCTATCCCCCCGGTCAGCACGGCCAAGCCCGTCGCAAGCG
>Ga0194129_10005990_pt1 | contig 15131 bp, 19 predicted proteins | sample TA2KigCa35mmetaG_FD_150862 | JGI IMG/M metagenome (GOLD analysis project Ga0194129, IMG submission 150862) | Freshwater microbial communities from Lake Tanganyika, Tanzania - TA2015038 Kigoma Deep Cast 35m | ecosystem: Environmental > Aquatic > Freshwater > Lake | place: Tanzania: Lake... | reverse complement strand
CTCTGAAGAATCGCGCACGACGTGGCACACTACAGGGGGGAACGTTGTTATCGTTTGTCCGGCACAACGCATAGAAGACAAAACCTGCGCCGACTGCATGTTGTGTCATAAGCGTGGCCGGAAAGTAGCCATAGGCTTTCTGGCCCATGGTAACGCCAAACGTAGAGTCAACGCCAAACTTTCTGAGGTTCAGTGATGCCAGCATTCCATCTTTTCGCCGTTGATGAATACGGCATAGGCTACGATGCGGAAACTTTCTACACTGTAGAAGATGCGGAAAGTTATCTAGAAGTGTTGAAAGATCAGGCGGAAAATTGCACTAACTATCGCCTTTCCGCGATGATAGCTAGCCTGGAAGATCAACTCTTAGAGTATAAAGAACGCGGAGACTAGCCTAGAAGGCCCCTGGCGGGCCTTTCTTTCTGGCAGGCTATAGCCCCTCACTGGGGGCCCTTCCTAGCCTCTCAGGGCCCATAGGACGGCCGCCAAGGCCTGCCAATCGATCCCGATAAAACCTGCCCACTTCATAAGGTGGGGGAACATCAAGTCCGAAAATGGGGCAACAGTGCGGCGATTTGTCAATGCCCTGATTGATTAGCATCCCTAATGGCGCAAGGGCTTGACGCCGGGGCCGATGCTGTGAGAGGATGGGGCAAAGCTGTGGCGCGGTAACGCCGGGCCTGGCGCGAAAGGGGGCCGGGCTACCCCTCCAAAAAGTGGGGCCATTTTTCATCTAGTTTTTTCCTTTATGCATCAGTGCATAACTCTTGGCAGGTGAGCTGCATCTTCAATGCAGCGAGACGACGGCCCATTTGAATGAGTTCTTGTTCAGTGGCATCACGCTTGATGGCATTGGCTCGATGAGAGACGATGATGACATTGCCTTTGACATAGCCCTTTGCATTGTCTATGCGATCAAGGGAGGGGCTATTTGGGAAGGGGCGATTAGTAATGCCAGTGCCATATTGAGAATGCCAACGGAATTCAATGTCAAGATAGGGACATGATGGCGTGAGGATGCTTTCTAAGTAGAGAGCATCAATATTGTGATCAAGGTTTTTCTTTTTAGCTCGTCTTTTCGCATCCGAGACCATTTGCGAGAGTTGAGTGGAGCGAGGATTGCGGCGTTTTGAGGCTGCTTTGGTTTTGTTATTACAGGAACCACATTGAGAGGAGAGGCCTGAGGGAGTTGAGGCATCTTTATGGAAGGAGGAAATGTGCTTGGTGGCTCCACATTTTGAGCATTGCTTAAAGGAAGAAGACACAAGAAGCGGAAAGCTGAACAGAGCATAGTCACAGTGTTTAGAAATGCAAGCTTGCTATGGCGAATCAAGGCCCCAAAGGGCCGCAGATGAGCCATATGGCGAAGCTTCGTTCAGAGCTTTCCCTTCAGAATTTTCCAGCTTAAAGAGCGGCCTAAAGCCGCTCTTTCTTATTGCCAAAGTCAGTCCTTTTCTTTTGCATTGTTCTTTCAAAAAAGCGGCCCCCTAAGGGCCGCTTTATGAGAAAACTAGATTGTTTTTCTTGATTTTTATCTGTTCTGGCCGTTGCACATAGTTTCCCCCTGCATTGACCAGAGAACGGGAGCGTCGCCGCTTTGGGCGGCTCCTTGAACTGGAAGGACATTTGCCAGTCCTAAGCTGGAACTTGCTGGATGTCAGGTTGTGCCAGAGGGGCTCGTCGCTTGAGGCTCCTCGCTGGGCTCTGGACATCCAGGGCATGCTGGCAGTTCTGGAAGGCGACGCGGGAATTGAATCGTATTCAGAACGGCCGTTGCACAATGCCTAGCATAACGTGACCTGTGGCTCCATTTGAGGCATTTCTGGTATAGCAGCGAGCATTTTGGCTAAATTTTCCATATTTTCTTAAAAATTCTTTATGAAAGCAAGGACAGCGCGAAGAAAGTAACAAGAACTACTTGCGCAAGTTGTTGCTATCTTTAGCGTGAATGGATTCTTTTCGCATTGTCCTCATGTTTGACAATCTTCCAGAGCCTTTCGTGGCAGGAACCATCAAACTATGGCCTGTGCATAGTCGTTCAGATATGAAATGGTTTATTGCTTATGAAGGACATCCATACTATTTCCGCACAAAAAATGAAGCCCTCCTTTTTGTTCGTGACAGACAGTCCATCGAAGACGGCGACATGTTGTGCGATTAGGAAAAAAAAGATTAAGGAGCCCTGAGCCGTAGCTAAGCTTGATGGCGTTGCAGAGCCGCCCTTAAGGGCGGCTCTTTCGTCTTCTTTCACATTGACAATGGCTGAGAAAATTGCCCGCACAGGGCGGGTGCAGAGCTGGATTGATGAGCCGTCTGGGCGCCTGCCCGTGAGCTGCACAGTATTCACCGTTCAGGATTCCATGGAAGGGGAAGACGGCATTGAGGCCTCCTGGCGTTTTGTGAGCCATGGTCTGCGGAATGGTGCAGGCGTGGCTGTCCATCTATCAGAGCTGCGCCCCAAGGGCGCAGAGAACGGCAAGGGCCTGGTAGCAAGTGGCCCTGTGAGCTTTGGCAAGATTTATTCCACATTGAATGAAATCTTGCGACGGGGCGGGCGATACAAGAATGGTGCAATTGTCCTTCATATTGATTACACGCATGATGATGCCCTTGAATTTATCAATGCATCGCGCCAAGAGCTTCCGTGGGTGAAGCGTTGCGTCAATGTGGACGAAAGGCTTTTTGAGAATGCTTCTCCAGAGCTAATTGAGGCGATGCTTAAGGGCATCGCCTCGGGCGACATCTGGCTGAACAAAATTCGTTACGACGACAAGGGCGAACGCATTCGTGCCAATGTCTGCTTGGAAGTGTATTTGCCGCATCGTGGCACTTGTTTGTTACAGCACGTCAATATGGGCGCTTGCCGCATCGAAGACCTTGAAAGCGCTTTCACTGAAGGCATGCTGCAGCTCTGTGAGCTGCATGCTGGTACTGGCGTAGGCGACACTGGCGAATACTTACCGCCTGCTGTTGATAGACAAGTGGGGCTTGGCATGCTGGGCCTGGCTAATTTCCTGGCACAGGAAGGCATTTCGTATGAGGATTTTGGCAAAGCGCTTGAAGCGCTTGCTGATGAAGACCATGAGCCATGGACTCATTGTTGGGCTGGTACTAAGGCTGGTGACGCTGTAGCAGCGCTTAGCAATGCCATTTGGGTTGCTCGCACCATTGCTATTGAGCACAATATGGAGAGGGCCTTTTGCATTGCTCCCACCGCATCATGCTCCTATCGTTATCTTGACCTCAATGGCTTTACTACCACGCCCGAAATCGCACCTCCTATTAGCCGGCTTGTTGATAGGGATAGTGGTACATTTGGAGTGGAGAGTTTTGATTATGGAAACATTGAAACTGCGGCAGATGTTGGTTGGGATAATTACAGGCGGGTGGCTGATGGTGTGGTTGCTTTGTATCAGCGCACTGGCTTATTTCATGGATATAGTTTTAATTCATGGAGTGATGTGGTTGTCTATGACGAAGCTTTCCTTCGGGATTGGCTAGCATCTCCTCAGACGAGCCTCTACTATTCGTTGCAAGTCTTACCGGACACGCAGCGCAAAGACGACGCCTACGCGGCGCTGGATGACGACTTCAAGAGCATGTTTGGGCTGGACGGCGAGTCTGAGCCTGATCAGAGTTCTGCGGCCTGTGATCTAGAGGCTGGATTCTGTAGTGCCTGCGCGGAATAAAGGAATCATTCCTCCCGCATTGCAAAAGAAAAGGGGAGCGAAAGCTCCCCTTCGTTCTCCTTACACCTCAAGACCTTATCACGAACATGACCAGCGCAGTGAAGAGCCCTTATACCAACATGATCGAGAAGAAACGGCCTTGGCAGGCCGTTCCCGTGGATAAAGGATCCGTCATTTCCGGCAGTGAAGAGACCGTTTTTCGTGCATTGGCGCTCCGTCATTTGGAGCTGCCGGTGAAGGATTTTCTGCAGCAAGGGCTAGAGCGTGACCTGCCTCGCACTCCTGGAGTGGTTGAAGCGCTGCTTCATAACCAGGCAGACGAAGAGCGGCATGATCAGGCTTTGAACTATGTGGTGGCTGCCCATGGCAGCGACGAAAAGGCCGAGAAGGAAGTGCTGCATATCCTGAAGGCATGGAAAGAGCATCCTGCCCATCCCATTTTGAAAGCTTCTGTGCTGGAGCGTTCAATTTTCTTTGTAATTCTTCCGTTCTTTCGTTTCAACGGGGACATTGGCATGCGCACCGTGAGTGCTGACATCTCCAGAGACGAAATCAGTCATGTGGGTATTCACTCGCTGATTGCAAAAGAACTGGGAGAGGGTGCTGGTCAGAGCCTGAATAAGTTGCGTCGTGCTACGGCACTGTGGATTTTTGACAAGCTTGGTGCTAGCGAAAACAAATGGCTGGACAAGGACTTTTGGCTGCGTCAAAGTGACAATTTGTTTGAGCGGGGCAAGGCAGAAGAGCTATCTGATACACAGCGAAGCCGGATGCCAGCGTTTTTTGAGGCTCCCAACACATCGCTCCCTTCTTACGGCCGCGCTTGACGCTATAGTTCTGAGCGATAGAGGGCAGGTCTCTGAAGCGAATAGCTTTGACTAATCGCTTCACGCCTGTTCCATCATCCCATGTTGCTCTGTCGGCATGGTGCAGCCAGTTTGGGGTTGCTCAATTGAGCATCTGTACTGTCTGGTTTGCGTCCTAAGTCCTGGGCAACCAGGCCAGCGGGTTGATCACCGCTGCTCGGAGGGTGCGCGTTGGGCAGATAGCCCAGAAGGCGGCCCCGCGAAGCAGGGAAGTGTAACGGTTGCACGTTGGGTTCATACCCCATCAGCAGTGGGTTCAATTCCCACCCCTGCCATTTATTATTCACGCATCGCTTCCCTAGCATGCTGAACTTTCACGTTTTTCATACGGACGACTGCCCGGCTCAGATCCTGGCGGATCAACAAGCATGCGTGGAGAAGCATGGTTTTACAGCGACGTACCACTGCGCATCGAATGACGGCTATGAGGCTAGTTATGTGCAGCATGGGCGCTTCATTGAAGACGTGCTGAGCGATGCTGCTGCCGATGAGGTGGTGTGCATTCTGGACCTTGACTGCCTGCCCACTGATCGCGAAATGCTCGAAGAGGCCCATGATTGGGCCTTGGTGAATCAATCTTTTGTGGGCAACGCTCAATGCGTGGGACACAATTTCCTGCGCAATACCATCTATGCGGCACCGAGCATGTTGATGGTGCATAAGCAAGCGTGGGAGCGCCTTGGGCGCCCCACAATGAGCCGCATTCCCGTGAGCAGTATGCATCATTTATTTGCTCGCAACCCAGAGCTCAAAGCAAGTGACGATGCACATCAGGTGAACATTGACACTGCTCAGCTTTTAAGCATCTATGCAGATCGAGTTGGCTTTCCTTATCGCAAACTCCTTCCCATTGGCTACGACGAAAACCCGAGCAATGGACTAGGAGATGGTTCGCGCCCGTGGATACTAGGTCCGTATGGTCATTTTGGCGTTGGCACGCATTATCCAGGATCGTGGCACTATTTTCGTATCACGAGGGCATTTAACGGGCAAATGCCCAAGTTGTGGACAAGGCGAGTGACGGAAATTGTGTCCGATGGCATTGGCGATCCGGCGTTTCCCTTTGTGCCATGGCGGAGCATGGTGTCGTGAGTTTATTTATCACGTCAGACACGCATTTTGGTCATGCCACAATGCTTCAGTTCACTGATGATGCAGGGGTGCGCTTGCGTCCATTCGATTCTCTTGAGCACATGCATGAAGAGCTCATTGAGAGATGGAACAAATGCGTGTATGCAAAAGACACTGTGTACCATTTGGGAGATGTGGCCATCTCGCGCTCGGGACTACACATATTGGAGCGTCTTAATGGTCGCAAAATCCTGATCCGGGGGAACCATGACATCTTCAAACTGCGTGATTATGCGAAGCATTTTGAAGACATCCGTGGTTGCCACTTCAGGGATGGTTTGGTGTTCAGTCATATCCCTTTACATCGTGATTGTTTTATGTCTGAGCGCTACAAGGGGAATGTACACGGCCACCTGCATCGTTACCAAGTGCAATATGAAGGACACATAGATCCTTTGTATTTCAATGCATGCGTGGAAAGAAATAATTTCACGCCAGTGCCATGGGAGAAGGTGAGAGTATATTTCGGGCTATAGTTTGCATAAATGGCGCCCCTGATGGGGCGCTTTCGCATCGTGCGAACCAATGGACAGGGCGGCTCTCCCTCGTGTAGAGGGACAGGGCGGTGAGGGTTCGATTCCTTCCGATGCGCTGAATGGTGGACTCAATCCCAGGCGCACGTTTAACACGCCCATCCGAGAGCCCTGGAATGCGCCCATTCACAATATGCTCAAGGCCATTGACAATCATATGGGCCTCTATTTAAAGGACGGCAACGTGTGGCACCTGGAGAAGGCCGATATGTTGCGGCAATACCTGCGCGAGCTAAAGTCTTGGATTCACGAACAGGAAGGCAAGTGAGCTGGCGACTGTAAGCAAAAGCGTTGGGCGAGAAGGCTGGAAGGAATAAAAAAGAAGCAGACGTTATTGCTTTAATCAGAACTATCATTCTTTTCTCATACATTGCCATCAATATGTTCATTGTGGCTGGCGTGATTAGACACTGAGAAAAAGAAAGGCCCGCCAAGGCGGGCCTTTGTGTTCAGAACCAATGATTCTTCGGATTGTATGCCACGCCTCGATAAACAAGAGTGGCCGCTTGGGCTTCACGTAAACGTGCAGCCTTCTCAAGCTGTTGCTTGATGAGAGCAAGAGGGTTCATGGTTGTTCTCCATGATGCTGGCCCCGTTCCGTGCCAGCGAGTCATGCGCCCCTAGTGGGGTGAACGTAATTTCACTCTATCAAGCCTCCTGTCGGAATCGAACCAACGGCCGGCAGTTTACAAAACTGCTGCTCTACCGCTGAGCTAAAGAGGCAAGGTGGCAGGGTTACTTCGCTTTAGAAGATCAACGGGTGCGGCCCGTGCCCTGCCGGCTTCATCGTCGCTCCTGGTGGGGCGACAGCAGAGAGAGCTTCCACCCTCTCACTGCCAAAGAGGTGCCTGATCACCTCTGAAACCACCGGGCGCCCAGTGGCTTGCATCGCGAATGCTTGAAAACTATAGGGCAAATATCAGGGAATGTGGCTTATTGGTTGGCTTTGGAGAATGACCGGTATCTGGCAGCTATTGGCGCCATGTCGAATACACCATGCCGCATTGTTCTGTGATCTGGCGATAGTAGTGACGGCTTTTTCAGGCTAGTCCAATTTTCATCGCTGGTAAAAATTGGCATGTGTTGAAAATTACACTATTCGGCCTTATGTTCTATCTTGAGCTGTTGAAGCAGCTTTGTAAGTTTTGGCAATAGGAAAGGCTTGTAGAAGTGTTCTGCATGCAGAAGCTGAAGGGCCGTTTGGCGATCTCCCTCAAGTAATGCAACGAGAAATAATGCCTCTTGGTATGAGAGTTCAAGCACGGCTCTGTGTCATGGTCATAGTAAATTTGATCACATACTAACCATTGTCACAGGAAATTCTCCAGCCAGTTTGCTTCGTCATCTTGATTGGCTGCATGAATAGCTGCTGCTAATGCAAACGCATGGTCATCAATGCCAGTTTGCTTGCCCCCCGTCACAGTCCATTGTCCACCAGCCCTGTAAACAACAGTGAGGTTTTTAATTTCGCTAACTGCTTTCTCGTGGTTATAGATATTGATTTGCCCCGCATTGAACAATTCCCTCATTTTTGAGAAAGCCTTGATCTTGGAATTGATAGTCCAGGTGAGCTCTTCGATGGGGAAGTTGCCTGACAGCGCCTGGATTGTACCAGCACTGTTGTACTGGTCCATCACAATCTTGTCAAATAAATAAAGCTTATGCTGCTCTTGTATCCAATCTTCCACCGCATTGATATTCACTTCTTTCCGGCCATTGATTTCAAAATCAGCAAGGAAGGTGTGAAATTTATCAACTACTAGCACCCCACCTTCAAAATGCACGATACAGGCAGTGTAATTATCACGGCCCACCCCACCGCGAGCGGGGTCCAGGGCCAGAACATAGGTTCCGACGAATTGTTCGCGAGGTGGAAGAACACTCCGTCCGTTATCAATACAGGCATCAACAACGTCACTTGAAATAAGAGCGGAAAGGTTGGTGGAAAACTGAGCTCCATACTCCACCTTAAACTTATCTGGATCGCGCTCTTTTTCCATTGCGAGAAAATCCTCGCTAATGGCAGGGTTCATCTCCCATGTTGGGAGGTTGATGGCTTGAAGATAGGGGAAGCGGCCTGAAGCCGCTTCTTTGAAGTGCTGGTAGAAGAGGCCATCTGTTAGCCAGGGGGAAGAGAGCTCAAGGATTTTGCCGTCTTTACCGAACTGGGCAACGGCAGGGCTAAGAGCTTGGTAGATGCCATTGGCACCAGAGTTGGCATCACCATCTACGGCGAAGGCAAGCTCATCAAATACGCAGGCGCAACAGGCAAGACCACGAGCGGCGCGGCCCGATGTGGGAATCGCCTTGAACACACATCCATTGCTGATTTCTAATTGATCAGCGGTTTCTCTGACGATTTCTTGAGCGAAGGGACTGTCGAGGATGAGCTGGCGAATGTTATTAAGAGCAATGCGGCTCTGATCTTGACTGTTGGCCACAGTCAACACGTACCAACGCTCTCCTTTTCTTACTTTCTTTTTGTAACGGTCTTCTAAAACGAAGGCAATATAAACGCAAGCAACGGCAGCCATGAGCGTCTTGCCACTGCGTCGCCCGAGGGCCCATGTTGCCTGGGTATAGCCACCTTCAAAAAAATTATCAAGAATTTCTGCTTGCTTTGGATAGAGCTCTAGCTGAAGGGCGTGTTTAGCAAAGTCTGAGCATCTAAGCATTGCTTGAGTTCCGCCATGGGGCGGAGAGCTTCTTTAGGGACGAAATAAGAAATGCGACCGGGAACATGACTTCTCTTCCATTGTTCCTGTTTTGCATCGTGCGCTTTAATCCAGCCCTGTAGGCGAATTTCTCGAGATTCAATGGTGACCAATACCAGGGTCTTTTCGGGGCTTTCGTTAAGGAAGCACGCCAAATCATAGTAATGCTTGGCTCTTGTTTTTACGTCAATGTTAGGCGGGAGGTCGTAGCTGCCCCGCACGGCTTCTTTTTCTTGAAAGACGTGTTGCTTGAGGCCGAGATAGGAGGCCACTGCCATTTCGCCACCAGCGCCCAAGATGTGGACGCGGAGTGCATCATGTCCGTCTGTGGGGCCTCGATCACGGCCCACCTTGCCCTGCGCGACGTTCACATTTTGCCGGCGTTCGCCTTCTGCAATAGAGAGAGCCCTTTCTGACGGGCTGAGTTTCCAGACAAGGTGCGACACAAGGTGTGCCTATCACAGTTAACACACCAATATACCTAGTTCTAGAATGAATGCAACATTAGCGTTTTTTATGCGTGGCGGAAGTTACACAAGGTGAGACAAACCTTGGCCATTTCAATGAGGCCGGCATTCGCTCCGATGGGCTGCAGAACGTCTTCACCGGCATGGGCACAAGCCGGGACAAGACCACCCGCACTACTGTCAAGCCCGTCACGTTTATGAGCCACACGGAGTTGGAGGGCTTGTATGCCCACTGGCTAATGCGGCGTGTGGTGGATTTGGTAGCTGATGAGGCCACCCGTGAAGGCTTTGAGATTTTGTTTGGTGGAGAGGGCGTAAATGCCGAGACACTCAGTGGCGTTGAGCAAGCCATTGAAGATCTCAACATCCTGCCGTTCTTCAATGAAGCAGCCAAGACAAGCCGTCTTTATGGCGGCAGTTGCCTGCTTCTTTACATCGATGACGGACGCCCGGCAAATATGCCAGTGGACCGAAATAACATCCGCGCTGTGGAGGGTATGGAATGTTTAGATCGTCATCAGATTGCCCCGGTGATCAGCGAGGAGAGCTTATATGACTATGCCAAGGCAACGTACTACCAGATTATTTCTGGTGATTTGATCCAAAAACCAAATCTCACCATCATTCACAAAGATCGCTTGCTGCGGTTCGATGGCATTTGGTTACCGTATCGCGTGCGTCAGGAGAACTATGGCTGGGGCATGAGCGTGCTGCAAAGCGTGTTTGAAAGCTTCAAGCACTACTACAGCGGCACGGCCTCCATGGCCACATTGCTCACTGAATTTGACATCTTTGTCCACAAAGTGAGAGGCCTTGCATCGATGCTGGCCGCTGGCAAAGAAGGGCAAGTGCGAGACCGCTTGCAATTGAATGACATGAGCAAAAGCATCTATCGCGGCTACGCGATTGATGCGGAGAAAGAAGAACTTGCGTTTGTTAGCCGGCAATTTGGTGGCGTCAGTGAAATCCTTGAGAAACTGCGCATTGATATGATTGCTGCTGCGGGCATTCCTCATACGCTTTTGTTTGGACAGTCGCCGTCTGGTCTTGGTGCAACGGGCCGTTCGGAGGAGCGTGACTTTGCCAAGACTTGCCACCACTATCAAGAGGCAAGCTTCCGTAAGCCGCTGAACAAGCTGATGGAATACATCATGCTGAGCAAGCAGGGGCCGACAAATGGAAGAATGCCGGACAACTGGCGCGTGAGTTTTAAGCCGCTGTTTGAAATGAACGAGCGGGAACTGGCGGACGTGCGGGCGCGTGTGGCCGCAGTGGATGCTCGCTACATTCAAGTAGGCGTGTTGACGCCGCAGGAAGTGGCGGATTCGAGGTTTGGGAAGAGCGAATACAGCATTGAAACCACCATTGATCCGTCAATCAAGCGAGAGCTGCCGCAAAAAGCGGCAGCGGGGCAAGTGCCCCCTGGCGGGCGTGACCCTTTGGATCAACAGAACGGGGCTCTTCCAATGGACGGCACCCGTGAGGCATCGGAAGGGGCCGTGGCGGAGAAGACAGACGCTGCTGGCTTGTTCTTGGAGAAAGACTTAGAAGTGAAGCGCGGTGATGTGACATTCACTGATAAAGATTTGCATTCCCGAGCAGTATCTGCAGCAAAATCCAAGTTCAAGGTGTGGCCTTCAGCTTATGCCAGCGGCTATGTGGTACAGCGCTATAAAGAAATGTACAAGCGCAAGCATGGTTCGCTGTCAGGCGCCTTCAAGGGCGATGAGGGCGAAATCCATGGTGACGATTTGGATCAATGGTTCAAGGAAAAGTGGGTGAGGATTGGAGCAAATGGCGAAATCCAGGGTCCATGTGGCGGCCGAAGTGAGGGAGAAGGTAAGCCGAAATGCTTGCCTCAGGCCAAGGCTCAAGCATTGTCCAAAGAGGAGCGGCAGACAATTGTGGCCCGCAAACGCCGAAAGGATCCTGATGCTGAGCGTCGTGGTCCAGCAAAGATGGTGAGCAGCAAGGTAGACGCTATTGAGTCCGTCAAGGTAGAAGGACTATTGCTTGGCGACTATGACGAGGCCGCTCAGATCACTGCTGCTGACATCGATGCTGCATTGAACCAATGGAAGCAAGAAGCACCTGAGCGCTTTAAGGACATTTTGGAGGCTAGTGATGTTGAGCCCGCTCAGTGATCCATGGCCGAGGTTTGATGCCGATTGGTCATACGATCCGATTTCGGGGCGCTATCGGCGCCCCTTGGGGCAATTCATGAGCGAAAAGGCCGTTTCCGCATTGATTGATGGTCGCATCGATAAATTGAGTGAAAATCTTCGGCGTTATACGCGCATGCTGGTGGATGGGAGTGTCACAATTGATCAATGGCAGGGCTCTGTCCGCGAAGCGCTTAAGACTGCTCATATTCAGGCAACAGTGCTTGGCAATGGCGGAAGAGACAGGCTTGGCGCTGCGGAATATGGGCGCATTGGTCAGAGGCTTCGTTCGGAATACGCTTATCTACAAAAGTTTGCTCGTGATCTTTTGGATGGGCGCGTTTCTGCTCCCATGGCTCTTGCTCGCGTGCGGCTATATGCTGAAAGCGTTCGTGGTAGTTACTGGGAAGGAATCACGATTCGACAGGAACGACAGGGCTATTCCCTAATGCGACGCATTTTGGATCCTGGAGCGCAACATTGTGATGATTGCATTGCATTTGCATCGCGAGGCCTTGTGCCAATTGGCAGCTTGCCGCTGCCAGGGCAGCGCTGTGCCTGTAGGGCTCGGTGCAGGTGTTCTGTTGAATACAAACGGCAGACGCCGCCTGCTGTTCCCGTATAAATAGCACCATTAAGATGACGCAGACATCTGCGTTTCTATGGCCAAAATCCTTTATTGCGGTGACTGCGCCGTGCAGACAGGTTTCGGGCGTGTAGCGGAAAATATCCTTCCTGTGCTTGCCAAAGAGCATGAGATCGCTGTTCTGGCGGTGAACTACTGGGGCGATCCTCATGAGATGCCCTTCCGTCTGTATCCGGCTATGCCTGGCGGTAATGATCCGTTCGGCTCACATCGTCTGCCGGAGATCTTGCATAAGGAAAAGCCAGATCTGGTGTTTGCCGTTAATGACATCTGGATTTTGAACAACCTGTGGGCAGTGGCCAAGCCTCACCAGGAAGAGCTGGGCTTCAAGTGGTATGGCTATTTCCCAACAGATAGCTATGGCTTCTTCCCGGACGTGTTTGAGCCATGCAAGGAATGGGATGGCATGGGCACTTACACGCAGTTTGGCCTGGAAGAGGTGCGAAAGGCTGGCTGTGAGCTGCCATGTGATGTGATCCCACATGGCATTGACCGTTCGATGTTCTTTCAAATGGACCAGAACGAATGCCGACAGGAACTGGGACTGCCGGAAGATGTGTTTGTGGTGTTCAACGGCAACCGTAACCAGCCTCGCAAACGCATTGACCTGACCATTAAGGGCTTCATTCAGTTTGCACTGGACAAGCCTGATGCCCGCCTGTGGCTGCATATGGGCAAGAAAGACCAGGGCTGGGATTTGATCCCACTATTTAAGCGCATGTCGCGTGACTACGGCTTTGATTCAACAGGCAAGCTTATTCTCACCAGCCAAGATTTTGACGTGACTCGTTGTTTGCCAGTGGAGCGCTTGAACATGGTGTACAACGCTGCCGACATTGGCGTCAACACTTGCATCGGCGAGGGCTGGGGCCTTGTCAACTTTGAGCATGCCGCGACCAACACTGCTCAAGTGGTGCCGGACCATACAAGTCTGGCTGAAATCTTCCATGCCATCCCACGCATTCCTATCGAAAGCTGGAGCGTGGACCAGAACTATGGTCTAGACCGTGGCCAGCCATCGCCAGATGGCATGGCCCAGATCTTGACGCACTACTACGAAAACCGCGACGATCTAAAGAAAGTTGCGGACTGGTGCGGAAGCGAGTTGGCGACAGAGAAGTATTCCTGGGATGTGATTGGCAGCAATGTGCTGAAAATTATCGACAACGTATTGGAGGGGCCCGCTGAAAGCGGGCAAGGCTTTGGAAAAAAGCACAAAACCGTCGGGGGTGACAAGCTGTTCCCCGGCGCTGAATGCGAGGATGTCGATCTGAGCGAAGGTGATCACGTTTTCTGTATCAGCCTTGAGGACGATGCCAGGCGTGATGTATTCACCAAGCAGGCTATGTCCGTTGGGCAGAAGTTTATTTGGTGGATGGGCGTTGATGGCCGCGACAAAACGCGGGAGGAAATGCAGGAACTTGCCGGCCGAGAAGTGGAATGGGAAATGCCTGGCAATTCAGACGGTCTAAAGCTGACCACTGAAGTAGGCATTGCAGTGGCATCGCTGCATTTGTGGCAACATGCTGTTAACAACGATTTTCCTTATCTCGTTGTAATGGAAGACGATGCAAGGCTGATCAAGCCGCTTTGCATGCCCATTCCTAAGGATGCTGATTTGGTATTCTTCAATGACCGTACATTCCGCAATGCAAAAGGCGAAATGTGGGGCATGACTTGTGGGGCTGATGGTTATTACGTGAGCCGCAATGGCCTGGAAAAACTGTTGAAGATTTACGAGCGTCTGTGGATGCCTGTAGATATTCAGTGGATTCCACAAGTAGAAAGTTTGCGCGAATTTGGCCATCCTCTGTGCAAGTATTACAACCCTGAGCTGCCCACATTGAAGGCTTATTCACTGCCTCCCTACGCATTGCACAAAGGAGCCGAGAGCCGCATCCGATGACTGTTTTTCATTGCTACACCTGCGACAACCTTGACAGTCGCATGCTTGATCTTCATGCGGAGGCCAGTGAAATCATTGGCCTCCCAGTGAAGTACCACGTATTCAAGATTGAGGAATTAGCCAAGGCTGGCATTCCGCCTCATCAGGGGCATGGTTGGTTTATGGAGCAAATCCTCCAGAACTTTCCTGACGACAACGTTGGATTCATTGATGCGGACTGCATTGTTTCCAATATGGATTTTGTTGCGCAAGCAGAAGAGCGCGTGAGCAAATCCGGCACAATGTTTGGCATTGCGCAGTCAGCCAATCATTTGCCTTCGCGTAACGAGATTTATGCGGCCCCGGCATTTGGCATTGTCAACAGTGCCATTTGGCATGAACTTGGCAAGCCTTCATTGATTGCGGACTATTCCTATGACACAGCGCAGCGGCTTTCGCATGAGCTAATTGAAGGAAATTATTACATTGACATTGTTATGCCAACAAGTTATTCCGGTGTTGGGGCGACGTGGGCACTAGGTGGAGTGCCAGACAGTTATGGCATTGGCACCGTCTATGGTGATGGAGACGTGTTTCACCTTTTCCAAAGTTCCAAAGGGCCTTCCTACTTGAACTTGCTTGAGTATCAAGTGGAGCGGTTGCGTGATGGAGCTACGTTTGAATAAATTCAATGGCGCATCCAGAGCAGCAGACGTTTGTACCCGCAACTTAACGGAGCAAGATTTTAGAAATGAATGTGATATTGATGCGATGTTTTCTAGTTATGCTTTTGAAGTGAACCCTGCTTCCTCTGATTTGTATTTCTGGGGAATAAAGAAATGACCAACAAGCAAAAGCAAGCCAAGGTGCGCAAGGTAATGCGCGAATTCAAAGCTGGCACTCTGACCAGTGGTGGTAAGCCTGTAAAGAGCCGTCAACAGGCCATTGCTATTGCCATGAGCGAAGCAGGCATGGCTAAAAAGGACAAGAGTGACGCTTATTGGGATGCTTACATCGACACCATGTGTGGTTCGATGA
>Ga0194129_10005987_pt1 | contig 15136 bp, 1 predicted proteins | sample TA2KigCa35mmetaG_FD_150862 | JGI IMG/M metagenome (GOLD analysis project Ga0194129, IMG submission 150862) | Freshwater microbial communities from Lake Tanganyika, Tanzania - TA2015038 Kigoma Deep Cast 35m | ecosystem: Environmental > Aquatic > Freshwater > Lake | place: Tanzania: Lake... | reverse complement strand
TTTCTGGATCAGTTCCATTTTGTAGACAAATATAAACTCTCAAATCTTCATTTATTACATAAAAATTTGCTTCATATAAACCAGTTTGAGATGTAACTGGAGTGACATTAAAAACATTATAATCATGCCTATACATTTCAAAAGTATTTCCAGCAGTCCAAATAACTTTTCTTACAAGTCTTCGTACATCTTGATTTGTGATTTGTTTTAATGATATGATACTTTCTTTAACTACATATTCTTCTTTAAATCCATCTAGAGGAGAGGGCGTATTGGAAATCCAAGTAGAAGATCCGCCCGCTGCTGGACTAGAACTATTTGGTAATCCTATAAAAGTATAATATTTATTTGAAGTATCGCCTACACCAGAAACACTTTTTACAAAGCTTTCTGCATTTAAAACTCTAAATTGATCCGATATTATAGCGGGCATTTTAAAACATACTTTTTTTTATTTAGTTACCTTTTACTTACTTACAATGTTTCTAGTTCTTACAATTTTTGGTGAGGATGATATTCCAGAAATTCCATTGTCATTAAAAGCTGTAAAAGTTTGAGGATTTCCTAAAACTCTGTTTTGATAATCATATACTTTACCCCAACTATATCTTCCATAGAAATTATTTGTCCCAATTCCAGTATTATTTGATCCTCTACTATAAACTTTTACATAATTATCAACCATGGGAGCAAAGTTGCATGTTACTGTTACTATACCAGCTGATGGTGGTGTTATATCTTCAACAATATAAACACCATCTAGGAAAGATTTTGCTATTCCAATTTTAGAATTTGGATAATTACTCATACCACCAAGAAGGGTTGTAATCCCAACTAAGTCGCCACCGGTTTGAACATTACTATCAGTTATTACAAAATAATCTCCTTTTGATAGCTGGCTGTTAACAATACCAAAAGCATTCAGTGCAGAATACCCTACGCCTAGAGTACTATTATCATATTGTTCAGATTTTAAACTGAAAGAAATTTTTGGAGATGTGGTTCCGATACCGGGAGTTCCTGCTATATGCGTAGTAATTCCAATAATTACTCCAAAATCTCCCTGTACTTTAAATGATCTAATCAATTCAGTCTTATATGTGTCACTTTCCACTAAAACTGGGGGAGAACTACCATTCACATAACCAAATCCTGGATTATTTACTTGTACGGATACAATACTTCCATTACTTATAACAGCAGTTGCAGTTGCAGGATTATAAATTGGATCTGCATACATTACAGTAGCTCCAGTTCCAACTATAACATATCTGCCATCTGGTCCAATATCATTTGCAAATACTAAATCATTAATATTGTTTGATTGTAATGTGCTCCTGTAAACCCAATTTGTCAAATCAAAGGAATAATACAATTGTCCAGAAGATGTCACTGCTACATAGAAACCATAGTTATAATATATGTTTACTAAATTTTCAGCTCCAAGATTATTTGAAATAAGTTGATATGTATCTTTACTAACTGACTTCAAAATTATTCCTTGATTTCCAACTATAATAAAGTTTCCATTGATATAAATTATTTTATTTAAATTATTGGTTACTGGCGATGGTGTATTTTCCCATATTGTTCCATTATTAGAAGTTCGAATTACCCCATTGTTACCAACAGCAACAAAATAAGTATTTCCAAATGTAACACTATTAAAATCTGATAATGTTTCGGAATATCTACTAACAAAACTATTTGTACTTATGCCATTACCAACAAAAATGGATCCACCAGCCCCAACAGCAACCCAAGCATTAGCATAACTAGAATATACTATTTGATTAAATGTCCCTGTATATGCACTACCTACTCTACCTACAGCTCCTATACCTAAAACAATAATATCTTCTTCTAATGGAATTTTAGTCCAACTGGAAATAGTCGATCCATTGTCTGTAGCTCTTATAATTTTACCCGCCGTTCCTGCAGCAACTAACAAATTACTTGTACCAACACCGACTACTTGAATTGAATTAAAATTGGAAGTTTGACTAAATCCAACTGTGCCAACTTGCCAAGATATTCCATCAGAACTTGTAACAAAAACCGAACTACTTCCGATAGCAACAAATTTGTCTTTATATTGTACAGATTTTAAATTATATGATGTAGTTAAACCGGTTGCGTTTTTCCAATCAAAAATAGGATCTTTTAATGCAATAACAGATTTTGAAATAATTACTTTTGGTGATTGTGTATTTGCGTAACCGACTCCACCATTTGTTACAACAATAGAAGAAATTGTAGATGAAGTAGAAACTATAGCCTGTGCTGAAGCTGGTGTAATAGGTTTATCTTCAAATATTAAAATATCTCTCACATCTTCATTAAGACCATCTACATCGGTAAAAAGAGGATATGCATTATCAACATATATTGTACTATCTTGTGGCTGAATAGTTTTAATGATAGTTGCAGAAGGTCTTATATTACTTTGAAGATTTGGTCTAGATTTGGAATATAATGTGCCACTAATCACAGTATCACTATCTTGTTTTTGCCAAGTAAGAGGTCTAATTTTTGTTGGATTGGTTATTATACCAACCGAATAATAATTGAAAGTTTCTAATTGATCAGCAGCGACTATTTTTTTAACAACGCGGTCAAATTGAGAAATATCAAAAGGATCTTCTGGATTTTCTTGAATTATTACTTTATCTCCAGGTTTAATTGTTGGTGGTGGTACAACCAACTCAACATCATTAGATGATCCTCTATAGTACAGGATAAAACATTTTGATCCAGGTTTAGGTGCCTCAGTAAATATGACTCTACTTCCAGAGAATTTATACGATAAATTTGGAATCTGTAATACATCGTTTATGTATATAAAAATATTATTTGTTACATCTAAATTTGTTCCAGTAGGAACTCTTAGTCCAAGAACTTGTCTTACCCCATTTATAGTTGTAGAAAGAGTAAACTTTTTCCTAAATCCATTAAAGAATTGAGAAATATCATCAAATTTTATAAATTGACCAGGATAAAAACCACTAAATGAGTCAGTTTCTACTGCATCTACCGTTAAAACAAATTCTGTTAATGATCCACTATGAATAGTTGGTATCCCAACCACTTTTAATTTATCACCAACTTTATAACCAATTCCGGAATTATCGAATTTAAAGTCAATAATACTCGATCCAGAACCAACCTCTACTGTTATTTTAGCTTGCTGGCCTACGCCAGATGTTCCTCCAGTGTACGCTAAACCAAGATTACTATATCCAGTAGGTATTCCAATTACAACGGTTGGTGGCGAGGTTATAGTGTATCCAATTCCAGCATTTACAATTATGAATCCAGTTATTGTTCCAGCAGCACTAACTAAAGAAGTTATACTTGCACCAAATCCAACAGTAGATGCAATGCTGACAACGGGGGCAGATCTATATCCTGATCCACCACCAGAAACACTAACACTGCTAATGGTTCCAGTAACAGATACGGCTGCAGTTGCAGCTGCTCCAATTCTTGGAATATATCCATGACTTGTTGATACAGCAACTCTAGATATTTTTCCTGCTTTTGGAACTCCAGATATAAATTTAAGTGTGTTTGTTCCAGATCCATCAATCGTAAAATCATCAAATGGATTTTGTGCAACATTATTGATTAGTATTATTGGATTATTACTTATTTCAGTGCCACTATTAACATTATTAAATAAAGTATTTACGGTTTGTCCCTTAGATTTTATAGTAAACTGTGTCGCAGCTATACCAGTAAAAGATAGAGATAAATCATCAATAAGTAAATTTTTATCTTGGGGAGTGCTGGGATCAAATTTTCTACTAAAAACTCTACCACTAAAAGTAGATCCTGTTAGTAGTCCCACTCGACCTATTTTTCCATATGGAGCAGTATCAAAATATATTATATCTCCAACAACATTAAAATTACCAGTCATAACAGTGGCAGATGTTCCAACAGTATGTGATGTTGCGACTGAACCAAAATGTCCTCTTACAACCTCTATTTGATTTGCAGAAGATATACCAATTGTTTTAATTGAAATCAATTCATTTGCTAAATTAATAATATCCCTCGTATTTAATGAAGAGATACCTGCTGATATGGTTAATATTGTTGTCGATGCTGTCGAAACACTGGAAGCTAAAGAAACATTTAAAGATTTTCTAGTCAAAGCTTTTTGTATTATCCCATCAATGGACACCAATATGCTGTGATTTGGTTCTTTGTATTCGAGATGATGAATAGCTGTACCTACACCAGTAATATTTAAAAATACACTGGTGGACAATCCAGATAATTTAAATTCATTATCATTTAGTTTATATACAAAGAGAGATTGTGGTAAAACTTTAGTGCCCAGTTCAAGTGGACTAAATTTCAAATTATCATTTGAATCTGTGCCTCCGATATAAGTTCCAGCAACAGAAACTATAGAGGTAGATGCATATCCAGATCCACCATTTAAAACTCCAACAAAATTAATTGCTCCAGAAGAATCTCTAGAAATATCAAAAGTAGCTCCAGATGAATCATTAGAAGGAACGGAAAGATAACTTTGATTCGATTGCCCAGAAATTACAGTTGGTCCAGTTTTTGAAATTACAAATGTAAGATTATTGTCGGGAGTAGTACCACCCAAATAAGTTCCCGCAATAGAAACAGTTTGTCCCACAGAATATCCCTTACCACCTTTAGTAGGTAATATTGAAGTCGAAAGTGGTTGACCAGTAGTTGAAGAGTATGATCTGAATACTGTAAATTCAGCCGTGGATCCAGTTGTTGTTACTCCAATGACTTGAACATATGATTTCGAAATTGGTCCAACCGGTACTAGAACTGTACCCACTCCAGTTATACTTGTCGTTATCGCAACAGAATATCCATTTTCAAGAACTGCAGTGCCATCAAAATTATGAACCTGTATTAAAGTTGAAGTTATACCCGAAACATAAGAAGTTGTAGCAATTCCAATAGGACTTCCATTAGAATAAGAATATGTCAATTCTTGACCAGACTGAAAATTGTGATTTGGAATTATGAATGTATCAGTGACGGAATTGATATTATTACTGGAAACTTGATGTTTAAATAAGGGAGTTCCATTATTTTTTAATTTAAATGTTGTTAGTCCAACTATACCTCCACCTCTTTGTATAGATGGATATGTTATGATGCTTGGAGCGGCAGTTACTCCAATTCCAATTACTGAAGTAATAATTCCAATATAATTACTAATTGCACTTTGGACATCTGCACAACAGTTCTCGCTATAAGACGGACTACAATTAATATCTCGTAAAATTGTGGTATTGAAATACTGTGTGGTAGATATAAATGCTCTTTGAACTGTTCCTCCATTTACATAATTATGGATTATAGTTGAAGGACCGGTATTTACTCTAAATCTAGTGGAGTCAATAATCTCAACTTCATAAACAAATCCCTTGGGTGATAAAGAAGCGTTTCCATCTGGCCCTGCACCTAAACTCGGGAAAATTGCAGTGGCTATTCCGCCGCCAGAATTACAAGAAAGAGTTATATTTTTTAAAACAACATAATTTTTAGTTGTAGTTGAAAGTCCATGAGAAGTTGTAGTACCAACAGTTGTAATACCAGCTATATTATCATAAACTAAACTATTAATGCCAACTGAATTAGCAAGTTGATATGAAGTTTTGACTCCCGTATTATTAATAATAAACTTAGTTAAATCGACAATATATTTAAATCCCGCTATTGTTTCGGTAGTTTCTCCATCCACATAATTTATTCCACCTGGAGTTGACCAGTATGAAAGTGCTGCTTCAACTGTTTTGTTATTTGAGTTATATTTGAGATCGTGTGAAACTGCATCAACAACCAATCCCACATCTCTTGCACAAACATCTCTATCCCAATCTGGATTGGTGGTAATTCCAGGATAAGTAGCAGTTATAAATCCTACAACTTCTTCTTGAATGAATAGTCGGTTGCCATCTATCAAATCAGATGCATCAGCAAATCTATCACGCAAATCCTGTATTGAAGTCCCGTCGAATTGATTACTTATATCATCGACCTGAATAACTTTATTTGTTTTGTTTATTATGAAAGGACTTAAATCAATACCGCCATCAAAAAATATATTCTGAATGGATCCGTCTGCTGCAGTTTCTTCCTCATAAACTCTAGCAAAATTTGGTGTATCATTTAAATTTACTATTGAATCAACATTAATAAATGTAGATGAGGCTGTATCTAACAACTTTGGTCTCATGTTTGTTGATTTAGAGGTTCCAACATTAACTTCATTTAATGTTGGTTGTGTTAGTATTTCTAAATCGGAAAATTCCTTAAATCCAGATGGATGAACAATAGATCTTACAGATTCTCTCCAAATATTATATGGTATATTGCCTCTGATTGAATAAGAAAACTTCTGATAATAAAAATTATCGGATATTCTTTGAGAATATTCATTTAATATACCAGAGGAAAGATCTATTGAAGATGTTTTATCACGAGAAACTCCTAATGTAGAATATAAATTAAATGTATCAAAATATTCAACCGTTCCGTTAATTCTTGAAGTTTCACCAAAAACTTTATCTAGTACATTTATTTGACCAGAAATATTTTTTAATCTCATTTGATTGAGTTTATTATCCCAACCATTCTCCAATATTACTCCAGAAAACTTTGCGGAGGATATTTTTTCATTGGAAAAATAATTTACATCATCTTTTAACACCATTTCAAAAACTGGTAAATCTTTTTTATTGATGACTGTACCTAAGCCAAAATCATCATCATATGTACCAAAACCACCAGTAGCAATTCCTGTCATACTATAAGTAACAGTATTATTAAAAGAACTAACTCCTACAACATCAAAAAATCGGTAATCGTATGAAGATGAGTTAAAATTAGCTAACTGTGCAGTAGATGGTGTTAGTCTACAATTTTCAATAAAAATTTGATCTCCTACAACAAATGGAAATGTATAACTTGTTTGACCAAATCCTGAAGGTATAAATGGATTATTCGAAGCTAGATTATTTGTTAATTCTAAAGTTACTAAATTTCCGGCAATAGAAACTGAATCTATTTCGTATCCATTTGAATTATGTATTGTAAATATTTCAAGAGGATTTGATATTGAAGTAGAATTTTTAATAATATCTACAGAAACTACAGATCCTCCAGCTATATTGGAATTGAGTTCTATGCCATTAGTATCATTTCTTACTATTAATTTTGGAGGAGTATTAAGTCTTTTACCTCCAGTAATTATTCCAATATAATCTATGGTTCGTATATCTTTAATTCCAATAATAGTTGGCACACTTAAAGATGGCGAAAGCGTTGGATCTGTTGGATAATCAAATCCATCTTTTACTCTATCAAAAGTTTCAACTCGACCAATTTTTGGAGAGGTAATTTTTATAACAGCATTTGTTCCTAAAACGCTTTTTATTTTTTTAATAGTTGGTAATTTTTTATATCCCCTACCTGCAAAATTGATTTTTAATTTTGATATCGGCCCCAAAGCATTAGTAGATGTTGTTTTATAAGAAAACTTGGTTGTGATTTGATTAATAATTTGTTTTTCAATCTCGGTTAATTTTTTATTATTATCAAATATAAATTCTTTACTTGATACTACGGTAGACACTACAAAGTTATCATTAAATTGATGATTTATTATTGAAATTCTATTATTTAATAATACATCATAATCTGTAGATATTTGTTTTTTACTTTCTTCAGAAGATCCCTTAGAAAGAAATTGATAATATATGGGAAAATTTTGTTCTGAAAGATCTAAAATAACTTTTGCGCCTGTATTTCCAGGAATTGCAGATCTAGTTACAAAAAATCCACTTCTTTCATTAATACGCTCAATAAAGTTTACATCATAATAAAATTGCAAATTTAAATTGAATAGACTGGAGTCGGATAAATCAAATTCTATTTTTGTGGTTCTTATGCAACTAATTTGAGGATTAATGAAATATAATTTTTGGCTAGATCCTCCTGTTGATGAAAAATCAATAAATTTAGATTCGAGTATGTCGCTTCTATATTGACATAATTTTATAGAATTGAAATTAGTTTTTGAAACATAATAAATTCCATAATTTGACAACCCATTAATTGGATTTTGTGCAATATACACAAGTTTATCACCTGTATTAATATTTCCTGTGTATGAAGAAACATTTATAGAATTATCATCAACAGATACATTATTATTTGTAAATGCAATTTCTCGCATTAAAATTTTTCTATTTACAGGATCAAAAATAACTTTTACAACTTCATTAAATGTCGTAGATAAATTAAATTTTATGATGTCGCCAACTTTTAAATTATGATTTGTTTTTGTTGTTACTATGCCTACACTTTTTTGTAGTGTTCCTGTTATTCTTGGATTTATAGTAGTTAAAGAGTGAGCCGCTCCTATTACTCCATAGGCTTTTTGTTGATCCCAAAATTCTAAACTATTATTAGTGGTGCCTATTCCTATAGAACTAGTAAACCCAATAGTCGATAGTCCAATATAATCTCTACCCAGATTAACGGCATAAACTAATTGATTATCTTGTAATTTAAATGAAATTGCAGATCCCACATTATTTACAAATAAAGATGTACCTCCAATTCCAGATCCAGAATTGTAAATCAATGGTTGACCGGTGAAAAATTTATGACCAGGAATGAATATACTTCTTTGTGGAATAAAGATAGTTTTAAATTGTGACGTACTCCCAACTCCCACAACATTCCGAGTTGAACCACTGGTGCCAATACCTACAGTAAATCTTGGATCAAAAAATGTAGTATAGTTTTCAAGTCTAAAATTACTTGAATCATTTAATGGTTTTTCGTCAGAAACACTATTTAAAACTTTAAATTCTTTTGAAAGTAAAACTACAGTGTCAATTCCAACAGAATGAATTCCTGTATTTTGAATTCTATTCACAAAAAATCCAGATCTGTTAACATCAATATTAGTAATTAACAGAATTTCTGTTCCTATTCCTATAAAATCATTTGATTTAAATCCAGTTATATCTTTTACTTTTATAAAAGTTGATATGCCAGTTGTATTTAAATCACCTATAGTTTCCAATAGTTGAGATTGTTTTTCTGCAACTTGAACAATTTTGGTGCCTTCCAGTCCACTTGCAGTAATTGTTGATATTCCACTTAATACTATTGGTTGATTATTTTTAATTTGATGTGGCGAACTTGTTTTTATAGTGGCACCAAAAGTAGAAACTATAACTTCATAATCAGTTATTTTATCTTCAATTAAACTGAAATTTTGAATTTCTCTACCTTGTAATTCACTTACAACGATATTTGATTGTATACCTCCCGTGTCACTTATATCTATTTCTACAGGATCATTTACTTTATAATTATCTCCAGCAGAAAATATAGATACATTTTCTATTTTACCAGAGTTTATTTCGGTTACAACAAATTCTTGTTTATACTCTTCCAAAACTTTATCTATTAGGTCATAAGAAGAATTGGCAGAATTTAAATAGTATGGACCAACATTTCTAGTTAGACTAGTATTAAAAATATTAAAATCTTGATTAAATCCAGGTAAAAAGTTTTCTTCTACTGGGGTATTATAAAAATATGGACCAACTACATATGGGTATCTGGGAATAGGTTCGTTAGATGCATTAACATCAATACTATTATAATATGCATAAACTCCACTAGGATACTCTGGAGTTATAGAAAATCTACCATTATGTTGATCTAAGTCTCCAGAGCCATCAAAAATATAATCATTTACAAAAAATCCATTTTCAAATAGTGGTGGTCTTTTGCCTGGGGTTAAATCTACATTCAATGTGTAACCAGGATTCATTCTTCGTATAAATCCACCAGTTGTTGTATCATATGCATATGGACCATAAATGGGATTTCCATCATATGCATAACCCAAAATTGGAGAATGATTAAGTGTACCGGTATTTTCTTTATTATTTTCTCCCAAATTATCTGATAATTGATATCTTAATTTTTTAGGAATATAAAAATAAGTAAATTGTAGTCCAAGGTCTATATTGTTAGATGAATATATAATTCCATCATCATTATTATTAATAGAAACTTTAGATTTGATTACCTGATTTATTTTCCATTCATTTACATTTGTCAAGAATTTAGCATTTTGTCCTCTATTTTTTAATGTTAATATTGTATTTCTTGAGTTATAACCCACCCCACCAAAAACTATATTTACATTAGAAAGTTTTCCATCCTCTACGATTGGTTCTATTTGTGCGTAGCTTCCTTCTCCAGAAATTACTATTTCAGAATTTTCTCTAAAACCGTTTCCTCTACCTATGATTTGAACATCAACTATTGAACCATTAATAATAATTGGTTTTAAAATAGCTTCAGATGTTATACTTGCAATTCCAGTATTTGGTCTTCTGTGATAATTAATAATATTTGTACATCCATATCCAATACCTCCATCTTCAACATAAACATCTTCGATAGAACCCAGTACAATTGGTTTTAGCTCTGATTTTATATTTGTAGTGGCTCCTGTTCCAGATTTTGATTCTACATGCACTTCAATGGGAGGATATCCAATAATATGAGTTCCAATTCCTAAAGAGTTGAATTTAACAAATTTATTTTTTATATAATTTTCATCGCTTAAAGAAGTGCTAACTCCAGAATTATAAAGTCTAAATTTATTATTATCTATGACTTTAACTTTGTAGTATGAAACGGATGATAGTCCGCTTATCGCAGTGTCGGTAGAACTGTATATTACAACCTCTCCGTTAGAAAATCCATGATTTTTTGCAAAAATATAAGAATCAAAAGTATTAATACCTAAAGTTCTATTATCGGCTGAAAGTACAGATGGAACTTTTATTTTTCTATTTGAATATCCTTCTCCAGGATCTTTTACATAAATCTTTGTAAAAGTATTTTTATTTTTTAAAGTTCTTATAAAATGGAATCCAGAGGAGACTCCAACAATATCTATTTCATTTATTTTTTGGAGAGCATCTATTTTATTATTAAATAATTTAATTTTATTATCCGTTAAAATTCCAACAAAATATGTTGAACTATTAACAATTCCTAAAATATTACTATTATTATTTGAATCATAGACTACCTGTTCACCATCTTCAAAAGGAATAGTTGTTAAAAACTGTATGGTATTGTCTGCCGGAGCTACATTCAAATCCGCTTTAAATCCTACGGAAACTTGTGTGCTGACGAGATTCGATTCTAATACACAACCTTTACCGTTTCCACCAACAATAGTAATTTTTGGTTTTTCTTGATATCCATATCCAGCGTTTAATATTTTAATCTCTCTAACTGTTCCAGAAAGATTTACATGTGCTTTACACCCAGATCCAGTTTCATCTTTTATTTCTATGGGTGGAACATCAATTACATCATAGTCTTGCCCTTCATTGGTAACATTAATCGAAGTTATAGCTCCATAATAAATGTTTTCGTCAAATAATGTTGGAGAAAGTAATTGAACTCCATTATTTAAAAGACCGATTTCTCTATTAAAAGTAGTTCTTTTATTTAAATCATCAAAAGAAGATTTTATCTGATTAAAAGGAAATTTTTTTAATAACTTTTGATGTTTTAAGGTTTTATTTTCATACCCACTTTTATATAAAATATCATTAGTTATTGGTATAGTAGTTGTTATATATTTTTTTGAAAAAACATCAGATCTACTGTAAGAAAATTTTAATTTATTATTATCAACTTTAGTAACAAAATAAATTCCTGTTTGTATTCCTGATACTTGTTGAGGTTGATAATAGACTACTTCTCCACTTAAATAATTATGATCAGTAACATTAAAAACATCAGTCTTAGAAATTCCAACATTAGTTGATAAAGATTTTTTATTATCAGTAGAAAAAATAGTATAATTTGGTAATCCTGAAGAGGTTACATAAAAGTATTCTTCATTTGAATCAATATATGTATTTTGAACTGATGTTGGTATCAAATTTAGATTATTAAAATAATTACTAAAATGATTTGCTTTATAGATTTTTTTTCTTATTTTGATAGCACTTAAAATATTAAAAGATCCAGAAGTTGTTATTTGAACTACAATTTTTTGGCTATATTTTTTAACTATGTCTGACGGCGAATATTCAACAGAAACAATATTAACCGGAAAAGTTTGTCCAGTCGAATTTACTAGTAAAATTTGTTCACCCGCATAAAAATAAATTTTATCAAAAAGTTCTATTCTATACTTAGTTGCATCAACTTGAGATATAATATTAATATTATGATTTGTAGGAATATTATAAATCCAACTATTAAATTCAAATCTATTAAATAAATCTCTACCAAAACCTGATAGAGATATCGTATCTCCGACTCTTAGATTTGATGTTTTAGAAAAATCAATACTATCAATAACATTAACTACTCTAAATTGAACTTTAGATGTATTTCCTAATCCAACATAACTAAATGCAAATTTTGATTCTACTAAATCCAATCCAAAATCAAGAGGTTTCGATACATTAGTAACTCCAGTAAATTGATTAATAGTTTTTCCAGAGTAATTAATTGTAATGAAATCAGAATTTTTTGGTTTTACTAAAAGTGACCCAGAATTAGCAAATCCTACAGTAGAATCAACTATAATATTATTAGAATTAACTGCAACATCTTCCAATATTCTTGTCTTACCAGAAGCTTGAAACTTTCCTGTGAAAGATGTGCTATCTAAAGAAATTTCATAAAAGTTTTTATCGGATACTGGTCTATACTCAACATTAAATATAGAAGCGCTTACTGTACCGATACCTGCAATTTCTTGAAATAAGAAATTACCCTTAATGTCTATTGGATTACCACCAGAAATTTTTTCTACAAGAATATTTTTTGTTATAAAGTATGAGTTCGATGATGGAGTTAATGTAAATTCTTGTGGTTTAATAATTTCAATATCAGAACCATATAAAATTTTAAATAAAAGTTTATACGATTGATCAGTTCCTTTGGATGAATATAAATCTTTAATTTTGTATGATATATTTTCTATAGATAAATCTTTATAGAAATCTCTGGATTCAAATCCAGGCAAAAATTCATATTTAAATTTTTCAAAAAATTCTATTAAAAATAAATTACTTAAATTTTTAACAGAGGATCCAGAACTATGTTCTGAAGATTGAGTAGATGAAAATATTGCAAATTCAGGATTATCTAAAGCTTTTAAATTTTCAATTCCACTAAATCCTCTAATGCAACCTTCAAATGAGGTATTAGTTTTTGAAGTGTATGTGATAATTTCATCATTTATTTTTAAAAGTCCATATGTATCAGGCCAACCTTTAGTTGATGTTACATTTATAGTTTGATCAAAAGTTAAAATATTAGAAGTTAAAGTTGTTTTTTCTATTAAATCTATATTATTAAACTTTTTGCTGTTTTTATACTTAGTAATATTAGAAATAATATCAATAGATCCAGATTGATATTCTAACGATTTATAATACTGAGTAAGAAAATCTACAAGAAGGGGAGATTCATCAGATAAAAATTCTGGAATTTGAGATTCTATAAGTGAACTAATTGTTACTCTTTTAATTTCTGACATTTTATCTTGTATACTTTCCGTTTAAATAACTAGATGTAGCTACATATTGAGTTGCAGAAGAGTTTTCACCAGAACTAACAACATCTTCTACAATATTTACCACAGAATTTTTAACATCTAATTGCAAATATAAATCTTGTAGACCTATAACATCATTTGATTCGGGGATTGCTTGAACCTCTACAAATCCATTGGTCAATCTTGATGATAGGATATTTACAACATCCAATCTAATATCGCCTTTTACATAATCAATAGTTCCTGCATCATTTTTAACAATGACTGGCAAATTATTTTCTAATTTGAAGAAAAATATAATTCCAGTTTTATTGTCTTTTGATGGAGCATCTGACATGTAAATAACATCAGAAACTCCATTAATCAAGAATCCGGTTGATTTTACAGAATATCCACCATCCCTAGTATGTATTCTATTTCCAAAACATATTTCATAAGTTGCAAATGTATTTAATTCAGGAATTAAATCTCTTCGCATCTTTACTTTTGTAATATTAGATGTAATTGATTTATTACAATCATCTATCAATCCAACAATTTTACTATATTTAAATCTTCCACCAAAACTATTAACATCTTTAGAATTGCCATACTCAGTCAAAGTGTCAACTACTTTTGTTTTTACGATTTCTGGATTACTTGATAAATTTGCATTATAGTATACAGATGTATCCAATTCAATATAAAGATATGATAGGTCAATAATTTCTGGTCTAATTCCAGCTATTGAATATTTTTTAATAGTATTTAAAATTGTTTGTTTTGTAATTTCAGATAAAAATGTTCCGTTTCTTGGTTTTATAGATATAAAAACTTTTCCATATTCTGGGGGATCTAATTCATCGCCTCCATATGCATTTACAGACTCAATATTTGGATAAATGTACGGAATAAGAGCTTTGTAATCATTTGATGTTACTGCACGATTTTGAGAAGCAAATACTTTTGGAGAAAAATATTTAATAGAATCTATAGATTCTATATCATCTCCACTTTCAGATTTTGATTGGGTTGTAAGTAAAGAAATACCTGAAGTAACATCAAAAAGATTATTATCTTTTAATCTACCAGAAAATGTAAAATTTGAAGCTCCATTACCTGAAGGCCCACTAGTAACAATATAACTAACTTCTATTGTACTGCCATTTGTTGGTTTTTTGCCAATGATATTATCTCCGAATCTAATTTCATATTTAGCATCTTCAACTTCTTGGACAAAAAAGAATCTAATATCTTTTCCAATACCCAATAGTGTATCATATAATGAGTAAACTTCAGTTACAGCATTAGTTACACTAACTCGTATAGAAGTAGTATCAATGTTAATATTAGGTAAGATAAATCTTTGATTAGTTTGAGATGTATCTACAACAAATGTGCTTGTTAAATATTGACCTTCGTATATGGGCAAATTATCAAATATAGCAATTCCATCAGTATTAACTGGAGTTATAATATCTTCTGGTATTGAAAAAATATAATTACCATTTACTACTG
>Ga0194129_10005986_pt1 | contig 15141 bp, 15 predicted proteins | sample TA2KigCa35mmetaG_FD_150862 | JGI IMG/M metagenome (GOLD analysis project Ga0194129, IMG submission 150862) | Freshwater microbial communities from Lake Tanganyika, Tanzania - TA2015038 Kigoma Deep Cast 35m | ecosystem: Environmental > Aquatic > Freshwater > Lake | place: Tanzania: Lake... | reverse complement strand
TGCCGCCTCGCCATCGACCATTCAAGGGCTCTGTGGTGGCGGGTTACAGCGTGGATGGCCGTTGCGATCAAGTGCGGGTGGGCTGGCGAGTGAGCGCAGCCTCAGTGCCTACCGCGAGCTGCAGTGCCAGGGGTGTGGCACCTGCCCGATAGAAGCGGCGCTGCCCTGGACCCTGCACCGGGGCCTGCCATCACCCCGCGCCAGGCATTGATGCAACAACCTTACGCGGGTAACTCTTTGAATGATGCAATGCGGGTGCTCAGCTGGATGTGAGCGATGGCCACCAACGCCTCCACCGTGAGCCTGCGGGCAGCTGCCAAGGCGTTGGGCATGCCGCCCACCAGCTTGACGCGATGGCTGGAGAGCGAACCCACATTGGCCAGGGCGGTGCTGCAGCAGCCGGGGCCGAGGCGGGCGATGGTGATCGACCTGGATAGCCTGCAGGCGGCATGGGCAGCACTGCAGGCGGGCACCACGGCAGTGGAGCAGTTGAGCGAACGGGAGCAGCTGCGGCGTGAACGGCAACAGCGGCTGTATTGGCAGGGCCAGGAACTCCGCCAGCAGGTGCTGGCCCTGGAGCAACAGCATGTGGCTGCCGTTGATGTGGTGGAGGCGCGAACTGCCCTGCTGCAGCACATCCACGCTGCTGTGGAGCAGTGGGCCGCAGCCATCGGCCCAGAGCTGGCGGGGTGTGATCCTGATCAGCGATACCAGGTGCTCCAGGGCGGTATCCACGGGCTGCTCAGCAACCTGGCCGCCACAACTCCGCCAAGCTGCACTGCAGATGCTGGCTGCGATGATGCTGATCCTGGCCAATCAGAAACCCAATCAAGGATTCTGATCGAGCACTACCGAGCACGGCTGCATCAGCTGCGTGCCCAGATCCACAGCCGTGCGTTGATTGCTGCGGCTGATGTGAAAGCCAAAGCATGGGCTGAGGCCCGCTTGATGCGCGACCAGTTACTTGCGATACCGGCACGCTGTGCAGCAGTGGCTGATCATCCAGAGGCACTCCTGCAGGAGCTGATGGCCTGTCTGCACCTGTGATTGTGTTGACTCGCTAGAGGTTATTTGGGGCTCGCGGCTCCGCATGGCTGTAAGCCAGGAAGGACCCAATAAGGGATGGGGGGGTGTTCGCTGGAATTGTTCCCATCCTCCAGAGGTGCTGAACCTGATGGCGGGTGGTGGTTGAGGAGACAAGAAAAAACCGCTCGTTGGGTGCCAGCGGTTCGGTGAGTAGGCAGAAAAAAACCTCCGCACAGGGCGGAGGTTGAGGGTTTGACTGATTTGGGGATTCAATCAATAGACGAAGGATGTGGTCAAGAATGTAGTGGTATTGGTTAAAACAGTTGCGAGCAGTTTGAATTCGGCATCGACGTAACCGGCAACATTGTCCCCTGTATAACCGTAGACAAAGGCCATTGCAGTATTATTAGCACCGCTCAACACTAGTGTATTGACACCAGCGTCAGTAAGGTCAACTGCATCCAACACCCCACCATCAGACAATGCATCTCGAACATCTGCAACTGAATCAATAGTGTTGACGTCGGCAACTTTGGCAACGAAGTTCCTTAGGCTCGCAACGTTAATTGCGGTGTCTTCATCCGCCAACGCTGCAGCAGTATTAAGGGTGATTGCTGTGCCAGCAGAAGCATTACTAAGGGCGGTCACTGTCGTCAGATCAAGATTGAGACGGTCAGCCTGAGCTACGCTGAAGTCAGTAATCGTGTCTGAACCATTTGTGGCAATGCTGTTGAAGACAAAGTCATCAGCACCAGCACCACCAGTCAGTCTATCGGCGCCAGCACCACCAGTAATAGTGTCAACCCCAGCACCACCAGTGATGGTATCGGCTTGGGCTGAACCGGTAAGTGCCAGCCCATTAGCAGACTGGGTCGCAGCGCTAAGGATGACGCCGTTAGCTCCAGCGAGGTTCGCGAAGCTGATCAGAGCATTGGCAGCAAGCTGAGTGCCTGCAGTGGTGCTGGCATTGAGTGTGCCGGCATTGGTGCTTGTTGCGGTAACAGTATTTGCAGCAACAACTGTGACAGCTGCCGTGGCCAATGCTGTCACAACTACTTCATCTGCACCACCCGTACCGAAGTCAGTGATGGCATCAATACCAGAGTTTACTTTAAATACATCGTTGCCGGTTCCGCCAGTAAGAACGTCAGCACCAACACCACCAGTAATAATGTCAACACCACCACCACCATTAATAGTGTCGATGCCGTTTGTGCCAGTAATTGTATCACCACCATCGCCGCCAGTAACAGAGGTACCAATACCCTCTTCTAATGTTGCATTACCGAGATTAATCGTTACGCCGGCATTGGTCGAAGCATTGACAATAAGAGTTGTAGAGCCCCCAAAATCTTGGCCAACGCCGAAAGTTAATCCAGTAAGCTGTGCACTGAGAAATGTAGCGGTTTGGTTCTTGTATAAATAAATGCTATCCAGGCCATTAAGAAGTTCACCATCATTCATGGTGTTAAACTCAGTTGAAGTAAGGACAGTAAAATGGTCTTCTTCACCGTTGAACTCGACGGTCTCGCCAGCTTCGACGTCACCAGTGAAGAAATAGTAACTGTTATATCCCCCCCCGCCTATCATTACATCGGCGCCAGAACCACCAGTAAAATTGTTAGATCCTGTGTTTTCGAGGGATGCTTTAAGTAAATCATTGCCTTGGTCGCCATAGAGACTCACAGTGACTTGATCAGAATATGTAGCCTCCTCTAAGCAGATCGTGTCATCGCCTTGGCCACCATACGTAAAGATAGTGTTGTCTGAGTCAAATGTTGCATGATAGTCGAAGACGATTTTATCATTTCCATCATCTCCGAGAATAACAGAGTTATCAATTCTTCCACTTATCAAGACAGTGTCATTATCATTGTTTCCTCGCAAGACTGAATCCCGAAGAATTGACGAACGCTGGATATTAATGGTATCAGCCCCAATACCACCAACGATCGAGGAGTTTTGGCTCAAATAACCGCTCAACAAAGTGATTACATCATTGTCTTGATTACCATTAACGAATGATTCGCGTATATCACCAATATCAATATAATCGTTACCTAAGCCACCTCGAATGTACGTTTGATCACTAGCGACAAAGTTACCAGCGATGTACATATAATCACTGCCAGCCCCACCCTCTATGCTTGACCGCGAGATCGTTGCATATGAATAAGAATTTAGAAAAGAAATTGTATCACTGCCTTTGTTACCGTTAATTAGTGTGCCATTGGAGAAGCCTAATCCTTGGAGATCAAGGTTGATCAGATCGTTTCCGTCGCGCGCGGAGATCCGACCACCACTCAGCAAACCAAGACTGCTGATGAGGTCAGCATTGTCAGTGCCATCAGCCTGAGCAATTGGAGAATCAGCAATTAAGATGCCATCTAGGTAGATGCGTGCCATTGAAAGAAAAAAGACTCATTTCGAATATGACAAGAATAACAGCCCTATGCTGCAAAGTCTCCAATAAACTTAATAATTGGCATATCCAGTTGTTGGTTTTTAAAGAATTACAACACTTAGAGCGGATGTACTCAGTTGCGACCTCGCAGAGACCATGACGCAGCTTTCCCTCATCGATCGAGACAGCCTGGGCCGAATCGCGCTGGGTGCTGCGATGTTGACCGACCACACGGCAGACCAGCCGCTCAGAAGCCCGGTAACGCTCCTGCAGGACCATGACGGCTCTGCGGCGACGTTCCGGGCTCAGAAGTTTCCCTCGGCAAGGTCTTAGAGCATCGCCTTCTCCAGCTCGGCTTCTGCCGGAAGCTTTTTCAGACGGGCGTTTTCCTTCTCAAGCTGAGTCAGCCGCTTGGCCTCCTCGGCTTGCAGCCCGCCGAATTGCTGCCGCCAACGGTGAGATGTCAGTTGCGTCACCTCGATCACGCGGCAGACGTCGGCTACGGTCTTGCCTTGGGCAATCAACGGCTCGACGGTTTTGAGCTTGCGGGTGATCTGCTCGGGTGTATGACTGGTGCGTTTCATGGTCGAATCCCTGGCCCAGTCTGGCCGGATGAGGACTCTCATTCACCCTGGACCGATCTCCGGGATCCACGTCAGTACCACGTATTCATCGGGTACTACTTTCCCGCCACTGCTAAGTAATGCCGAACTGTGGAGCCCCTACTGAGATAGTATCGATCTTATGTGACGCTTATGGGCGAGATTAGCAGCCTTATGGGTATGTACTAATTGCGCTCGGGTGTCTGTCACCCTGAAGACCAACATAGCCTCCGTGCCACCTGCTCGTTCAGCCTGAGCCTTGATGTCTAGCCATCACCGCCAGCACACCTTTTAGGGCTGCGCGCCAATGCTGGCCCTCCAATCCCAACGCCTCACGCGTGCTAATGCAATCAAGCAGAGAATAGGAGGGTCGACGAGCAATGGTCGGATAAGCATGCGTTGGGATTGGACGGAGCACAGCAGCCTTCTCTAGTAGACCAAACTCAATACTAAGTTCAGAAATCGCCACTGCAAAGTCAAACCAGGATGCGGCGCCGGCATCACTCCAGTGCCACACGCCAGCGAGCTCTCGTTCAATCAAACGCCAGCAGGCCTGGGCGAGACCAACGGTAGCCGTAGGGCAGCCCAGCTGATCAGCAACGACAGCCAGTTCGGTGCGCTCACGCATCAAATGCAGCATGGTGGCCACAAAGTTGGTACCAACAGGCCCATAGACCCAACTGGTGCGCAACACAGCAGCCCGCTGCGGCCCTAAGAAACACAACACAGCCTGCTCACCCTCCGCCTTGGTGCGGCCATACACACCAAGAGGTTGAACTGGATCCTCAGGCCGATATGGCTCACCCTGTGCACCAGCAAACACAAAATCTGTGCTGATCTGAAGGAACTGACCACCGGTCTTGCACTCAACCAATGCCTCGGCCATGGCGGCAGGCGCATGAGCATTTACAGAGGCGGCGAGGGTGGGCTCCGATTCCGCCCGATCTACAGCGGTGTAAGCAGCAGCATTAAGAATCCAGTCGGGGCGATGCTCCATCACAACGGCACGGCAGGCCTGCAGATCAGCAAGATCAAGGTCTTTACGGCTCATGAGCAGCAGATGCAATGGCCGGTCCCCACAGCGTTTGGGCGCGGAAACCAGCAGTTGCCGCCCCAGCTGACCGTTCACGCCTGTGATCAGTATCTTCAGAGGCAGGTTGCTCACGCAAACAGATCCGCTTCTAGAACTCCATTCAAGAATGGCGCTTGAGCATCTTTTTCCGACAAGAACGGCCAACTGGCAGCCAGCAAAGGCCAGGTAATCGCCAGAGATGGATCATCCCAGCGCAGGGAGCGCTCACACAGTTTGCTCCAGGAATGGGTGGTTTTGTATAGCACTTCCGCCTCCGAACTGAGCGTAAGAAAGCCGTGAGCAAACCCTGCCGGCACCCAGATCTGTTGATAGTTGTACTCGCTGAGGTACACACCTGTCCATGCGCCGAAGCTGTTGGAGCTGCGCCGCATATCTACAACCACATCAAAAATCTCACCACGAACGCAGCGCACCAACTTTCCCTGAGGCTGAGGTGGGAGCTGGTAGTGGAGGCCACGTAGTACGCCCATACTGGATCGTGAATGGTTGTCTTGCACAAACCTTGTTGGCCCCACAGCCTGGTCAAAGATCTGTTGATTCCAGCTTTCAAGGAAAAAACCACGCTCATCAGTGAACACCTGAGGCGTGATTAATAACGGTCCGACCAGTGAGAGTGATTCAATCTTCATGGTCTTTGCTCTCCTGTGTGAGCATGCTCCAAGAGCTGCAATAGATAAGTACCATATCCACTTTTAAGCTGTGGCTCAGCCAACTCAAAAAGTTGATAATCATCAATCCAACCTTGACGCCAAGCTACTTCTTCTGGGCAACCCACCTTCAAACCCTGACGTTTCTCCAAAGTGCGGATGTAGCTGGCAGCCTCATGCAATGAATCACAAGTCCCCGTATCAAGCCAAGCCATACCACGACCCATTAGCTCAACATGCAAAAGCTGATCATCAAGATATAGTTTGTTCAGATCTGTAATTTCGAGTTCCCCGCGGGCGGATGGCCGCACCTGCCTCGCACGATCAACAACAGTATTATCATAGAAATAAAGGCCAGTCACTGCATAGCGAGAGCGGGGTTTGCCTGGTTTCTCTTCGAGACTTAGCACCCTGCCTTCCCCATCAAATTCCACAACCCCATAGCGTTCGGGGTCACTCACGGGATATGCGAAAACTGTTGCTCCAAGATTTTGGTGATTCGTCTGACGCAGCTGCGGCACAAGGTCATGGCCGTGAAAGAGATTATCTCCCAAAACGAGCGCCGCAGCTTCACCATCCAAAAAGTTAGCCCCGATAAGAAATGCTTGGGACAGGCCATCAGGAGCATGCTGAATGGCGTAGTCAATACGCATGCCCAAAGATCTACCATCACCAAGCAAACGTCGAAATGCAGGCTGATCGTGAGGAGTGGTGATAATCAGTACCTCTCTGATTCCTGACAGCATCAACGTACTTAGCGGGTAATACACCATGGGCTTGTCATAAACAGGCATGAGCTGTTTACTCACAGCCGTGGTGAGAGGAGCAAGTCGTGTGCCGCTACCTCCTGCCAGTATGATTCCTCGACGGGTCATTTCAGTGTGGCAACGTTCGAATTAGGCTGGCCATCTCCAAAGCTTGAAGCCCATAGCTCCAGCCCAGATTACTTTTGATGCCGGAGCGCTCGAGAGCTTGTTGCAGAGTATCAGTTGTAAGAACACCAAAGATCACAGGCACACCCGTTTGCCGGGCAACAGCTGCCACACCTTTACTCGCCTCAGATATCACTACATCGAAATGAGGAGTATCCCCGCGGATCACAGCACCAAGGGTAATGATGGCGTGATAGCGCCCAGTTGCAGCCAAGTACTGAGCCGCCAATGGGATCTCAAAACTGCCCGGCACCCAAACCTGATCAACCTGCTGGCCATCATCAGAGGCGTCAAGGCCATGACGGTGAAGACAATCCAGGCAGCCCTTGAGCAGCTGACCGGTGACCAGGTCGTTGAATCGCGCCACTACAATAGCCAGTCGCAGATCGGAAAGCTGCTCGAAACGTCCTTCAAAGATAGTCAATTGCTCTTTTCAGCGATTAAGCTCATTTTCATCCTAACCTCTGATGAATGCAACAGACGCCTGCCCACACCCTTTACAACCCTGCGCTTCTCAAAGCAATGCCGCCATCGAGGAGCCTTGTGGAGGTGGGCTGCAGCACTGGAGCCCTCGCCGCAGCCTATCGACGACTCCATCCAAACTGCAACTATACTGGCATAGAAATTGATGCAAATTATGCGGAAATTGCTAGGAACAACTGCAATAAAGTATTTGTTGGGGATATCGAAGAGCTACTCAAACATCAATCACATTTGATCAATCTTCGAGCTGATGGCTATGTCTTTGGTGATTGCTTAGAACACCTGTACGACCCATGGTGTGTACTCAAAATTCTGAAAGGGTTAATCCCAAAAACTGGCTGGATTTGTGCCTGTATTCCCAACATGCAGTATTATGGCGTGCAGGCTAAACTGAATAGAGGTGAAATCTTTTACGAAGACAATGGCCCTCTAGACAGAACACACATCCGCTGGTTCACCAAAAAGACTATCACTCACCTCTTCGAGAGCAGCGGTTTTACAATTGAATACATCCGGCCAATTCACGTTCCCAACAAACAGGATGAATTAGGAGTAAAATTAGCTGCTAATATGGCAAAGTTTCAGGGGAGAGATCCACAACAAGCAGCTATTGATGCTCTTGCATTTCAATACGTGCTTAGGGCAAGACCTATAGACAACTGAAATTCCGATTCTCATTTGCATCCAGGACGTCACAAGACAAAAGCTTGGATGAGTTTATTTTTTACTACCAAGCTTCTGCTTCAGAGCTTGAGCAGACGATATCCAGTCCGTGCTAAACGATCCTGGACTACCGTGGGTCAAGCTTAGGGGCCAAGTACCAAGCGATAATCCACGTTCGCGAGCTTGATAGCAGAAATCAGTATCATAACAATGGAAACGAAAACTTTGATCAAAACGCAGCCTGGTTTTGATTAATGTGCTGCGACGAACTGCCAAAAATACACCATCCAAGAGATCGCAGCTCATCGGTGATGCGCCATAAAAATCAGGCCTCACATGATGAGGGTCAAAATGATTGATAGTGCCCGAACGCAGCACGGCATCATTGCGAGCGGGCTGTCCGTCTGCTGTTACGTCGTGCCACCAACCCGGCTGCCCAAAGGGCACTTGCGCGGATCCAACAACACCAACAACATCAAAAATACTTAGTGCGGCTTTTAGTTGATGACGAAGCTGCCAATCGTGAATGTAGACGTCATCATGAATAAAAACAAGAATAGCGTCTTCATCCGATACTTCAATAGCCTGATTATAAAATTCAGACAACCCCTTAGCTGAAGGCCCGGTATTAGCTGGCAAAAAGTAAACGCTTGGCCTTAATTGATCAGGAAATGTGAGCAACGAGCGGCCCAGAAGTGTTGCTCGCGAAAAATAGTCAGCTGCTGCTTGAGATGCACAAACAAGAACCAATGGGAGCTCTGTGGACACCGGTTCCAGTGCAGGCCAGCTTGGGTATCAAGCCACGAAGTAGCTCATACCCCAGTTCACCAGCACCAGAGCAACCCAGGCCAGACCACCCAGAAGAATCAGACGGTTGGAGCGGCCACTGGTGTCGTCACTGGCGTAGAGCACCGGCACGGCAACGATGAGTGCGAACGACATCACCACCAGAGCCAGAACGGTGAGGGTGTTGAGGATCGTCATGGAACAGTGCCGCCGGCCGAGCAGTTTTTGGATTATCCCATGCCGCATCGCAGAGCTCGCCCAGGAAATACGAGTTCCTTCACAAGTTGTGGCGAGATCTGCGGCTGGCTCTTGTCTTGAGCCGCGGATGCGGTCGAACGGTCATTCGAGATTCCGTACTTGTTGGACAGAGTCGTGAGTGAGCCCCAATCGCCTGGAAACACTGGCGGCTGCACGTCAAGATCCCAGTCTCGTAGCCGAAGCACCTGAGCACTCCGACTACGATCGTGCACTCGCCTAAGCGTCTTGGCCGCGTCTTCCCCGCAGCAGCCTGAGCTGGCCCTGCAGGGAACGCTGTTCGGCCTTGAAGCCCCGCCGGTGGAAGCTCCATCGGCCCATACCAGCGGTCGCGAGGGCTGCGATCTGCTGGATGAGGCCTCGGTCAAGGACGACGCCAACCGCCGGCCTCGCTCACGCCGCCAGGCTCAGGTTGACGCCGCAACCAGTACCGGCGACGTTGTGGAGGGCGCTGAACGGCCCGACGACAACGACCTGCCCGCCTGGCACCACCACAGCCTGGTGGAGGCAGAGCAGCTCACGCCAATGCTGCGCCACTACGTGGAGCTCAAAGCCGCGCATCCCGAGCGGGTGCTGCTCTACCGCCTGGGCGACTTCTTCGAGTGCTTCTTTGAGGACGCCATTCAGCTGTCGCGTCTGCTTGAGCTCACGCTCACGGGCAAGGAGGGGGGCAAGGCTATCGGTCGGGTGCCGATGGCCGGCATCCCCCATCACGCCGCCGAGCGCTATTGCGCCGAGCTAGTGAGCCGCGGCCTGAGCGTGGCCCTCTGCGACCAGGTGGAAGAGGCCGCCGCCCGCAACCCCGCCAAGGGTGCTCTGCTCAAACGCGAGATCACGCGCGTGCTCACCCCTGGCACCGTGCTGGAAGAAGGGCTGCTCAGTGCCCGCCGCAACAACTGGCTCTGCGCGGTGGTGTGTGAGCAATCGCGCTGGGGGTTGGCGGTGGCGGATGTGAGCACCGGCGAGTTTCGAGTGACCGAGCGCGACGGCAGCGATCTGCTGCATCAGGAGTTGCTTCAGGTGGACGCCGCTGAGGTGCTCTGGCCGGGCGACACCCAAACCGCCAGCTGGTGTCCGGATGCACTGCGGCTCACGGCGCTGCCGCGCACACCCTTCAGCAGTCAGGAGGCGCGCGCGGCGCTGCTGCAACGGTTCCGGCTGGCCAGCCTGGATGGTCTGGGCCTCGGTAACATGCCCTTGGGGCTGCGAGCGGCCGGCGGCCTGCTGCGCTACCTCGACGACACCCAGCCGGGCAGCTGCGTGCCCCTCGAGCTGCCCACCACCTGGCAGGCCGGCGATCAGCTGGTGCTCGATGCCGCCACCCGCCGCAACCTGGAGCTCACCCGCACCCAGCTGGGTGGTGGCCTACACGGCTCTCTACTGTGGGCCCTCGACCGCACCCACACCGCCATGGGTGGCCGCTGCCTGCGGCGGTGGATCGAGGCGCCGTTGGTGGAACGCACTGCGATCCTGGCCCGGCAGGACGGGGTGAGTGAGCTGGTGGCGAGTCGCCGGCTGCGGGTGGGGCTGCGCCGGCTGCTGCGGCCCATGGGGGATCTGGAGCGGCTGGCTGGGCGTGCAGGTGCCGGCACCGCCTCAGCGCGCGACCTGGTAGCCCTGGCCGATGGCCTGGAGCGACTGCCGCTGCTGGCCGCCGTAATCCAGAGCGCAGCGGTGCAGAGTCCACCGCTGCTGGCCCTGGCGCGGCCCTGGCCCGAGCTGGAGGCCCTGGCCGCCGAGTTGCGCCATCAACTGCTCGACACCCCGCCCCTGACCCTCAGCGAGGGCGGACTGATCCACGACGGCGTAGACGCCCAGCTCGATGGGCTGCGCAACCAGCTCGACGATCAGGAGGCCTGGCTGGCCCAGCAGGAGGCGGCGGAACGCAGCGCCAGCGGCATCAACACACTCAAGCTCCAACACCACCGCACCTTTGGCTACTTCCTGGCGGTGAGCAAGGCCAAGGCAGCCTCGGTGCCCGACCACTGGATCCGCCGCCAGACCCTCGCCAACGAAGAGCGATTCGTCACCCCCGAGCTCAAGGCCCGTGAGGGGCGCATCCTGCAGCTCAAAGCCCACGCCGCCCAGCGGGAATACGAGCTGTTCTGCCAGCTGCGCAGCCAGGTGGGTGAGCAGGCCGCCCCGATCCGAGCCGCGGCCCGCCTGGTGGCCGAACTCGACGCGATCGCCTCCCTGGCGGAACTGGCCGCCACCAGCGGCTACTGCAAACCAGAGCTCACCGATCCCAACGGTCCCGAAGCCCGCCTGCTGCAGATCGAGGCCGGGCGCCACCCGGTGGTGGAACAACTGCTGGTGGAGGAACCCTTCACACCCAACGACATCGCGCTGGGCTTCTCAAGAGCTGATATGCCGAACGCGGAAAAGAACACACCCAACCTCACTCCCGACCTGTTGGTGCTCACTGGTCCCAACGCCAGCGGCAAGAGCTGTTATCTGCGCCAGACGGGCCTGCTGCAGCTGATGGCGCAGATCGGAAGTTGGATTCCAGCCACGAGTGCCCGGCTGGGGATCACCGATCGGATCTTCACGCGGGTGGGCGCCGGCGACGACCTGGCCGCTGGCCAATCCACCTTCATGGTGGAGATGGCCGAAACGGCCAACATCCTTCACCACGCCACCGATCGCTCCCTGGTGCTGCTCGATGAGATCGGCCGGGGCACCGCCACCTTTGATGGGCTTTCAATCGCCTGGGCCGTGGCCGAATACCTCGCCGACACGATCGGGGCCCGCAGCGTGTTCGCCACCCATTACCACGAGCTCAACGAACTCGCCGATCAACTGCCCAACGTGGCCAACGCCCAGGTGCTGGTGGAAGACACCGGCAGCGACCTGCGATTCCTGCACCGCGTGGTGAGCGGCGGCGCCAACCGCAGCTACGGCATCGAAGCCGCCCGCCTCGCCGGCGTTCCGCCAGCGGTGGTGCTGCGAGCCCGCCAAGTGCTGGGCCGCATCGAGGCGAACAGTCACGTGGCGGTGGGATCGCTGGCGGCAGCCGCAGCGGCAGCCGCGGCCTGATCCAACCAGGCCCGTCGGAGCAGGGCGTTCGCTGCAGCACCCACCAAACCGGCACCACCCCGGCTGCCCTCCAAGCGGATCTGGGGCAGGCCGCTGGCCGCCAGCTGACGCTTGCTCTCCGCCACCCCCACAAAGCCCACGGGCATCCCGATCACGAGTGCTGGGGGGGCGCTCTGACCGGTTGCCACCTGGTCCAGCAGCAAGTCCAGCGCCGTGGGGGCGCTGCCGATCAGCAGCACAGCCCCAGGGTGCTGCTGCAGAGCCAGCTCCATCCCCGCCGCCGCTCGGGTGCTGCCATCAGGCGCCTGGGCCGGAGCCCAATCGAGAACGCTATGCACGCTGTTGCCGAAGGTGCGCCGCGCCATGGGTGCCACCGCCGCCGCCGCCATGGCCGTATCGGTGAGGATCGGCACCCCTGAGGCGAGCGCCTGCAAGCCCTTTCCGCAGGCAGCATCGGAAAAACACACATCCGCAGCCAAGCTCAGATCGCCACTGCTGTGAATCAGCCGAAGCAGCACCTCCTGCTCAGGCTGAGGGAATCGCTGCAGGTCAAAACCACCCACCGCCTGCCCCTCTGCCAAAGCAGCGCGGATCAACCGGATGCTCTCGCTGAAGATCGGGTGATCAAAACCGGCACAAGCCTCAAAAGCATCTGCCACGCCACATCGACACGGGAATCTCCTGCAGCTTGATCGCTTGTAGGTCTTGAGGGGGCAGCCAGTGGTGGTCACACCCTTCCGCTCGGGGTTGCCTCCGAAAAACCGTCCAAAATTCAGTACAGTTTGTACAGAACCCTGAAACCTGGCTCAACCGTGCACCCGTCCCCCCTGGGCGTCGAGGAAGCCAGGCGCCGACTGCCGGAACTGCTCGAACGCGCCGCGGCCGGCGAGGAGTTTGTGATCCAGCGGCATCGGCGGCCGATGGCAGCGCTGGTGCCACTAGGGGGGAAACACCCCACGGATCCCCACAAGCGTCAACGCCAAATCCAGAGCCTGATGTCCCTGCAGGGCAGTGGCCGCAACTGCTGGGATCCCAACCAGCGCCATCCGGCCCGGCCAGCCGCCACCGCTCCGACGCTCGTTCAACCCATCACAACCTCGAAGCCGACTGGGTTTGAACCGAGTCGGTTGGTGCAGGGCAGTCGGATCGCCCTCGACGGTTCAGCCCTGGTGGCCTTCCTCGCCGATGCCAAGGGCACGGGCCGCTACCTGCAACCGCTGATGCAGGGCATCGCCCAGGGCACCTGGCAGGGAGTGATCAGCAGCGTCAGCCTGGCGCGGGTGATGGAGGGACCGCTCGCCCAGGGGGATGAACAACTGGCCCAGCGCTATGCCGCTGCCTTGGCCAATCCCCAACACTGGCTGCAGGTGCCGACCGATGGCGAACTGGTGCTAGCTGCGGCGCGGCTACAGCAGCAGGAACCGCAGCTCGACAACACCTGCGCCCTGGAACTGGCCACCGCCATCACCGCGCAAGCCGCCGTGCTGGTGACCGATCACCCCGCCCTCGCCCAGACTGCCCAGCACCCGGTGCTCAGCGCCCTGCGGATCTGAGCCTTTGCTGCCGCACACCCACAACTGATGCCGATTTACCTGCTCTGGGGCGACGATGAAGCAGCCCGCAGCCGGGCGGTGGACACCCTGGTGGCCGAGCGCACCGACCCCGCCTGGCAGGCCATCAACCTCTCTCGTCTCGATGGCAGCGACAGCAACCAGGCCGCCCAGGCCCTCGAAGAGGCGCGCACACCGCCTTTCGGTGGTGGCGATCGGGTGGTGGTGCTGCAGCGCAGTCCGTTCTGCAATCAGTGTCCGGCGGAGTTAGCGGAGCAACTGGAGGCAACCCTGCTCCTGATTCCCGCCAACTGCCACCTGCTGCTCGTGAACGCCGGTAAGCCCGATGCACGCCTGCGCACCACCAAGGCCCTGCAGAAGCTGGTGAAGGCCGGCGAAGCCCGCGAACAGAGCTTCCAACTGCCGGCGATCTGGGACGGAGCCGGTCAGATCGAGCTGGTGCAACGCACGGCCCGGGAGCTGAGGCTCACGCTGGAGCCCGCCGCCGCCGAATCCCTGAGCGACGCCATCGGCAGCGACAGCGCCCGCCTGGCCAGCGAACTGGAAAAGCTGGCGCTCTATGTAGGCGCGGAGCCGGGCCGCAAAACTCCGCAACCCCCCATCTCCGCCGCAGCCGTGGAGGCCCTAGTGGGCAGCCAGGCCACCAATGCCCTGCAGGTGGGAGACGCGCTCCTCGCGGGGCAGCCCGCCGAAGCGGTGGCGCTGGTGGATGCGTTGCTGACGGCGAATGAGCCGGCGCTGCGGATCGTGGCCACCCTCTGCGGGCAGATCCGGGGCTGGCTGTGGGTGAGCTTGCTGGATCAACAGGGCGAGAGCGATGTGAATGCCATCGCCAAGGCCGCCGGCATCGGCAACCCCAAACGCATCTATGTGATGCGCAAACAGATCCGCGGCCGCAAGCCGGCCCGCTTCCTGGCCCTGCTGCGTCAACTCCTGGAGGTGGAAGCAGCGCTCAAACGCGGCAGCGATCCCGGCGATGCCTTCCGCGATGGCTTCCTCCTGGCGCCTTAAGGCCACGTAGGACAATCAGCGGTTCACGCTGCACGCGCCCACGCCATGGCCCTGCTGGTCCAAAAGTTCGGCGGCACCTCCGTGGCCGATGTGGAGCGGATCCAGGCGGTGGCCCAGCGCATCGCCACCAGCCGCCAGGCCGGCAACGATCTGGTGATCGTGGTGTCCGCCATGGGCCACACCACTGACGAGCTCACCGGCCTGGCCCGCGCCATCGGCAGCAACCCGCCCCGGCGGGAGATGGACATGCTGCTGGCCACCGGCGAGCAGGTTTCGATCGCCTTGCTGGCGATGGCGCTGAACGCCCTGGGGGTTCCGGCCGTGTCGATGACCGGCCCGCAGGTGGGCATCCTCACCGAATCCGCCCACGGCCGCGCCCGCATCCTGGAGGTGCGCACCGACCGGCTGCAGCGGCTGCTGGAGGAGGGCAACGTGGTGGTGGTGGCCGGATTCCAGGGCACCAGCAACAGCCTCTCGGGCGTTCCCGAAATCACCACCCTGGGCAGGGGCGGCTCCGACACCTCGGCGGTGGCCCTGGCGGCGGCCCTGGCGGCCGATGCCTGCGAGATCTACACCGATGTACCCGGGGTGCTCACCACCGACCCCCGCAAGGTGCCCGATGCCCAGTTGAT
>Ga0194129_10005981_pt1 | contig 15150 bp, 10 predicted proteins | sample TA2KigCa35mmetaG_FD_150862 | JGI IMG/M metagenome (GOLD analysis project Ga0194129, IMG submission 150862) | Freshwater microbial communities from Lake Tanganyika, Tanzania - TA2015038 Kigoma Deep Cast 35m | ecosystem: Environmental > Aquatic > Freshwater > Lake | place: Tanzania: Lake... | reverse complement strand
GAGACGCGCCGGTCGAGGCGTTCCCGCCAAAGCTGCACAGTCAGCACGGTCTGCACAGTCTGCACGGTCTGCACGGTCGATTTCACCCGTTGGGCGGGGCTTGAAATCGCGTGGCTGCACCCCCATTCCCTCAGGGTTGCCGGAAAGCCCGGCCGCAGGCTTTGATTGCGAGGTTTTTGGAAGGGTCGTTCTTATGTCGAGTTTTCGTTCCAAATCCACAAACGGCTACGCTGCATACACGGCGGGCAACTCCACACACGAAGCTGAGGGCGCACCCGAGTCCGGTGCGTCGTCGGGGGAGGGCTCGGAGCTCCCGCAAGGCGGTGCTGCAGCCGCTCCCGCCACTTCCGCGGCCCCCGCAACTTCCGCGGCTTCGGCAACTTCTGCCACTTCCGCGGCCCCCGCAACTACAGCATCCTCCGCAGCCTCCGCAGCTTCCGCGGCCTCTGCCACTTCCGCGGCTTCCGAAACTCCCACCGCCGGCGCTCAGACGTTTGCGTCCGGACCGCGAACCCAGCGCGCCACCGAGTCCGGAAGGATTGCAGAGCCCGGTGAGACGTTGGCGGAGGGAGCCAGAGAGGTGCCGTCGATGGATGGAAATGGCTCACCGGCCTCCGGAAGCAACGCGGATGCGGCCGTGTGGGAGCACGACAGTTCAGCGGTGAGTGCCGACTTCGAGGGCTTGCGGCGCTTTGCCGAGGGGGCCGACAACGAAGCGCTGCGTGCGCAGTTGCGCGCTGCGCAGGAGCAAGTGCTCCGCGGGCTCGCAGACCTCGCGAATCTGCGCAAGCGCACCGCCAACGAGGTGACCCACGCCCACAAGTACGCGGTTGAATCCTTTGCCGAGTCGCTGGTGCCGGTGCTCGACAGCCTGGAGTTGTCGCTCAAGGTCGACAAGGCGTCGGTCGACAGTTTGCGCGAGGGCGCCGAGGCCACGCTGCGCCTGCTGCAAACCGCTTTCTCCCGCCACAGGCTCGTCACGATCGAACCGGTTGGGGAGCGTTTCGACCCCAAGAAGCACCAGGCGATCTCGATGGTGCCGGGCACCTCCGTCCACCCGCCAGTACCCCCGAATCATGTGGTGGCGGTGCTGCAAAAGGGCTACCTGATTCATGACCGGGTGATCCGTCCGGCGCTCGTTACCGTGGCGCAGGCCTGATGGCGTATCCCGTCGAGGCTGCCAATCCGTGGCGGCTTCCGACCGGCATTCGAGGGCTTCGCGGGTGCGCCTGTCGGACTGCGTGCTCTCCCCGCAACTTGTGAATCCGGCACGTCGTCACCATTTCAATCCCAGGGGTTTTCAGTGGTGAAAACCGATCGTCTCAGCAAGGAACCAGCACATGGCAAAAATCATCGGTATTGATCTCGGCACCACCAACTCCTGCGTCTCGGTGGTTGAAGGTGGCGCAGCGAAGGTGATCGAGAACGCCGAAGGCGCTCGCACCACGCCTTCGATCGTGGCCTACATGGAAGACGGCGAGATCCTCGTGGGCGCCTCGGCCAAGCGCCAGGCCGTCACAAACCCGCGCAACACGCTGTATGCGGTCAAGCGCCTCATTGGCCGCAAGTTCGAGGAATCGGCGGTACAAAAGGACATCAACCTGATGCCCTACGGCATTGTGAAGGCCGACAACGGTGATGCATGGGTGAAGGTGCGAAATGATCGGCTCGCACCGCCGCAGATTTCCGCCGAAGTGCTGCGCAAGATGAAGAAAACCGCCGAAGACTACCTGGGCGAGGAAGTCACCGAGGCAGTGATCACGGTACCCGCATACTTCAACGACAGTCAGCGCCAGGCCACCAAGGATGCGGGCCGGATCGCGGGACTCGAGGTGAAGCGGATCATCAACGAGCCCACTGCGGCTGCGCTCGCGTTTGGACTCGACAAGGCGGGAGGGGCCGACCGCAAGATTGCGGTGTATGACCTTGGCGGAGGCACCTTCGACGTATCGATCATCGAGATCGCCGATGTGGACGGGGAAAAGCAGTTCGAGGTGCTGTCCACGAACGGCGATACCTTTCTGGGCGGCGAAGACTTCGACCAGCGGATCATCGACTACATCATTGGCGAGTTCAGGAAGGATCAGGGGGTTGACCTTGCCAAGGATGTGCTCGCGCTGCAACGCCTCAAGGAGTCGGCCGAGAAGGCCAAGATCGAACTCTCGTCGAGCCAGCAGACCGAGCTGAACCTGCCCTACATCACTGCCGACGCGAGCGGCCCGAAGCACCTCAACCTGAAGATGACGCGTGCCAAGCTCGAGTCACTGGTGGAGGATCTGGTGGAGCGCACCATCGAGCCCTGCCGCAAGGCACTCAAGGACGCCGGGGTGAAGACCGCCGACATCCACGACGTGATCCTGGTGGGCGGCATGACCCGCATGCCCAAGGTGCAGGAGAAGGTGAAGGAGTTCTTTGCGCGCGATCCGCGACGCGACGTCAACCCCGATGAGGCTGTGGCGGTGGGCGCGGCGATCCAGGGCGCGGTGCTGGCGGGCGACCGCAAGGACGTGCTCCTGCTCGATGTCACGCCGCTCACGCTCGGCATCGAAACGCTCGGCGGCGTGATGACGGCAATGATCAAGCGCAACACCACGATCCCCACCAAGCACTCGCAGGTCTTTTCCACGGCCGAAGACAACCAGCCAGCCGTCACGATCAAGGTGTTCCAGGGTGAGCGCGAAATCGCTTCGGGCAACAAGTTGCTGGGCGAATTCAATCTGGAGGGGATCTCTGCGGCGCCGCGCGGCATGCCCCAGATCGAGGTCACCTTCGACATCGACGCCAATGGGATCCTTCATGTGTCTGCGAAGGACAAGAACACCGGCAAGGAGAACAAGGTAACGATCCGCGCCAATTCGGGTCTCTCCGAAGCCGAGGTGCAGAAGATGGTGAAGGACGCGGCCTCGTATGCCGATGAGGATCGCAAGCGGGTCGACCTGGCGCAATCGCGTAACCAGGCCGATGCGATGGTGCACTCGGTGAAGAAGTCGCTCGAGGAGCAGGGCGCAACGCTCGAGTCCACCGAGAAGGCGCGCATCGAGGCGGCGATTGCCGATGCCGAAAAGGCGATCAAATCCGACGACAAGGACGAGATCGATGCCAAGGTTGAGGCCTTGATGAAAGCGTCGGAAAAGCTTGCGCAGGCGATGGCCGCAGCGCAGCAGGCGGCCGCAGCGGCGGCCGGAGGCGCTGCAGGCGGCCCCGCGGGTCCAGGTGCGCCGGGCGGAGCGGGTGGGCCGGGAGCCAGTGCCGGTGCAGCAGGTGGTGCGGCCGGGGCGAAAAAGGATGACGACGTGGTGGATGTGGACTTCAAGGAAGTCAAGCGCGGATGAACTTGACGGTGGGCGGTTCGGCAAAGGCATGCTCGCAAGGGCGCCCTGAGTGGCAACCGCCCCAGCGATGAGGGACACGATGGCCAAACGTGACTACTACGAAGTACTCGGCGTTGCCAAGAACGGTAGCGAAGACGACATCAAGAAGGCTTATCGCAAACTTGCGATGAAGTATCACCCCGACCGTAACCCGGGGGACAAGGCTGCCGAGGACAAGTTCAAGGAAGTCAACGAGGCCTACGCGGTGCTGTCGGATGCACAAAAGCGCGAGACCTACGACCGGCTCGGCCACGCTGGGCTCGATCCCTCGCAGGCCGGGGGGTTTGCGCGCGGCAACGCCGACTTTGCCGATGTCTTCGGCGATATCTTCGGCGATATCTTTGGCGGCAGAGGTCAGCGGGGCGGGCGCAGCAATGTGTACCGGGGCGCGGATCTTCGCTACTCGATGGAGATCAGTCTGGAGCAGGCCGCACGCGGCTTCGGCACCGAGATCCGTGTGCCCTCCTGGGAGAAGTGCGAGGCCTGCACCGGAACCGGCGCCAAACCGGGCACCAAGCCCGAGAGTTGCACCACCTGCGGTGGCTCAGGCAATGTGCGTGCCCAACAGGGGTTCTTCTCGATTCAGCAGACCTGCCCCACTTGCCATGGCACTGGAAGGATGATTCCGCACCCCTGTGCCGCCTGCGAGGGCGTGGGCCGGGTAAAGCGCACCAAGACGCTCGAGGTGAAGATCCCGGCCGGGATCGACGACGGCATGCGGATACGCTCCACCGGAAACGGGGAGCCCGGGGTGAATGGCGGTCCGGCGGGCGACCTCTATGTGGAGATCCATGTACGCGAGCACCCGGTCTTTCAGCGCGACGGGGATGACCTGCATGTGGCAGTGCCGGTGCGCATGACCGTGGCCACGCTTGGCGGTCGGCTGAAAGTTCCCACGCTCGATGGCAGCGTGGAGATCGATCTGCCGGAAGGTACCCAGCCGGGGCGCAAGCTGCGACTCAAGGGCAAGGGGATCAAGGGGGTGCGGTCGCAGGAGATCGGCGATCTCTACGCGCACATCGAGATCGAAACGCCGGTCCGGCTCACCGACCGCCAGCGCGAGCTTCTCGTTGAACTCGACCGCTCCCTCGCCGATAACGAGCGCCACAGTCCTAAAGAGAAATCCTGGACCGAACGCGTGAAGGACTTCTTCAAGTAGGGTAGCGCTCCGTAAAGGCAAAGCCTCGGGCAGGATCCCGAGTCTGGCTCCTCGAAGGGATACCCGGGCTTGCGCCCGCGAAACCTGCAGTCAGGGTGCCTGGGTGGTTTCACCAGGCGAGTTGGGCGGTCATCGCCACGCTGCCGTCGCTGCGCACCACGCTGCAGTTGGCATAGAGGTCCGACGCAAAAGCCCCGAGCGCCGATCCGGGGTCGAGATGCTCGGCCAGGCTTGCGCGAACGCGGATCGACTCGCCGTCGAACACCGGAGCCATCGCGCGAAATGCAAGGCGCGCCGGGAAGCGGCGTTTCGCGTGGTACCAGGCAAGCGTCACCATCATGGTGGCAAGCAGCGGGCCATGCACCACAAGGCCCGGATACTTCTCGGCTTCCAGGCAGTGCCTGCGGTCGTAGTGGATCCTGTGGCTGTTGAAGGTGAGCGCCGAGTAGCGAAAGAGGAGTACCTCGTTGGGGCACACCGTGCACTCCACGGCGTCGGCGCCACCCGGGTTGGATCCGGGGTGTGCTGCGTCTTCGAGATTGCTTGTCCAGACCTTTGCGGCGCGGGGCAGGGCGGGGCTGGGCGCGGCGGTCTCGGGGAGATCGCGGTAGACGATATCCTGCTCCTCGAGCAGCGCAAGCCTGCCGGCGCAGTGCCACTGATGCTCAACGCTCACGAACACCAGCGGGCCGGTCTTGCCCTCCCTGGGTTTCACCCCGAGCACCCGCGAGTGGCGCTCGAGCGTCTGGCCGATCGGAAGCTGCGCCTCCCAGCGCACACGGCTGCCCGCCCACATGCGCCGCGGTAGCGGAACAGGGGGAAGAAATCCGCCACGCGCGGTGTGACCATCGTGGCCGGCCTCGCCGAGCGCGGCAACCGGGGTTGCAAAGAGCCAGTGCCAAAGCGGCGGCAGAGCATCGCCTTCGCGAAAGCACGCACCATCCAGGTCGAAAGTGGCTGCCATTTGCCGCACCCTGTAGGGATCGATACGGTCCACCGCAGTTTCGCGGTGGCCCGTCCAGCTTTGCAGGAAGTCGAGGTTGTTCATCAGGCAGTCCTTTCCTTGTGGGGGTTGTGTGCGTGCGCCTCGAGGTGTTGCTTTCCGGTCCGTGGGTGCTGCTGCCGCTGGAGCAGCCCGCTGCCGGTGAGCGGTATGCGCAGTGCATCGCGCCATGCGGCACGCCAATGAGCTGCGACTGACGGGTCGGCATCTCTGGATTGAAGCAAGCAGGAATCGCCACCTCGTGCCCAGGTAAAGGCGGATCGTGGTGAGCGTTCACAATAAGGGTTGCACGTCTCGGGGAGGGAAAAATGGCACGGAGCGGCAGCAGCAATGCAGCGGAGTTTGCGCGGGCCCAGCAGAGCCTGGTGGGGGGGGTGAACAGCGCGGTGCGCGCCTTCAGGGCGGTGGGAGGGACACCCAGGTTCATCGCGCGTGCGCAGGGGGCCTACATGTGGGATGTGGAAGGCCGACGCTACATCGACTATCTGGGGTCTTGGGGCCCCATGATCGTGGGCCAGGCGCACCCCGCTGTGGTGGAGGCGGTGCGTGAGGCGGCGGCGCACGGCCTGTCCTACGGTGCCCCGAATGTGATGGAGACCGAACTCGCCGAGGCGATCAAGGAACTCTATCCACAGATCGAGAGGGTGCGTCTCACCAGTTCGGGGACCGAGGCGGCGATGTCGGCCCTGCGGCTTGCGCGCGGTGCGACGGGTCGGACCAAGATCCTCAAGTTCGAAGGCTGCTACCACGGAACCGCCGACAGCCTGCTCGTGAAGGCGGGTTCGGGCGCGCTTGCCTTCGGCACGCCGAGTTCGGCGGGCGTTCCCGCCGATCTTGCACAACACACACTTGTCGCGAATTATAACGATCTGGCAAGTGTGGAGGTGCTGTTTGCGGAGTATCCGGGGCAGATCGCCTGCGTGATGATCGAGCCGATTCCGGGCAACATGAACCTCATGCTGCCCGAGCCCGGCTTTCTCGAGGGACTTCGCGCCTTGTGCTCGCGCGCAGGCGTTTTGCTGATCTTCGACGAGGTGATGAGCGGATTCCGGGTGGCGCCCGGAGGAGCACAGGAACTGACCGGGGTGGTGCCGGATCTTTCGGCTTTTGGCAAGGTGATCGGCGGTGGCATGCCGGTGGGCGCATTCGGGGGCTCGGCTGCGGTGATGGAACACCTTGCGCCGCTCGGCGGCGTTTATCAGGCGGGTACCCTGTCGGGCAATCCGATCGCAATGGCGGCGGGCCTTGCCACACTGCGGCTGATCCGTGAGCCGGGGTTCTTCGAGGCTCTTGCTGCCCGCACCCGGCAGATCGTGGATGGGCTGTGCGAGGCCGCGCGGCGTCACTGCGTGCCCTTCAGCGCGCGGCATGCAGGAGGGATGGCAGGCATGTACTTCATGGCCGAGGCGCCGCGCACCTTTGCCGAGATCCAGGGTCAGGACGCAGCGGCATTCAAGCGCTTCTTTCACCGCATGCTGGATTCCGGTGTGTACTTTCCGCCGTCCACCGTGGAGGCTTTCTTCACTTCGTCGGCGCACGGTGAAGAAGATGTGGCGTTCACGCTCGAGGCGGCCAACGCAGCCTTCGCCCAGGAGGCTCAGTCGGTGTCGCCTCCGATTCCGCTCGCAACCCAGTGAAAGCCGCCGTCGACGTAGAGAATCTCTCCGGTCATGGCTGCTGAAAGGTCCGACAGCAGGAAACTCGCCACCTTGCCCACGTCGTCGATATCCACGTTGCGACGGATTGGCGCATTCCTTGCGACGTGCTCGAGGATTCGCGAAAAGCCGCGGATGCCGCTTGCGGCAAGCGTGCGGATCGGGCCGGCGGAGATCGCGTTCACCCGTATGCCCTGCGGGCCCAGTGAGCCTGCAAGGTAGCGCACCCCGGCTTCGAGGCTCGCCTTCGCAAGCCCCATCGTGTTGTAGTTGGGCACCATGCGCTCGGCGCCGAGGTAGGACAGAGTGAGGACCGAGGCAGGGCCACCCGCCATCAGCCGCACCGCCTCCCTGCACACACCGATCAGGCTGTAGGCCGACACATCATGCGCCACCCTGAAGGCCTCCCGCGAAGCGCCCTCGAGGAAATCCCCGGCGATGGCCTCGCGCGGTGCATAGGCGATCGCGTGCACCAGGCCATCGAGCCGCGGCCAGTGCTGCGCCAGTTCGTGGACCATCGCTGCGATCTGCGCGTCGTCGCTCACGTCGCAGGGTACTACCCGCGAAGTTCCCAGCGCTGAGGCAAGGTCGGTGACCCGCTTCTCAAAACGCGCGTTCTGGTAGCTCAGGGCAAGCTCTGCGCCCTGCGCGGCGCAGGCGCGGGCGATCCCGTAGGCGATCGAGCGGTTGGAGAGAACACCCATCACCAGGATGCGCTTGCCACGCAGCAGTCCCGCACCCACAGCGCCACGGGCGGCGTCCGTGCCAGGATCGGGCGCACCGGACCTCGCATCGGGTGCGGCAATCGCGCTGAAAGAGCCGGCTGGTTCGGGCATAGTTGGGTCCTCGAGAGGGGATGGTGGCGGGCAAGCTTAAGGGTTAAGCTCGATTGGCAGGTGCATTCCTGGTGCGCGCTGCGGGCAAGTGTGGATTCAACCGACATCGACGGGAGCCTTCAGGGAAGTTGGGCTTCGAAAAGTTGGCCTTCTGGCAAGGGTGGGATCAGCGTATGGTGGTTGCAGAGATGGGTGGCAGACGAGGGGGGGCCTTGACTTGGGTCTGGCTGGTGCTCGCACTTGCCCTCTGCGTGGGCTCTGGCGCAGGCCTTGGCGCTGCGAGCGCCGCAGCCAACCCGGCGGACCCGCAAAAGGTCCTGCGTATTGCCTTTCCCACCGCCGAGTCGGGTTTTGATCCGGTGCGGGCCAACGACCTCTACTCCAACACCGTCACTCACGCAATCTTCCACACCCTCATGACCTGGGACTGGATGGCCAAGCCTGCACGACTCGTGCCCTACGCGGCCGAGGCAATGCCGGAGGTGAGCGAGGACGGCACGGTCTACACCTTCAAGGTGCGCAAGGGGTTGCTGTTCACACCCGATCCCGCCTTCGGTGGCAAACGCCGTGAGGTCACGGCCGAGGACTTCGCCTACACGCTCAGGCGTCATGCCGACCCGCGTAACCGATCCCCGCAGCTTTCGGATCTGGAAGACAAGATCGTGGGCTTTGCCGAGGCCTACAAGGCGGCGGTCAGCTCGGGCAACTTCGACGATACCCAAAGGATCGCAGGAATCGAAGTACCCGACCGCTACACGCTTCGCTTACGGCTGCTGCGCAGGGAGCGCAACTTCCTCTCTCTCCTTGCCAATCCCTACGCCGGAGCCATGGCGCGCGAGGTGGTTGAGCACTACGGCCAGGAGGCGGTGATGGCAAACCCGGTGGGCAGCGGCCCCTACCGGATCGAGAAGTGGGTGCGAGGATCGAAGATCGTGCTCGCGGCCAACCCCGATTTCCCGGCCTTTGTATGGGACTTTGAAGCCTCGCCGGGCGACGAGGCCGATCAGCAGGTGGCGCGGCAGATGCGTGGGCGCAAGATGCCGCAGATCGGCAAGGTGGACATCAGCATCATCGAGGAGCCGCAATCGGCATGGCTCGCCTTCAGCAGCAAGTCGATCGACGCGATCGGTGTGCCGCCGCCTTTCATCGAGAAGGCGCTCGATACAAACCAACGGCTGCTCGAGGCCTGGAGGGAGCAGGGCGTTGGCATGTACCGTTCGGTCGAGCCCGACATCCGCTACCAGTTCTTCAACCTCAAGGATCCGGTGATCGGCGGCTACACCAAGGAGAAGATCGCGCTGCGGCGGGCGATCATCATGGGCTACGACGTTGATGAGGAAATCCGTGTGATTCGCAAGAACCAGGCGGTGAAGGCCGAGCAGATGGTGTCGCCGGTGATTCCCGGGCACGACCCGGGGTACCGCAGCATGGTGCGCCATGATCCGGGCCTTGCCAACGCCCTGCTCGACCAGTTCAACTACCGCAAGGGCCCCGACGGATTCCGTATGCTTCCCGATGGCAAGCCGCTGGTCTTCACGATCCACTCCACCACGAGTTCGATCGACCGCGAACGCGATGAACTCTGGAAGCGTTCGATGGACCGCATCGGTATCCGGCTGGAGGTGAAGAAAGACAAGTTCCCCGAATTGCTCAAGCAGGGTAAGCAGTGCGCGATCGCCTCCTGGTCGCTCGGTTGGACGCGCTCCTCCGAATCCGAGTTCGTGATGAAACTGCTCTACTCCAGGACGATCGGGCAGAACAACTACGCCTGTTTCGAGTCGGCCGACTACGACAGGTATTTCGAGGAACTCAAACGCCTGCCCGACGGGGCGCAGCGTACCCGGGTACTGCACAACCTCTACCGCCTGATGGAGGTCTACGGGGTGCTCGGCCTGAGTTCAACCTCGATTGCCACGCGCCTCCACCATCCCTGGGTGGAGGGCTACCGCAAGCATCCGCTGCTGCTTTCGGACTTTCACCTGATGGATATCCGCAAACGCTGAGCCCTGGACGATGCCGCGTGCGTGATCAACCTTCTCCTGGTGCGGTGTCTGTTGCCACCGCGCAAGTGGCACGCACCGTTGCCATCTCCGCAGGCACTTGCGCATGACCGCCTATGCGGTCCGGCGCCTATGGCAGATGATTCCCACGATGGCAGGGGTGATCCTGCTTGTGTTCTTCCTCTTCAACTGGGTGGGCGGCGATCCGGCTTATGTGCTTGCCGGGCTCTTTTCCAGCCAGGAGCAGATTGCCAGCATCCGGCGTGAGCTCGGGCTCGATGAAGCGCTGCATGTGCAGTTGCTCATCTTTCTGCGCCAGGTCCTGAGCTTCGACTTCGGCAACAGCTGGACCACCAGCGAGCCGGTGTCGCGGATCTTCGCCACCCGGCTTCCGGCCTCGCTCACCGTGGTGGGACCGCTCCTGATCATCGAGACGATCGTAGGCGTGGTCTTCGCCGTGGCCCTGGCGTGGGTGCGCGGGACCTGGGTGGACCGCAGTGTGATGGTGCTTTTCACCATGGGCATGTCGGTGAGCATCCTCGTCTTCATCATTCTCGGGCAGTACCTGCTTGCGTATCGTCTTGGCTGGTTTCCGGTGCAGGGATGGGGCGAGTCCTTCGGTACCAATGCGCTGGTGTATGCGCCGCTGCCGATCCTGCTCGGGTTGATCGTGAGCATTGCGCCCAACACCCGACTTTTCCGCAGTTTCGTGATCGACGAGATTGACCAGGACTATGTGCGTACTGCGCGCGCCAAGGGGCTGAGCGAAGCGCGGGTACTCTTTGTGCACGTTCTGCGCAACGCGCTGATTCCGGTGATCACCTTCGTGGTGTCGAACCTTCCCGGGCTCCTGCTGGGCGCATTTCTTCTGGAGCGCTTCTTCGGTATTCCCGGGATCGGGCGCGAGATCATTCTCGCGGTGGAGCGCAGCGACTTCCCGGTGATCAAGGCGGCCACGGTGTATGTGGCGCTGGCCACCATGATCTTCAACCTGATCGGTGATCTGCTCTACCGGGTTGCCGATCCTCGCATTCAGCTGCGATGAGCCCTGGCGGGGAAGTTGCAAGGGGGGCTGTCATGGAGGGGCCATGGCTTCTGGTGCGGCCGTGACCACGACTGCCGGTGCGCGGGAGGCTGGCGAAGGGCTCGGCCGGCTCGCCCTGCGGCGATTCCTCGCCGACCGGGTGGCGGTATGGAGCGCCGCGGTGGTTCTCGCAGGATTGCTTCTGGTGTTGAGCAGTCTGGCGGGCCTCACCGCGACAGGCTGGGGAGACGAGGTGGCCGTTGGACACGCTCCGCCCCATTTTCTGCGCGAGACGCCCGAGCGCGGAGCACCCGAGGGCCGTGATGCTGATCCTGCGGTGCGGCAGAGCACCGGTCCGGCGATCGGTCCTGCGTCCGGTCCGGCGTCCGGTCCGGCGTCCGGTCCGACAGGCGCGGCGCGGGGGCCAACGCCGAGCGACGTGGTCGATCCGATCGAAGTCGAGATGCGGCTGATCGGCGCGCTGGCCGATCCGCGCGGTCGTGAGGCGCCCACCTCCACTGCAGTGGTGGATCCGATTGCGCAGGAGCTTGCTGCGGCAGAGAAGTCGGTGCGTCCACACCGGATCATTCCGCCGGAGGAACGCGCGCAGTCGCTGCCCTTCGGCGCGGACAAGTGGGGCCGGGATGTGCTCGAGAAGACGGTCAAGGGTGCAGAGACCAGCATTCTGGTGGGGCTGGCTGCGGCGCTCCTTGCCACCTTGATCGGCAGCGCGCTCGGTGCGGTGTCGGGCTGGTTCGGGGGCTGGGTCGATGACCTGAGCAACTGGGTCTACAACGTCTTCAATGCCATCCCCGGCATCCTGCTCATCCTGGCGATTGCTGCGGTCCTCGACACCAAGGGCACGCTCTCGGTGGTGGTTATTCTCGGACTCACTGGCTGGACCGGTGTGTACCGCCTGGTACGCGGCGAGTACCTCAAGCACCGGGAGCGCGAATACGTGCGCGCGGCGAGCGCGATCGGCGCTTCGCACCTGCGCCGCATCCTTGTGCATGTCCTGCCGAATGTGAGCCATGTCATTCTGGTGCAGTTCTCGCTCCTCACGGTGGCTTCGATCAAGGCCGAGGTGATCCTTTCCTTCCTGGGCTTTGGGGTGCCGGTCGATGGCGTGTCATGGGGCACGATGCTCACCGAGGCGCAAAACGATCTGCTCGTGGGGATCTGGTGGCAGCTTGCCGCGGCCACGCTGGCGATGGGCCTCTTCGTAACCGCGCTTTCGCTCTTCACCGATGCCCTGCGCGACGCACTCGACCCCCGGCTCACGCATTAGGCGCGGCATGCTCCTCGACGCTCCATCGGCTGTGCCCCCGGCGCCGTCGCAGGCCCTCCTGGAGGTGAAGGCGCTCGAAATCGCCTTTCGCAGTGCAAGTGGCCGCACGGTGCAGGCGGTTGACGGCGTTGACTTCAGTCTGCCGCCCGAGCGCATTCTCGCGTTGGTTGGCGAGTCCGGGAGCGGGAAGTCGGTAACCGCGCTGGCGATCATGGGCCTTCTGCCTGCGCGCAGTGCGCAGATTGCTGCGGGCTCGCGCATCGACTTTGCAGGCGAATCCCTGCTGTCGGCGCAGACTCCGGCGGTGCGCGGCCGCGAGGTGAAGTGGCGCAAGCTGCGCGGCCGGCGCATGGCGATGATCTTCCAGGACCCGCTCAGTTCGCTCAACCCGGTCTACACCGTGGGCTTTCAGCTTGCCGAAATGCTTCGCCTGCACCGGGCGATGGCGCGCGCCGAGGCCATGCGCAGGGCGCTGGAGTTGCTCGAGGAGGTGGGGATCCCGGAGCCTGAGCGACGCATCCACGCCTACCCGCACGAACTCTCCGGTGGTCAGCAGCAGCGGGTGATGATCGCCATGGCGATCGCCTGCGAGCCCGAACTGCTGATTGCCGACGAACCCACCACTGCGCTCGACGTGACGATCCAGCGGCAGATCCTGCAGTTGCTGCTCGCACTCAAGCGTCGCAGGCAGATGGCGATCCTCTTCATCACCCACGACCTCGGGCTGGTGGGGGAGTTTGCCGACGCGGTCGTGGTGATGCGGCACGGCAGGGTGCGCGAGGCAGGCCGTGTGGCGCAGGTCTTTGGCGCACCGAAAGATCCCTACACCCGTGCGCTGATCCACTGCCGTCCCGACCCCGGAAAGCCGACTGCGCGCTTGCTCACCATCGACGACTGGGGCACTACCCGCGATAGCGCCGTGGCCGCGCCGGCCGCGCTGCAAACGCCCTCGGAGGCGCCGCCTTTCGCTCCGGGCCCGCCAGCGGCCCATCCCCCGTTGCTCGAAGTGCGCAATCTGTGCAAGGTCTTCCCCCGCCGTGTGGGTCTTTTTCGCCGCGACGATCTGGTGGCGGTCGACAACGTCTCGTTCAGTCTGGCGCGGGGCAGAACGATCGGGATCGTTGGGGAGTCGGGCTCGGGCAAGACAACCGCTGGCCTGTGCATCGTCCGCCTGCATCAGGCCAGTGCGGGCGCGGTGCTCTTTGACGGCCACAACCTCCTTGCGCTCCCGGAGCAGCGCCTTTTTCCGATCCGGCGGCGGCTGCAGATCGTGTTCCAGAACCCTTACGCGTCGCTCAACCCGCGCTTCACCGTGGCCGAGATCCTGTGCGAGCCGATGCTGCTTCACCGCCTGTGCGCGAGTGCGTCCGACCGTACAGCCCGGGCGCGGCTTCTCCTCGATCGGGTGGGCTTGCCAGAATCCTCGCTCAACCGCTACCCGCACGAATTCTCGGGCGGACAACGGCAGCGGATCGCGATCGCCCGGTGTCTGGCGCTCGAGCCCGAAGTCCTTGTGTGCGATGAGGCGGTGTCGGCGCTGGACGTTTCCGTGCAAGCGCAAGTGCTCAACCTTCTCAAGGATCTGCAGCGCGATCTCGGACTCAGTTATGTGTTCATTTCGCACGACCTGGCCGTGGTGCGGCACATGGCCGACGACTTGCTGGTGATGCTTGGGGGCAAGGTGGTGGAGCAGGGCAGTGCCGAGCGCATCTACCGTGCGCCTGCGCATGACTACACCCGGGCGCTGCTCGATGCGGTGCCGCGTGGCTACCTGCCGCAGCACGCTGCCGCGGTTTCCTGAAAGCGCGCGGCGCATGCGAGCCCTTTTGCTCCGACTCGGACTTCTGTACCTCCTTGTGGGCAGCGGCGGATGCTCGCTCTCGAACGCGCCGGTCCCCGACTCCTGGCTTGCAAGCAACACGCTTTTCACGGCCTACCAGGAAACCCCCAAGCATCTCGACCCCACTTCGTCTTACTCCAACAACGAAACGCCATGGACCTATGCGATCCACGAACCGCCGCTCAAGTACCACTACCTGAAGCGGCCCTACGAACTCGTTCCGCGCACTCTGGCGGCGATGCCCGAGGTGCGTTATGTGGATGCGCGGGGCCGCACGCTTGCGCCCAACGCCGCAACGGCCGACATCGCCGAGAGCTGGTTCGATCTGGAGATCAAGCCGGGTATCCTTTGGCATGCGCATCCGGCCTTCGCGCGGGATGCCTCGGGCCGCTTGCGCTACCACGCGCTCAGCGCGGCGGATCTGGCCGACAAGGTCAGTCCCTTTGACTTCAGGCACCGGGCAGGCCGTGGGCTGCGCGCCGAGGACTACGCCTACGCGATCAAGCGGCTCGCCACCACCCGGGTGAAGTCGCCGGCCTACGGCTTTCTGTCGGAGAAGATCGTGGGTCTGAAAGCCTACGGCGAAAGCATCAAGGCGATGGATCGCGAGTTGCGCAAGGGGATGAGCGCGCGCGAAAGCGGCGTCTTTGGCGAATTGCCCTGGATCGACTTCCGGGCGCATGCGCTCGAAGGGGTGGAAGTACTCTCCGAGTACCGCTTGCGTATCCGGGTAATCGGCAAGTATCCGCAGTTTCGCTACTGGCTCGCCATGACTTTCTTCGCGCCGATCGCGTGGGAGGTTGATGCCTTCTACGCGCAGCCCGGGATGTCGCGGCGCAACCTGAATCACGACACCTGGCCGGTGGGTACCGGCCCCTACCTGCTGCGCGAGTTCCAGCCGAATGCGCGGATGGTGCTCGAGCGTCATCCGCAGTACCGCGGCGAGCCCTATCCCTGCGAGGGCGAGGCGGGGG
>Ga0194129_10005979_pt1 | contig 15159 bp, 8 predicted proteins | sample TA2KigCa35mmetaG_FD_150862 | JGI IMG/M metagenome (GOLD analysis project Ga0194129, IMG submission 150862) | Freshwater microbial communities from Lake Tanganyika, Tanzania - TA2015038 Kigoma Deep Cast 35m | ecosystem: Environmental > Aquatic > Freshwater > Lake | place: Tanzania: Lake... | reverse complement strand
AAGTAATATTTGCACCGCCCAAGTTCTTCTGGCCGTGATGGCGAGCATGTATGGCGTTTATCATGGACCCAAGGGCTTAAAAAAGATCGCAACTCGAATCCACAGTCTAACTGTTTTACTTCACAGAAGTTTAAGTCAAGCAGGCTTCAAAGTTTTAAATCCTCGCTTTTTTGACACCCTAACCATTCAATTAACCAAAGAACAACAACAAAAGGTTCTTCGAGAGGCTGAAAAAAATAGAATTAACTTTAGAAAACTTGAAGATGGGACCCTTGGTGTTTCCCTCGATGAAACAACGACTGAAGCCGATTTAAGTTTGATTCTCTCAAGCTTCGGTATTTCGACGGCATTGCCTTCTTTAAGTGAGCTTAAATCCTCTTTGTCCCATTCGCTCTTAAGAAACTCTTCTTTTTTAACACACCCGACTTTCAATCAGCACCACTCAGAAACTGAGATGCTAAGATACATTCGCTTTCTTGAAGCAAAGGACCTTTCCCTTACTTCATCGATGATTCCCTTAGGCTCCTGCACTATGAAGCTTAATGCCTCTAGTGAAATGTACCCGGTCAGTTGGCCCGAATTCTCGCAAATTCACCCCTTTGCTCCTGAATCACAGACTCAAGGGTATCAAAAAATGTTTCAGCAGTTGGAAACTTGGTTAGCCGAAATTACAGGGTTTGATGCGATTTCTCTTCAACCCAACTCAGGGGCTCAAGGGGAGTATGCAGGACTTCTTGTAATTCGACAATATCACTTAAATCGGGGAGATAAGGGTCGACAAGTTTGTTTGATTCCAAAATCGGCACATGGCACCAACCCTGCCAGTGCTGTAATGGTAGGAATGAAAGTGGTAGCGATTGAATGCGACTCTGAAGGAAACATAGACACCGAAGATCTCAAAAAGAAAGCTGCCACTTATAGCTCAGAGTTATCGTGTTTAATGGTTACTTACCCTTCGACTCATGGAGTTTTCGAGGAGACTATTCAAGACATTTGTCAGATCGTGCACTCTCATGGAGGGCAAGTCTATATGGACGGAGCCAACATGAATGCTCAAGTCGGTCTTTGCCGACCCGGCGATTTTGGACCCGATGTTTGCCATTTGAATCTTCACAAAACTTTTTGCATCCCTCATGGAGGGGGAGGGCCCGGGATGGGCCCTATCGGTGTCAAAGGACACTTAAGCCCTTTTCTGCCCGGCCATCCTATTGTTCGCACCGGAGGAGAAAAAGCTATCGGGCCAGTTTCCGCGGCCCCTTGGGGAAGTGCAAGTATTCTTCCTATCTCGTGGATGTATATTAGGATGATGGGAGCGTCAGGTCTAACTCGGGCGACGCAAATAGCCATCTTAAATGCCAACTACATCGCCCAACGACTTCACCCCTTTTTCCCAGTACTCTATCGAGGAAAAACCGGACTCGTAGCTCATGAGTGTATCGTCGATTTAAGACCGCTTAAGAAAAAAGCAGAAATTGAAGTTGAAGATGTCTCAAAACGACTTATGGATTATGGGTTTCACGCCCCTACTGTTTCATGGCCTGTTGCCGGCACAGTGATGATAGAGCCGACTGAAAGCGAATCACTTCAGGAATTGGATCGATTCTGTGATGCGATGATAGCTATCTTTCAAGAAAGTGAATTGATCGCTTCAGGAAAGTGGGACAAAAGTAATAACCCCTTAAAAAACTCTCCTCACACCACATGGGATTTGATGAAAGAAGTTTGGCCGTTTCCCTACTCTCAGGAGACAGCTTTCTTCCCGAGCCCTTCTGTTAAAGCTCGTAAGTTCTGGCCGGCAGTCTCAAGGGTCGACAATGTTTGGGGTGATAGAAACCTATTTTGTTCGTGTCCGCCGGTTGAGGGGTGATTTTAGAGCTTAAGAAAACTATTCGTTTTTTTTCTGTGGTGGAGCACCTTGAGAATAAAACACAAAATACCTCCCCCCATCAAATCTCATCTCCTGAGCCAAGGGGTAGCCCAACTCCCGAAGGTTTTCCAAAGGCATGGCACCTAACTCAGAGTCATGTAGTAGAAGAGTCCCTACCGGATATTGGGCCTGAAGCATCTCAAAGGTCTGGTTGTTAGCGGGTAGAAACGACCATCTAACAGGATAACGACTTTGCACCCAAGGCGAGACCAACCAAAAAGGACCGATGAAAACCTTATCTCTTTCCGGATTTAAACTGTCGATGAATGCAATAATCTTTTGCTCTTGTGTTCTCACCAAGGAAAACTGCCTAGCCAAGTTATAAAAACCGTACTTAAAACTACCCACAACAACTAGAAAAGCTATCACGGTCTTGATTCGATTAGAGATCTGCCACCTTGCCATTTTGAATCCCAAAACCATAGCCATAAAAGGAGTCAGCAGAAGAAAAACTCGAGTCGCTCTAAAAGAAGCAGGTGTATAAACCGCCATTTGAAGAGAGCACAAACTTAAGCCCATAAATCCTACAGAAAACTCAAATAGGGATTTTCTCAAGGCTCCGACAAGAAAAAAAAGAACCGACAGAAACACAATCCCTTTGTTGAAATAGATCTCAAAACTGAAAGGGCTTAGTCGAAATAAGAACCGAATATTTTCGAATAGACGAGAAATAAGCGCTCTTATCCAATCAAAGCCACTCGGGTTAAAAGAATTAAAGAATAAAGCATCGGTATAAAGATCTTTAAACCCACCAAACATTTGAGCCAGCATTAAGTTAGGTCGACCGCCCAACGGCCACTTGAATAAGCATAGGAAACCCAAAAAGGTCACTAAGACAAAAATGAAACAATCCCGTCGCCTGGTTTTTAGTTCCTTTTTTTGCAAGAAAGCCGCAAGAACTGGAAAAAGAATTAGGACCGAAGTTTCGCGAAACATCACTGGGAATAGAACGACCAAGGCCCCAAGAAAGGGTCTTACTTTTGTGGGAAGTTTTAAAGAGACATAGAAAGCTAAAACCGAGGCGGCCATCACCGTTAATTCCGCCATCGAAGTTAGACTAAACAAAAAAACATAAGGGGAACAAGCTGCAAATAAAGCTGCCCACTTTGCTGCGTTCTCTCCATAAAGTTGTCCGGTAGCCAAATAGACAAAAATCACTAAAAGAAGAAAGCCAATGAGACTCGGAAGAACCTCTGTAAAATAATTAACTCCAAAGAGATAAAAGCCGGCAGCCAAAGAGAAATAATGGCCCGGAACATAAAGAAGTTTGGTTCGAGTTGTTTGACCTAACGTCGATGGGAGGATCCATTTAGGTTCGATAGTCCCGGTGTCAACCAACGCCCTAGCCCCGCCCACATACCCAACCTGATCATTTAGAGCATGACCCATTGCAGTGACCGGTAGAGCCCTAAATCCAACATAGTAAAATCCAGCGCTCCAGACTAAGGAAAGTAGAAATAAAATGAGAGCACAGAACTTTAGCTGTGATGGGATTTGTATTGGATTAGACCCGCTCATAGTTCGTCATCTTTTTTAAGGCTCGAGTTTGAAGATCTCTAATCGCCCTTCTAAAATTTTTAGCCCCATTTTTCCCTGTAAGAGGTCGAGTAACTCAAGCCCCACTAAGGCCGCTGAACGCTTCGAGAGGATCCCTTGTTTGATCCAAAACTCAATCGATTCATTAGGGTGTTTTAAAAGCCATTCAATTTGTGACGCACTCAAAAGATATCGGTTTGCAATCGAATGCTCTCTCGCCAAAAAAGCCACATAACTTTGAACCAAATTAATCAGATGAGTCTCAACCGGGGGGCGTTTGTGATACTCTTTGTGCGGTTCCCGGGGTAAAGATTTGGCTCTCTCAATTCCTCGTTGAACAGCTTTTAAAATTTCCTCTCCGCTTCGCTCCACCTCTTTGGGATTTAACCCACGAAAAGTTTTTAATTCAAGTGGCCCTCGAGGCCGAACCTTCGATAGCGAGAGCAAGACTTCGTTGTCCAAGATCCAAGCTCTCGGAATATTCTTTGTTTTGGCTCGATTTTCTCTCCACTCTACCAATTCAAGTAGAACGCCTCGACCAATATTGTCTAAATGAGCATTTTTTCCCATTTTCAGCGCCATGGCTTCGGCCGTAACATCAAATTGTTCTTTACTGCTTTGGCTTTCCTCTAAGACCCACTCCCAACGACTTAAACTTTCGCACCGTTTTTTTAAGGCTATTCCCAAGTCTACTAAATGCAGAACATCCTCTTCCGCGTAGATAAGAAGTTCATCAGACAAAGGACGCACCAACCATTTAACTCTAGAACGGCCTTTGGGAATCAAAATCTCGAGTTCATCTTTTAGCAATTTCTGCAATCCTACATTATCTCCAATTCCACACAGAGCGGCAGCGACCGAGGTGTCAAGAACTGGCTTAGCGAGACACCCATACGCCCAATAAAGACACTCTTGATCGGCGTGAGAGGCATGGATCACTTTAAGGATTCTTTCATCTTTGAAGATTTCGATAAGAGGCGCTAAGTCCTCTTTTCCTAAAACGGTCGGATCAATTAGCCAAACCTCTGTTTGAGTGGCAACCTGAATCAGTGCGATTTTCGGAAAAAAAGTGGTTTCTCTAATAAACTCGGTATCCAAAGCAATGATCGACTCGGATCTAAGTTTGTCACAAATTCCTCGGATTCCCTCAACGGTAGTAATAAGCTTCGGTACTGGTCTGGTTTTCAATGGCACGACCCCTTAAGTGTCGCATAATTTTTATTATGCGTTTTTGGCTCGGTTCTTATCCCCAGGCCCATTAAAGTTTAACTCTCTGACTTTGACTTAACTTAAGGATTATATAAATTATTGTGTCATGAAGAAACCTGTAACCTCATCCTCACATACTTTTTCTTTAGACCAGTCGGCTTCGACGCACCGAACCCGTTTTATCACAGCCGCTTCCCTCTTTGATGGGCATGATGCCGCCATCAACATCATGAGACGGATTCTCCAGTCATCCGGAGCCGAAGTGATTCACTTAGGTCACAACCGATCGGTGAATACGATTTTAAAAGCAGCACTCGAGGAAGACGCCCAAGCTATTGCCATCAGTAGTTACCAAGGCGGGCACGTCGAGTTTTTTAAATACATTATCGATCTGCTTAAAAAAGAAGGTTTGAGCCATATTAAGGTTTTTGGCGGAGGGGGTGGAACTATCACTCCAGAAGAGATTCTAGAGCTTGAAAAATATGGGGTTACCAAAATTTACTCTCCGGAAGATGGCCGAAAGATGGGATTACAGGGCATTATCGACCATATGCTCCAATGTGCTACTATCGAACCTCTCTCCCAAATCGATTGGAAAGGCTTAAAAAACTACCGTTCTCAATCTAAAGCTCTGGCTCAAGCACTGACCTGTATTGAACTTGGAGACAGTAGTTTTGAAGGGCCGATGTTTCACTCACACAAAAGTGACTTAGAAGCCCTAAAAAAGCCAACGGAATCGGATAGATCCCACACGACTGTCGTGGGCATTACTGGCCCAGGTGGAGCTGGAAAATCAAGCCTCACCGATGAATTAGTTCTCAGAGTTCTTGAGCACGATTCCAAAGCAAGAGTCGCAGTTCTAGCGATTGATCCTTCTAGACGAAAAACAGGCGGCGCTCTTCTTGGTGATAGACTTCGAATGAACAGTCTAAACAATCCTCGCACTTTCATGAGATCGCTTGCGACCCGACAGGCTAATGCATCGGTTTCAAAAGCCACCTCCAACTCCATCGCACTTTTAAAATCGGCTGGATTTGATTGGATCTTCGTGGAAACCGGAGGAATCGGTCAGGCTGACACATCAATCGTCGATCTCGTTGATATTAATCTTTACGTTATGACGGCTGAGTTTGGAGCCCCAACTCAGCTCGAAAAGATCAACATGTTGGATTATGCCTCAATCGTACTGATCAATAAATTCGAAAAGAACGGATCACTCGACGCTCTTAATGAAGTAAGAAAACAATTTAGAAGAAACCATCGAGATTTTGAAAAGCTCGATCCCTCTCTTTATCCTGTTTTTGGAACTATCGCTTCTCGTTTTTCGGACCCTGGAGTGAATGCCGCTTTCAATCATCTTTTAAAAATTAAGACCTCTTCAGAAAAGAGGCTTCCGCTTGAAAAGCCGTTAGAATTATTAAATCCTTTCTCTTACTCCATTGTTCCCAAGGACCGAACTCAATATCTCCTAGACATTGCAACAACCATCAGGCAATACCACTCAAATTCTAAACAAGAATGCGAGAAGGTCCAAAGGATAGAGTCCTACGAACAGTTGCTTTCCGAACCTGAGATCTCTCAACAAACCAAACGCGAACTCCAGTCAAACTTTCAAAGTCTCAATAACCATCTCTCAATCACAACGCAGAAAATGCTAAAAGAATTTCCTGCTCTAGCTGAAAAATACCAAAAAGACCATTTTGAATACCAGGTAAGAAACAACCACTTTTCCGTACCGCTTTTTCATGAATCTCTGAGCCACAATAAAATTCGAAAAATCAGTCTCCCTAACTACCGAAGTCGTGCTGACTTAATCAATTTTTTATATCGAGAACACCTCCCAGGCTACTTCCCTTTTACGGCGGGTGTTTTTCCATTTAAACGAACAGAAGAAGATCCTAAACGGATGTTTGCCGGTGAAGGGACTCCGACTCGCACCAATAAACGCTTCCATCTTTTATGTCAGGGAGAAAAGGCCAAACGACTTTCAACCGCTTTTGATAGTGTCACTCTTTATGGAGAAGACCCCGATAAACGACCGGACATTTTCGGTAAAATTGGGGAAAGCGGCGTCAGTGTATGCACGTTAGATGACGCAAAAAAACTTTATGCAGGATTCGATCTTTGCGATCCTAGTGTCTCCGTTTCGATGACGATCAATGGTCCGGCACCTATTCTTTTAGCGTTTTACTTTAATACAGCTATACAACAACAATTAGACCGTTTCAAAGAGAGCCAGGGTCGTTCACCTTCACGAGAGGAACACGAGGCCATCAAGAAAAAAGCACTCCAATCGGTGAGAGGGACAGTTCAAGCAGATATTCTTAAAGAAGATCAAGCGCAAAACACCTGTATTTTTTCGACGGAATTTGCACTAAGAATGATGGGAGACATTCAAGAATATTTTATTAATAACGAAATTAAAAATTATTATTCGGTTTCAATCAGCGGCTATCATATTGCTGAAGCCGGGGCCAATCCCATTTCCCAGCTTGCTTTCACGTTAGCTAATGGATTTACCTTTGCAGAATACTATTTGTCCCGCGGGATGAATATCGATGAGTTTGCACCCAACTTTAGTTTCTTTTTCTCAAATAGCTTGGATGCCGAATACACGGTCATAGGTCGCGTAGCGCGACGGATTTGGGCGATTGCAATGAGAGACAGGTACCAAGCCAATGATCGCAGTCAGAAGCTAAAATATCACATTCAAACTTCGGGACGTTCTTTACATGCCCAAGAGATTTCATTCAATGATATTAGAACAACCCTTCAAGCTTTGATTGCTTACTTTGATAATTGCAACTCTCTACACACCAACGCTTATGATGAAGCGGTAACCACCCCCACTGAAGAGAGCGTTAGAAGAGCCATGGCTATTCAGCTCATCATTTCAAAAGAGTTGGGTTGGGCCAAAAACGAAAATCCTCTACAAGGGAGTTTTTTCATGAATGAACTAACCGATCTAGTTGAAGAGGCTGTGTTAAAAGAGTTTGAAAAAATTTCCGTAAGGGGCGGCGTTCTGGGCGCAATGGAAACTCATTACCAAAGATCTCAGATCCAAGAAGAATCGCTTTATTACGAACATTTAAAGCACTCAGGAGAATTGCCCATTATTGGGGTCAACACCTACTTAAACCCAAAACCAGATAAAGATTTTCAAAGTTATCCAAATGAAATCACTAGAGCTTCCTATGCTGAAAAAAATGAGCAAATTACCAATGTCAGGGAGTTCCAACAAAGACATGCTAATCAGAGCGGTCCCGCCCTAAAACGCTTAAAAGACTCAGCTCGTGAAGGAAAAAATATTTTTGAAGCCCTCATGGACTGCGCCTTAGTCTGTTCTTTAGGACAAATGAGTCAAGCTCTTTACGAGGTCGGCGGAGAGTACAGACGAGGGGTTTGAATCCTGACTGTATCTCTTAGGGCCTAGTTCTCTAACAGTTTTTGAATCGGTGCAAATTGCGCTTCATAGTTCCAGTCGGTTGAGATTTTCTCAAGACCTCGCTTTCGCATGTTTGCATATTCTGTTTCATTCTCAACGAGGAATCTGATTGCTTGAGCTATACTCTCTGAACTCCCAGGATCGCAGCTCTTCCCTACCCCTTGGTTTTCAAAAAAGTTTATCCATTCGGATGAATCATTGAATAGAATTGGCATTCCGCAAGCTAAATAATCATAGGGTTTATTCGAGGCCCCCACCATGGGCTCTACAAACTGTTTTTGGAAGAGAACCAACCCCAACTGACACTCTTGGGCTTGCCGAAATAGCGATTCCCGAGTCTCAAGAACCCCACAATATTGAACTCGATTTTCAACCCCTAGTTTCCTCGCCTTATCGAAAAATCTTTTCAGGAACCCCTCTGAACTGAATGTTTCGTACCCTGCAAATTTTAAAGCCACATCATTTGGTAGAATTCTAAGCGCCTCCAGAATCTGAAAGGGTAATCGCTCCTCAATCAATGACCCATGATACCAAAGAGTGAAAAAAGTCTGTCTGTTTTTTTCATTCGCGTTAATCGCTGTTGATTTAAGTGGCATGTTAAAACAGACTTGAACTTTCGCTGCAGAAAACTGATTTAGAAATGTGTTGGCCCGCTCTGTCTGCGGGAAAATACATAAATCAGCTTGAGAAGACAACTTCTTACGGGTCCAGTGAAGAAACTGAGTGAATCTCGAATGGGCACAACTTGGAGTGTCGTGCTCGTGATAAAAAACTCGTTTATTCAACACTACGCAAGCGAACCATCCTATGGGGGTTGCAAAAATATCAGAAACATAAACACAGCTATATTGACCTATGAGCATCTCTTTCGCTGAACGTAGTATAAACGCAAAATAATTTAGTTTCTGCTTTTTACCAGGGAAACAATAAGAGCCCAATTCCACCTTGATGTTCGGATGGTTTAATAAGTGAACATTTTCTAACCCTAAGGCTTGAGTCCCAAGAAATTTGACTTGCCATCCCCGGTTTGCGAGCAACAGTGCACTATTCTCTAAAGGGGGAAATGCTGCCGGATTAGTGTATTGAACATAAAGAATTTTCTTGGGTTTTTCTGCCATATATTAAAAAATATATCTTTTACGACTGATATTGAGTAGCAATCCCGTAATCAACATAAAAGTAATAAGCGATGATCCCCCATAACTAAAAAAAGGCAACGTCACCCCCACAATCGGGAGAACTCCTATGACCATTCCGATATTGATAAAGACATGCCAAAACATAATCGAAGTAAGTCCAAAGGCCAAAAGCATCTCATACTTGCCCCGAGCCCTAGCCACCGTTCTAAATGAATAAAAACAGTAGGAGCCATAGAGGGCTAAGAGGATTAGCGCCCCCATGAATCCTCTTTCCTCTGCAAATACAGAAAAAATAAAATCGGTTTGCTGTTCAGGAATAAAATTTAATTGAGACTGTGTTCCCTTTAAATAACCCTTTCCAAAAAATTTTCCAGAGCCTACCGCAATTTTACACTGCAAAGCATTATAACCGGTATCCCTAGGATCTCTCTCGGGATCGAGAAATGTTTTTACCCGTTCTCGCTGATAATCGTGCATAACAAACTCATAGGCCAGAGGCACGGTGATGACACCTAAAATCCCAACAATTAACAATGAACGCCAATCAACTTTCACAAATAAAATAAGCAACCCAGCAGTAAGAAAAACAATTCCTCCAGTTCCCATGTCAGGTTGCTTAAGAATCAAGAGAAAATAAGGAAGAATTAGCACTAAAGGAATCCATAGCCTTCTCAAAGTGTACGGTCCACCAAGCTTTTCATCGGAAAAATACTTAGCAAGAGTCATTACGATACTCACTTTGGCAAGCTCTGAGGGTTGTAAGTGAAAAAAACCCAGGTTAAACCAGCGTGAACTTCCCTTAGACTCGTGGCCAACCACCAATACCAAGCCCAGCATAATTAAAACTACGGCATACGAAAGATAAGAAACCTTTTGAAGCATTTCAGAATCTACAAAAACCAAAATAGATATGAGAACCAATCCGATACTGAAATAGATCAGTTGACTCTTATAAAGCCCATAAAGTCCTGGACCTCTCGCAGCACTATATAAAGTGATGACTCCAAGTAAAAACAGGAGAAACATCGAAATGATCAGACCTAAGTTAAATGTTTTGATAAAGTTTTGTGATTCCATGTTTATTATTTCAACCTATCCGGGCTCTCCGGCATCTCCACCTTCGCCATCTAACTCCTCGATCGGATCTTTAACTTTTATATTTTCCTCTCTAGGGTTTTCGTTAGGTTTTATCGGCTCAGAGGGATTTTTCTTATCAAAATAAGCTTCGATAACATCTCTAACGATAGGGGCTGCTGCCGTCCCATGGCACGAATGCTCTGCGACCACCGCTACCGCAATTTCAGGATTCTCTCTAGGAGCATAGCCTACAAACCAGCCGTGATGGCGATCTTTGTTTGGCATTGATTCACACTTCATCCTCATGATATCCGAAAACGCTCTTACCTGTGCAGTCCCGGTTTTTCCTGAAATAACGACTTTCTTGCTGTGACCACTAACAATCGCCGTTCCCCCTGGCTTATTGGTGACCTGATATAGCCCTTCCTTAACAGCATCGAAAATCCCTTGAGGAATTTCGATTTTTCTCTTTAATTCTGGGTGGAATTCCTTAATCAGTTCACCATTTTGTTTCTCAATTTTTTTGACTAAATAGGGGCGATAAAGAAACCCCCCATTTCCAATGGCTGCGTAAGCATTAGCTAGCTGAATGGGAGTGGTTGAAATATAACCTTGTCCAATGGCAATACTTAAAGTTTCCCCGGGATGCCAGATGTCTTTAAATCTTTCCTGTTTCCACTGCGTATCCGGAATTAAACCTCTCTGTTCCCCAGCTAATTTGATTTCGGTTGGCTGACCTAAACCAAACATTCTGGCATATTTCGCAATCAAATCGGGGCCTAGAGAGATTCCCAAATTGTAGTAGTAAACGTCACAAGATTCTCTGATAGATTTGACAAAGTCGGTAGCTCCATGTGTTTTCCAACAATTAAACCTTCTCTTTCCAAAAGGCATTCCGCCACTACAATGATGTGAAGTATGTTTTGTAACTTTTCCCTCTGCCATAGCTGCAATGGCCATAAATATTTTAAAAGTGGATCCTGGAGGATAGATATCTTGAATGGCTCTGTTGCGTAGCGGACGCTCTTTGTTTTCTCGTAGATTCGACCAGATCTTAGAATCAATTTCCCTGCCCGAGATTTTTTCGGGCTCAAATCCGGGTTCATTCACCAGAGCGAGAACCTCTCCACTCCGAGGGTCTAAAGCAACTACCGACCCATGATACTTATGGTTCTTCAAAGAGTTAGCAGCAGCCATCTCTAGATCCACGTCAATTGTGAGATACAAATTGTTTCCGGGAATGGGTTCGGTTTGAGCAACAAATCCGAGAAGTTTCTCTGCCCCCTCAACTTTTCGACGACGCCCAGTAGCATCCACTTCAACATATCCGACTCCATTCACTCCACGGAGCTCTGGGTCATAAGATCTCTCAAGCCCCATTCTTCCAATATAATCACCTGATTGAAGCGATTTCTTAGAATCTCGTTGAATATCAGCAGTATTGACTTCACTGATATGCCCCAAGAGTTGAGAGGCCACATCTTTAAAGGGATACCGACGCTGCACGGTCGCTTCAATATCTACTCCTAATAAACTAGGGTAAGATGTTTCTATCGCTGCAATATTATCTTTTGAAACGTCTGCTTTAAGTAAAACCGGAATGTAACTTCTAGCCTTTCCGATCTTCTGCAATCTCTTTTCCATTTCCTCCGGGCTATAATTTAACGCCTTGGCTAATCTCAACATATTTTCAGGTGTGTTCTTATAATATTGAGATAACAAGACCACATCAAAGGCAGCCCGATTATCAACGATGACCTTGCCATTTCGATCAAAAATGATCCCTCGAGTCGGAAATAGTTTTTCATTTTTTAATCGATTCGCCTCAGAGAACTTTCTGAGTGCAGCCCCTTGATAAATCTGCAAGTACGCTAATCGAGCCACCAAAATGGCCCAAAAAACGATCAGAAAGGTCTGGAATCCCCATACTCTTTGTCTAAACTCACGAACCTCATCCTCGCGTCCGATCATAAGATGTTATCCCCTAAAGTGATGCTTCGCGGAGGAACCTTTAAAGTCAATCGATCTAACTGCCCCAAAACCAAATAAATAAAAAATCCCAACACAGAATTTAAAATAAGATTCCACAAATTCCAATTGGCCCAAGATAAAATAAAAATAGATTGATCAAAAGATTGACTGATTAAAGGAAGAACAAACCGCGCTAAAATGGTCACGAGAAAAAGAAGCGTAAACACAGAAGGGGGAGTTTGTGCGTAAACAATATAGGCGACCAACCGAGCAAAAAAGAAAAATCCGACATAATAACAAACAAAAAGACCAATGGGAGCCGAGGAATTTAAAGAATAAAGATGGCTATTAAATAATACGATTAGGATTCCCTCCCAGATAGCTCGTCTCTGGCCCAGATAAATTACGATGGGGAGAAGAAGATCCCAGCCAGTGAAAAAAGAAGGCACACAAGCTTCCGCGGTTGTTTTAAATAAAATTAAAATTAGTACAAAGAAAGTCAGAAAAATAGGATTAAGGTTAGTTAATAGCTTTTTCTGATTGCCTTGGAGGAAATACAAGAAACACCTCCTCTACCCGATATATATCCACTGCACTTTTAACCGAAATCGACTGTAAAATCCCATTCGAATTAGGGCTAACTCCTGTGACCGTTCCCACCATCATCCCTTTAGGAAAAATATGACCAAAGTCGGTAGAGACCAGAAGATCATCAACCTTAACATCCTCAAGTCTATCCACATATTTTAATTTTCCGGTCAAACTCTTGCTCTGACCAGACAAAATACCTCGAGCTCGACTCCGCTGAATAATAACATCCATGTTACTTGAAGGATCAAGCACAGTTATCACGTCCGCATAGGAAGGAGTTACACGATGAATCCTACCTACAACGCCATTGGTATGAATCACACCCATACCCAATTGGACCCCGTGGGATAGACCTCGGTCTATCCTGATACCGAGAAAGTCGGGGGAAACATCGTGTGCTACCACTTTAGCTGCTAAAAGAGTTTCCTTTTCTTTAGCTTTTAGAGATAACTGTTCCTGCAGACGCTTGTTTTCTAATAGAATTTCTTCTTGAGAAACCACTTTACTTCTTAAAGCACTAACTTCGCTTTCAAGCTCTTCATTTCTTTTTTTTGCATCCACCAACAAAAAGTAATGATCAACAACCCCCTTAACACCTTGCGCTATGCCAGAGACACCGGACTGAAGAGCCCCCGTGATCGAGATAATCCCGCTATCAATCCAAGTGGTGCGCCCTTGCCGATGTACGTAAACGTAAAGCGCCACGACACACGTGACCGACGAGAGAAGAGCGACTAAATAATATTTTCTTCCGGTTGCCAAGGTTACTTGATTTTAATAACGGATCACCTTAATGTAATTGATGATTTTTAACATACTTCAACCCGTTTGACTAATTGTGTTTTAGACAATTTTTCAAATGATAACCCTCAAGGGATATGAACCAACATGCTTGAAGCAATTCGTCAGAAAAAAGAAAATCTCTTATATACTCTCATTCTAGTCGCAATCATTTTTGTGATGGTGTTCGTTTACGGATCGGGAAAAATGTCTAACACCAAAGGCGAGGGAGCCGTTGTCGCATGGGTAAACGGAGAAAGTATCAGCCAGCGTGAATTTCAGCAGGTTCTTCAATATCGCCTCATGCAATACCAGCAAATGCTAGGGGCACAATACGATGAAAAATTGATTTCGGCCTTTAGGATCCCTGAATCCACCTTAGAAGAACTTATAAAATACAAACTTTTGGCCCAAGAGGCTGCAGCGAGAGGATTTTTGATATCAGACGTTGAACTCGCCGATCGAATTCGCACCCTTCCCTATTTTCAAACCAACGGAAAATTTGACTCGGAGCAATACCTTAAACTTCCCAACCGAGGGCTTGAAGAAAATAGGATGCGAAAGGAGATGGAGACGCAACGGTGGCAAAATTATCTCACGTCCAGAGTTCGCTTAACTCCCGATCAGTCTCGTCGAGCGACGGAATCGGCCCAAACGAAAATCGATCTCGCTTATGCTAAAATTGATTTTAACAGCTTAGCCCCCAAAACAGAGCCCTCTGCTAAAGAAATCGAACAATTCAGCCAAACAGCCAGCAACGAAATCAAAGGCTACTATGACTCTCATATCAAAGATTTCACCGAGCCCGCGGCGGTAGAGATCAAAAAAATACGAATCGGGGTCCCATTTCAAGCTTCCGAAACCGTAAAGGCCGAAGCCAAGAAAAAAGCCCAAGCCATCGAAAAAGAAGTTACTCCTAGTAATTTTGAAGCCATGGCAAAAGCCAAATCGGATGATGAATATGCAAAAAAAGGGGGACACGCAGGTTGGATCAACCGAGGAACTTTGGAAGAACCGCTTGAATTGGCGATCAACAAACTCAAACTCGGAGAGATTTCTCCGTTAGTTGAAACTCCTTTCGGTTATTTTTTAATTAAACTAGAAAATCAACGCTCCGCTAAAGTTATTCCTTTAGAACAAAAGACCTCTACCATTGCAACAACACTTCTTAAAGAAAAGAGAAAAAGTGACTGGGTAAGCTCTCAGAAAAAAGAGATTGAAACACTTCTGGCCGAAGGAAAATCGATCGAAGCCAAGCTTAAGGCTTGGAAGGTTGAAATCAAAAAAACAGGAGCTTTTAAATTTGCAGAAGGAAACATACCCGGAATTGGAGCGATCGACTCGATCTTAGATGGCATCTCAGACCTCTCTAAATCTCAGCCCGTTTCAAAAAAGTTGTTCTATGCTCAAGATAATTACTACTACATTAAATTGAACTCTTTCCAATTACCGTCGCCATCGGATATTCAGAAAAATGAAGAGGC
>Ga0194129_10005978_pt1 | contig 15160 bp, 18 predicted proteins | sample TA2KigCa35mmetaG_FD_150862 | JGI IMG/M metagenome (GOLD analysis project Ga0194129, IMG submission 150862) | Freshwater microbial communities from Lake Tanganyika, Tanzania - TA2015038 Kigoma Deep Cast 35m | ecosystem: Environmental > Aquatic > Freshwater > Lake | place: Tanzania: Lake... | reverse complement strand
CATGCCTCATCCACGCCGTCAGCATTCAATCTGAACCAAGATCAAATTCTCAGAAAATAATTTTAAAAAAGTTTTGACTAGAGCATACTCGAGAAGTTGTTACACTTACTCTAAGTAAGCTCTACACAACATTCTCGCCGCTCGTCACTTCATTATTACTGTCACAGAACTTTGCAACTATTTCGCTGCTATTCTTCGTCTTACACTTATCGTGTTCGCTGAAGATGATCAAAACAATATCACCGGCGAAGATTATTTCGCAACGAATTGTTTTTTCTTCTTTTTCTATAAGTTTATAAGTTACTGAAAATAAGTGGTTTAAAACCTGTTTTTTTGTTTTTTTTCTTGTTTTTCTTTTTTTTTGTTGTTGAATTCGAGAGTTTTACGTTCGACTTTTTGATTCTAAACAGCCCTCTTAAGCTTTTGTTTCTAAATTTTTTTTAAATATTTAATTTAACATAGATTCAAATCTTTTGCCCTTTGGTGTTGCTGCAACAGATTAGGCGGCAAAATAAAAGAAGTGGTTTGATCGCGCGGCGTATTCCAACCAAAACTCTGTTGCGCACTTGACCCTGTACTTAGCTGCGTACTATAGCCCGTACCGTACTGCAAATTTGCTGTTAGATTAAAGTTTTGGGACGTATCTGGTTGTCCTATGCCAACGTTTTCTAACTCTTTGTGTTCAGTCATTCCCCCTACATCTACTATAGTCAAGATGTTTTGGTCTTGCATTTGCATAATTCCAGCCGCACTATCTTGATGCTCATCTATGATATGTGCACATCCCCTCTCGTCTAAACTTTGACTCTCTTCAACACTAGTCTCGCTATCCACCGCAAATCTTTGGCGATTCCATGCATCAAAAATTCTTTTCAAGTTTCTTTTCTCAGAGTGAAAATTCAACAGGGCAGCTGATCCTGCCTCTTGGAAAATTTTTTCCTCTAAAAGATCGCTTAATCCTTTTTTTAGATCTTTTGCAATGCTTCTTGGAACGATATTTGCCCCTTCCTCTTTTAAAGCTCTTATAGACCTCTTAAGCTGACACTTAAGTGCTATAGGGTCAATTTCACTTACAGACCTCGTCATGGCTTTTAGTAAATCTATGAGTGCCGCTGCCTCGTAAATTTTGTCGCAACGGTACTTGAGATCGAGAAGCTTTGCTTTGAGTATGGCTTTTTCATTAAGTTTTTTATTGCGGTAGTCCGTTGCAGCGCTGAGCACTTTAGAGAGAACGAGCAATCCTCCCGTCACGCCCCAGTGGCTTGTCAATCTCGAACTGTCCTGCGTGGTGTCTTGCGCTTTTGACGCTTCGATGAATATCATGGCAAGTGCTACAGATGCTGAAGCGTAGTCTATAAACCTGTAACCCCAACTTTTTAGATCGCTCACTTTAAGATAGGTATTACAAAAATACCCCTCCTCTTTATCAAGTTTTTGGACATCCTTTCTGTACTTTTCTCGAACTTTTTTTTGCACCCATTCTAACTTATCTCTTCCTAACTCTAAATTAGCGATTGGAAAAGCAAAAAGATCTTGAAATTGAGAGGGGTTTATCTTTTTTTCCCTCAGGAGAGTTCCTAATGAAACTACGGTATTCCTTAAAATCGATACGTACTTATCACATTTATTAGTGAGACCCTCAACAGAGTCATCGTACATCTCTTGTACCGATGCCATATTCTCTTCAGTTGAACCTTCTGTTTGAGGACGGAATTGTGGAGTTAGTATTACCGACATAAATACCTTTTAATAATTTTTAATTAATATAAACAATTTCTTTAAAATCACAAAACTAAATTTTTATTTACAAGACTTGAAAAAATTTTTGTCTTTTTGGCTACTTGAGTCTCTACAAAATAGGTTTGGGTGTACAAAAAACTGTCTCCCCTTTTAAACTCTTTACAGCAAAACAATGAGACAAAATCTTTATGGGAAACACCCTCTCTTTCACTAGCCTTGGCTGTTCAAGAAATCTTGTAGATACTGAGGTGATGCTAGCTTTGCTTTTGAAAAACGGGTACGAAGTTTCCTCAAACCCTGACCTTGCTGATTTTCATATTATCAACACATGCGGCTTTCTTGAGGCGGCCCGCCAGGAGGCAATCGATACCGTATCTCGAACACTGAAAGTCATGAAGCCCGACGCTAAAATTATCGTTACCGGGTGCATGGTAAGCATACAAAAAAACAAGTTGGCCGAGCTTTTTCCCCAAATCCATTATTTTCTTGGTTCTGCTGACATTGATCAAATCCTTGTCGCCGTCCGTTCCTTAGAGAAAGGGGAAATTGTCTCTACCGCTAAAAGCTTTTTACAAAATGGGGAAGTTCCAAGACTCACCTCTACACCCAAGCACTACGCCTATCTAAAGATCGCAGAAGGGTGCCGTAAGAACTGTGCTTTCTGCATCATACCTAAAATTAAAGGCCCTCTGCGCTCCAAATCGCTGGAACAAATTGATAGAGAATTTCATGCTCTCATCCATCAAGGGGTAAAAGAGATTATCTTGATTGCTCAAGATTTGGGCGATTTCGGCAAAGACCGGCGTGAAGACCAGGCGCTTCATACCCTTTTAAAGCACCTTCTTAAAAAAGAGGGGCAATTTTGGATAAGACTGCTTTATTTGTATCCGGATGAAATTGATGATGAACTTATCGATATCATTCAAAGTGACAGAAGGGTTCTCCCTTATCTCGACATGCCCATACAGCATATCAATGATCGCCTCTTGAAGCTCATGTTTAGAAAAACCTCTAAGGAGGACATCCTCTCTACCATACAAAAATTGCGCGAAAAAATTCCTCATATTGTTATTCGCACCTCGCTTATGGTGGGCTTTCCGTCCGAAACCGATGCTGAATTTTTAGAACTTATCGATTTTGTTGAAAAGACGAAACTCGATAACGTGGGTGTTTTCTCTTACTCCCGAGAAGAGCTCTCCTACTCGCACCAACTCGAAGGACACATGGACGAGTCGATCAAGCAATCTCGCTGGGATAGGCTCATGCAAGTGCAACAAAAAGCTACAAGAAAACGTTTCAAGTCTTACGTTGGAAAAACACTCACCGTCATAGTAGATGGCGTCCACCCCGAAGTCGATCACCTGTTTATAGGACGATTTTATGGACAGTGTCCTGAGATAGATGGATGTGTAATTATTAACGGTGGATTTGAGCACGTAAAAGCGGGAACGTTTGTCGAGGTTAAAATCACCGACTCTTTGGATTATGATCTAGTAGGCCAAGCTATTAAAAACTTAAGCGAGCAAAAGGTAGCAAAAGATTCCACCCATATATCCCAAAAAGGCGGGCAAAGACGCTCTCTTCAAATACTCTAAAAAATCTACTTTTTCTAGCCCCATCAGAGCAACCCCGGCAGCAGAACCTATAAGGAAAATGCTGCCTCCCGTTCCTGCAGTGAATGCTGTCAGAAGCCAAAAAGGGTGATCTATCGGTAAGGAGTACATTCCCATCGCCGCTGCAACAATCGGTACGTTGTCGACGATCGCCGATAGCAATCCTATTGCCGATGCAATAGCAGTGGTACTTCCTAAATTCGCTGAAAGAGAATTTGCCAACTGCTGCAAAATACCCGCAGCATTCAGCGCATCTACACTTAAAAGAATCCCAAGAAAAAACAAAATTCCCGATGCGTCGATCTTTGTGAGTGCATAGGTAATTCTCAAATGCTCCCTATTCTCGTAAGGTGAATGGAAAAGATCGGTAAGAATCCAAACAGCCGCAAGACCTAATAGCACTCCCATAAAAGGGGGCAATCCCGTTAAAGCTTTCCAAAAAGGGACAGAGGCTAGAGCGATAAGACCCACACTCAAAATAACCAAGGATTTCGGCTCTTTTTGATTGGGCTCGTATAGGACCTTTGGGTAACTTCCCCTTTCAAACATCAAATAGATCACAAGAGGGATAACCAAAGCAACAAGGCTTGGGAAAAACAGAGTTGAGATCACCATAGATGTAGAAATCTTTTCGTTTATCCAAAGCATAGTCGTAGTGACATCTCCAATAGGGGTCCAGGCACCCCCCGCATTTGCTGCAATTACAGCCAAACATAAAGGGATCAATCGATCTTTTTTTTCTGGGATCAGCTTACGTAAGATAGAAATGATTAGAATCATTGTGGTGAGATTATCTAAAACCGCAGAGAGAAAAAAGGTCACAAAAGAGGATAAAATTAATAGCAGGGGTTTTGATCTAGTTTTTAAAAAACGGTGCACTACCTCAAATCCACGATGGGCGTCTATCACCTCCACCAAGGTCATTGCACCTAGTAAAAAAAAGATTATTTGCGAAATGTCCGATAAAAACTCAAGAAGCTGGCCGTAGGTTTTTGCGTAGGAGCCAAATATAAATAGAGTGAGCCATGTGGTCGCTGCTATGAATATCGCCGTGGCAGCCTTATTGATTTTAGTAGTAATTTCGTAGATGATCACGATATATCCTACGATAAAAATCGTAAGAATCAGACTAGCCGGATCAAAATAGTTCATAGCCCTTTAGTTCTCCTTATGAGCAAAAACCTCCTCCTGTGCATTTTTTTGAAAGGCATCTTCAACCACATCGTGCAGGTGAATCAATCCCACCAACAACCCGTCGTCTAGCACCGGGAGCATTTGTACCCTTTTATCAGGGTTTTGCATCAAATTCAAGGCAGTATCTACACGTTCTTGTGAATCGACATAAGAAATATGAGATGTCATCAAATTTTGAATTGGTGTTTCAAAGAGGTTTTTTTCATTTTGAATTAGACAACGGTTGAGATCTCCTGTTGTAAAAATACCAACCAAAGTCTCTTTTTTATCGACAACAAGAACACATCCCAATCTTTTTTCAGACATGACCAATAATGCTTCTTTGAGATGCATTTCAGGTGATACTATCGGCAAGCTTTCTACTTTGAGCATCACATCTTTGACACGCCGACTCCTTGTTCCTATAAAACCGCTAGGGTGGTTATCGGCATACTGATCGAGCGAAAATTCTTTCTGGTTCATCAAAGCAATCGCTAAAGTGTCTCCAAAACACATCTGCAGCAACGGAGAGGTTGTGGGGGAAAGATTATAGGGGCATAGCTCTCTTTTTAAAGGGAGAAGACAGGTAAGATTCATAAACTTTTCTAATAGAGAATCCCCTTTACAAACCCATAAAACCTGGTAAATCGAGCGTGCGTACAAAATCTTTGCCAAATCGACAAGCTCTTTGCTATTACCACTTTTTGACAAAAAAATCACAATATCCTCTTGAGATATGATCCCAAGATCTCCATGGAGAGCCTCCACAGGATGTAAATAAAGAGCTTTTGTTCCAGTTGAGATAAAAGTTGAAGCCAGTTTTTTTGCAATCTGTCCCGATTTTCCCACCCCAGTAAAAATCAAATTCCCTCTGAGGTAGTGCAGTTTTGCTAGCAAGAGGTTTGCTGTTCTGACATCAATCATTTCGAAGAAGTATTGTATAAACTCTTTTTGCTGATGTAAAAGTTCTTGGAACATTTTGGCTTTCCTTATGAGATCGCAAATTCTGATGATAATTCAACAACCTCTTGCTCTTTTTTAGCAACATAGATTGCAGCCACTGCATCGCCCAGCACATTCACCACAGTAGAAAACATCTCTCTCAAACGATCGACACCCGCTACAAGTAAAATTCCCTCAAGCGGTAAACCTACTGCACTCAAAATGATGGACATCATCATGATAGACGCACCAGGAATACCGGCAGCCCCCACTGCAGACAAAAATGTCGATAAAATCAAAAGAAGTATCGAGGAAAAAGAGAGCTGTATCCCATAAGCTTGAGCAATAAATAAAGCACAGCTTATTTGGCCTATCGCAGCCCCATTCATATTGATTGTAGATCCAATCGATAAAACAAATCCTGCAATCTCTTTAGGAACGCCGAGATTTGTACGCACACAATCCAGCGATATGGGGAGAGTAGCTGAGCTACTGCAAGTAGATAAAGCGTAGATAACTGCATCTTTCATGGCTTTGAAAAATTTAAAAATTGAGACATTCGCGAGAAAATAGACACAAAATGAGTACACAACAAAAAGTTGAAAAGCTAAAGCAAGGTAATTGCAGCACAAATATAAAAAAAGTTTTTGTAAAAGTTCCAAACCCATCTGACCAATCGAAGAGGCCATCAAAGCAAACACTCCAATCGGTGCAAAACGCATCACAATTTGGGTAAGGCGTATCATCACCTCCATCAATGACTCAAAAAACTTTAGGACCGGCTCCCCTTTTTCTTTGCATGTCATCAGCGCACAGGCAAAAAAAGTCGCAAAAACTATTACTTGCAGAATGTTCCCTTGAGCAAGTGACGCAAAAGGATTTGAGGGGAAAAGTGCAAAAATCTGCTCCATCATCGACAGGCTTACACCTGTAGGATTTTTGGGTAGTACCATCCCCAAACCCTCACCGGGTCGAATCCAAAAACTGACGCAGATGGAATTGAAAATGGCAATTAATGTTGTGAGCACAAAAAAAAGTAGCGATCTTAACCCAATTCTTTTAAGTTTTGCAGGGCAAGATATATGACAAACTCCTGTGATGATCGAGGAAAAAACAATTAAGCCTACACTCATCTTGAGTAAATCGATAAAAACCTGTCCAATACGTTCTAATAGTGGAAAACTTTGACCCGTCACAAGACCAAAAACGGATCCTAAAAAAAGGGCTATAACTACTTTAATCCATGGCTTCATTGATTCTCCCGATTAAGTTTGAGAAATTCTGTTCATCGTAAACGATTTTCGTCTCTATTTTAGCCTGTAAAACCTCATCAAAATAGGGATATTTTACTGCATCTTTTTCGGTCATTACCAAATAGGCATTTTGTGCTTCAGCTCGCCTAAGAAGAGCCTCCAACTCTTCAAAAGTTAATTTTCCATGATCTTCAAAAAGAAAATGGTCGATCACCTCTACTCCTTGCTCTTTTACAACCTTTTCAAATCGGTGCGGGCGAGATATCCCCGACATTAGGAGCGCTTTTTTTACGTTTTCCACAGGATGACCATCCATAGTGAAAAATCCTAAAAATGCAGATTTTGTACCTATAAAAAAGGGCTTTTTATAACTTTTAAGAAACGATTTAGCGTTTGAGTACTCTTCAAAAGTGTCCACCTCATGCAAAACGACGTATTCCACGTCCTCTAGCACTTGAGGTAAGTCCCTTAAAGAACCTCTAGGAAGAAGGTTCCACCCTTTTTCTAGCTGTTCCTGACTTAAGACCGCTACTTTCACATCTTTTTTTAGACGAAGATGCTGCAGTCCGTCATCCATAATGATAACTTTGGCACCCTTTTCAAAGCAATCTTTTGCTCCCTTCACTCTATTTTTTTCCACAACGCAGTTTTGAAAAAAAAGGGGCTCATCCATCGCTTTATACCCACGGGACAACACAAAAGCCTGTTTAGACAAATGTTTCAAAATAAGCCGTACAAAGGGTGTTTTACCAGAACCCCCAACAAAAATGCTCCCCACACACACAACAGGGATTTCGGCTTTGTAGGATTTGAAAAGACCCGTTTTGTAAAAAAAATGGCGCAGGCTTAATAGAGAACCAAAGATAAAACTGAATGGAGTGAGAAAAAAAGAGATTCTCTTTCTTTTTGAGGCGTCATTGAGAAGGGCCTCAAAAGCTATCGTGAGGTGACGCTTAAGCATGGAGTACAAATCATGTTTTCAACTGCCTCTATCGCGATATGTATCGCACTCATGTGGACCTCTTGGATTCTATCTGAAAATCCAAAGCCAGGAACAATCCACTCCAAATCGCACATCCCTTTCAGCTTACCACCATCTTTCCCTAAAAAAGCCACCGTCTTTATTCCTAACTTTTTAGCAGATTCAATAGCTTGGATGAGGTTATTGGAATTTCCACTTGTTGTTAAAACAACCAGAATATCCTCATGGCGCCCTAATGCCTCCACAGCGCGCGAAAAAACAAAATCAAAGCCGATATCATTTGCAACGCAGCTCATGTGTGCCGGTTGTGATAGACTAATTGCAGCAATTGCAGGGCGTGACCTTTGCCGAAAAAAACCGGTTAATTCCTCTGCAAAATGATCCGCATCACAAAGACTTCCCCCGTTTCCGGCTATAAGGACTTTTTTTTGATTCTCGTAACAATCAAAAAGCCACTTCGCAAGTGTCCCAATAAAGTCTAGGCTCTCTTTTTTCTCTAAATAGTGCTGTATCGAAATCGCTTCTTTGACAGAGTTAAGGATCTGTTCTTCCAACATAGAATGTCTACCCCTCTAAATAAAAGGACATTGCACTGCAATTATGCACAAAGTTCCCTTTATCGGATGAATAAATTCCATTTTAGAGTGAAATAGGGCGATCTCATGTGAAGCTAACCCCTTTTTATACAAATCATCGCCCACAATAAAATGGCCTCTTGAAGCCGCTTGCAAACGAATTTGATGATATCGACCCGTTACCAGATCGATTTTCAGTAGGGCTTGATTCCCTTTTGAAGACACTGTTTCGTAATGGAGAATCGCCTCCTTTCCATAAGGATCTAAGAAAGCTTTTTTTTCCCCTTTAGAAATATGGTCCTCCCAACTTCCGATTGGCAAAGCAGGAACTCTCTCGACAAGAGCGTAATAGGTCTTTTTTACTTTCCGCTCGCGCATCAGTTTGTGCATACGCACCAAACCCTTGTCGGTTTTTGCAAAAAGAACAATTCCAGACGCAGGTCGGTCAAGACGATGGGTAGCTTTTAAATAGACATTGAAGGGCTTTTGATCACGCACCTTAATAAAGGCTTTCACCTCATCTTCAAAGTGGGGCTCTGTGGAAGTTCCTGCAGGCTTTACAACCGCTATTAGATGATTGTCTTCATATACAATTTGCATGGCGCCTTTGTCGTACTACCTCATACATCATAACGCTAGCAGCATTCGACACATTCAACGAGTCCATTTTTCCAAGCATCGGCATTTTTACTTTAAGAGTAGCCTTTTCCATCCAAAGATTGCTTAACCCAAGCTGTTCAGTCCCTAAAACTATTGCCACCCCTTTTTTAAGATCGACATCATCATAAAATTTATCTGTATGAGGAGTAGTAGCAAGCAGGTCTAGATGGCAACTTTTCAAAAGGTCAACAGCTACGGTCGATTCCAGCTGAAACATCGGAACTAAAAAAAATGCGCCGACGCTAGAGCGGATAACATTAGGATTATGCATATCAGTTTTTGGATCACAGACAATGAGAGCATCAACACCTGTTGCTTCGCACGAGCGCAAAATAGAACCTAGATTTCCTGGCTTTTCAATAGATTCAACAACAACAATAAACGGGGCTTTTTTCGAAAGAATTTTTTTCAGTTCTATTGTGTCTTTATATTCTTGATTTGCAATCGCTATCAGTCCATCCGGCCTATCCCTGTAAGACATTTTCATAAATGGATCCGGAGCGCACTCTATCTTCTCACAACCAAATTGATCAAGCAGTTCAAACTCGTTTTGCCCTAAAAAAAGATCGGGGCAAAAAAATATTTTTTTTACACTAGCGCCCGCATTTTTAGCGTGCAGAAGCTCCCTGTAGCCTTCTATGATATACTCTTTGTGTCGGTCTCGATCTCTTTTATCCTTAAGGTGGACTAGGTGCTTGATTTGGTCATTCTTTACGCTCAGGATTTTCATGGGGCCTTTCTTAAAAAATCAATTTGCCGGATCATCCAGTTTGTTGCCTCTTCGATAATCTCGCCCCTAGATTTTCCCCTGATTTCTAGTTTTTTGCAATCCTCATAATCTTTAAAAATAATTCCGACATAGACAAGACCCACATTTTCCCCCTTAGGGCCGGCAAAACCAGTAACACTGAATGAAATATCTGTTTTAAAACAGTTTTTGGCACCTCTTGCCATTTCAAGAGCAACCTCGGGGCTCACTGCACCAAATGTTTCTAATGTTTTTTCTTTAACACCTAAAAGTTCTATTTTAGAGCGATCGCTATAAGCTACGATTCCACCAAAAAAATAGTTTGATGCATCGGGAATTTGGACTAATTCAGCAGCCACAAGCCCCCCCGTCATCGATTCAGCCAAACTTACAGTGTGCATATTTACTCTAAAACCCCAGAATCAAAATACTTTTTCAGCTGCGGGGTCATTTTTAACCATTTAAGGCTTTTTTCACTCACTCTTACCTCTAACGGCTGGTGATGAACCTTAAGTGGAAACGTGTGCTCTTTTACCCATCGACTTAACAGTCGAAACGCCAAAAACTCCTTTCGACCAACCGTTTTTTTTGCAATCCGATCCTCCCCCTCATAGATTCTTGGATACTGAAACGTGATTCCTAAAAAAATGCGACTTTTTCCAAAAACGTGCATTTTCCAGGACTGATCAGAACAGACTATTGCCGTCGTATGTTTTAGGTGTATTGGCGGATGCTCAAAAAAAAGGATCCATTTTCCCTGCGCTACAGGTTTAAATTTTACGATTTTTTCGTCAATCACATATCGTAAATGAAAAGATGAACCAGGATCAGTGTAATCCCCTTTTTTAAGATTTTCCACATAGTTTGTGTAGTCCTTTAGAAAATCTTTTTTGACAAGGTGGGGTTCTAAAAATGGGCTAGAGGCATCGACAAAAAACCCTTCAGCAACAACATTTAGAAATTCTTGCATTTCAGTTGGATCAATCAAAAGAGAGATCTCTTCAAATAAGGAAAGCTTGAGTTGCATGGATTAGACTTCGATCGGTTTTCTTGAAAATAAAAGGGTGATCAGTCCCGTAAATATAGAGGCGTCCGCAAGATTGAAAATGCCAAAACTTTTTCCAAAAAAGATAAAATGCACCATGTCGATAACTTTGCCATGTGAGAACGTGTCGTAAAGATTCCCCAGAGCACCGGCCAAAACAAGGGAATAAGCGATTTTTTTCACAAGATCACTCGAGCGAAAAAATAGGATTAAGACAAAAAAAAGGATGATAATCCTTACCACTAGCAGCAACTGGCTGAATTTGGCAAAAGAGCCCCACGCAGCCCCCTTATTGTAGACAAGGTCAATCCAGAGATCTACCTTTCCAAAAAAAGAGACAACAAATAAGGGCAACTTATCCATATGAAGTAAAACAAGCTGTTTTACAAAGATGTCTAAACCTAAAACCAGGGCAACGACTCCAAAGGGAATTAGATTAATCGAGTCGAATATTCTTTTTATCATTTTCAATCATCGCCTGAGCTTCTACGGTGTAAACAGCATACGGGATTGCTGCCAAACGGGCTTTTGAAATCGGTTTTTGGGTCAAATCACAGATTCCATAAGTACCCTCTTCAATTTTTTGTAAGGCGCGATCGATAAGTTTGACTACGTCTACCTCTTTACTGGCAACTTCTAGAAGAACATTTTGCGTGCTCGAGTCCCCGGCCCCTTCCGCTTGGTGTTGAGAAGCTCCCTTTACACCCTCAAGTTCTTTTGCATCTTCAGAAAAACCTTTCACCTGGCGAGTGATTTGATTTCTCATGTGAGTTAAAATTTGCTTATAATCTTCAAGTTCTTTCTTCGACAGACCCATTTTAGTTCTCCTTTACAGCAAATTGAGCGGTGTTGATCACATTCATCAGCTCGTCCATGTCCTTAAACCGGCGGTAAACGCAAGCGAAACGGATATAAGCGACTGTATCCAAACTTTTGAGTTTAGTCATCACTATCTCTCCTATTTCGGTGGAATCAATCTCGCGCTGCCTCTCTGCAACTTGAGATGCTATCTCGGCTGATATAGCTAAAACTTGCTCGTGACTTACTTTAGTCCTTCTGCAAGCCGCATCCAACCCTCTAACTAATTTTTCCAAAACGAAATCTTCGTAACTACCGTCTCTTTTTCTCACCTGGACCGTCAAATCCACCGATTCAAACGTTGTAAACCGTTTCAAACAGCCTAGACACTCCCGCCGCCGTCGGATTGAATTCGTTTCCGGTGCGGTTCTAGAGTCTGTAACTTTGGATTCTAAAAAACTACAAAATGGGCACTTCATGAGATTGATTTTCCCCCTTTTAAGGGATTCTCATCTTATTGTAAATGAATTTCGGAAGAGGAGGGATTCGAACCCTCGATACGCGATTAACGTATACACGCTTTCCAAGCGTGCTCCTTAAGCCACTCGGACACTCTTCCGTGTGATGGATCAAATTATTGCACAAGGCTAGAGGATTTTCGTTTTATTGTAAATCAAATTCACTGTAGAATCCTTAAGCATGAACCCAGAAGATCAAAAAAACTCCAGTCCTTCAAAAGGGCGTCCGAAGATTAAAATTTTTGTTGCCATCCTTGTTGTTTGTTTAGTGGCCTCCATACCCCTACTATTCATGAAGACTAACCTCAAAGAGGTAGTCGCCAACGAACCGCTTATACTAGTTTCAGTACCACCCTATAAAAAAATGATAGGCTCCCTCGTCGGCAACCGTTTTCGTGTCGAGTCGGTCGTCCCTAACGGTTTTGACCCTCACTTATACGAGGCAAAGCCGCAAGACATGAAAAAACTCAAAGATGCCGTTCTTTGGTTTGGAATTGGAGAGGCTTTCGAAGCCCAACTGCTTGAGGCTCTCAAGAGCGCGGGCATCTCTGTGCAGTACGTGAATCTTTTGCAGGAGATTGAAAAAAAAGGATTCAAAAATACCCTAATTCCCTTTGACGACAAGCACCACGATTGCTCTCACCCAGAACACAACCACGAGCACCATTGTCCTCTCAATCCTTACGACCGACATCTATGGCTAGGACTAGAACTCGATTCTTTACAAGCGCAAATTATTGTCGAAAAACTCACAGAAACCTACCCCTATTTCAAGGGTGTTTTTGAAGGATACCTTGAGGAGTTAATGCGAGAGCATGATGTTCTTATCAACTGGATTGAAAGCAATATCAAAGATCAAAGACCTATTAGTTTTTTAACGCCCCACCCGGCGTTCTCTTACTTCGCCAAGGAGTTTGACGTCACCCAGATTCCGATTGAGGTGGCTGGTAAAGAACCAAACATCCAGGATCTCAATAATCTTTTGAAGGATCTTAAAACACAAAATGTGGATTGCGTGATTGTACAGCCCCAGCATTCAAAAAAGGCGGCTGAATATATCGCCAAAGACCTTGAGGTGCCCGTCTATAATATTGACCCCTATAACGAAAACTATCTTGATACCTGCAATCGGTTAGGGATGAGCCTTGCAAATAAACGTAAGCCGGTAGCAAATGCTGGAAATTGAAAACTTAGATTTTAATTACTTGGGCTCAGCACCTCTTTTTGAGAATGCCAAACTTTGTATACGGCCTAACACCTTTTCGATCATCATTGGTCCAAACGGTGGGGGTAAGACAACTCTTTTAAATATTATCATGGGGTTTTTAAAACCCAGCAAAGGGACCATTCGCTCCTCTTTTAAACAAATAGGTTACGTCCCCCAAGCTCATAAAATCGACTTGGAATTTCCTATTCGCTTGATTGATCACGTACGTATTGGCTGCATTCAAAAGCTCACATGGTGGGGCGGATTCGACAAAAAAACCGACCTATTTGTGCAGCAAATTTTAGAAAAACTAGACCTTTGGTCCATTAAAGATCTGCGTTTGAAAGAGCTTTCTGGTGGGCAACTCCAACGAGCACAAATTGCCCATGCTTTAGCCTCCAACCCCGATTTATTGATTTTAGACGAACCGACTTCGAACATTGACCCAAAGGCTAAAAAACAGATTCTAGAGATCCTGCATTCTCTCAAAGAAACCGTAACCATTTTGATGGTAACACACGATTTGGAGACTCTTTTACCGGAAACCGACCAGGTCTTTTTGGTGAGTAACGCAATCGAGCCGGTGGATAAGAAAACCCTTTGCGTTCACACCGCGATGGGACTTTACGAACATCGCCTGATTCAACCTAGGGGGGAATAAAAAGTGCTAGATATTTTTTCAAACCCTTTTGTGGCTATGGCAGCCATAGCCTCACTCCTCTCCTCAATTGCAAGCGGAATTATGGGCACTTATGTTGTCATTAAAAGAATTGTTTTTATTGCAGGGAGTATCTCCCACGCCCTTTTGGGCGGGATAGGCGTTTGCATTTATTTGTATTCTCTATACCCTTCCCCTATTTTCTACCCTCTAAACGGTGCGCTTGTATCCAGTCTTCTTGCCGCGGGCGTGATTGGATGGGTATACCTTAAGCATAAAGATCGTGAAGACACAGCAATTGCCGCTATTTGGACGATTGGGATGTCGGTTGGAATTATATTTGCATCCATTACCCCCGGGTACAATGTGGAGCTGATGAACTACCTTTTTGGGAACATTCTGTGGGCATCAATTCGTGAAATTAAACTTTTAATTTGCCTAGATGTCCTGTTACTTCTTGCTGTTTTTCGCTACCGCTACCTTTTTTTAGCGATCTCTTATAATGAAAAACAGGCCAGGTTGAACCATGTCCCAGTAGACAGACTTTATCTTATTTTATTGGCACTTGTTGCTGTCACAGTTGTGATCCTGATTCAAGCCGTTGGAGCGATTTTGCTGATTGCATTTTTATGTCTACCCGCAGCAGTTGCCGGAAAATGCACAAAAAGTATTGATCAAATGATGGCGGCGGGAGTGGGATTTTGCACCCTTTTTAGTTTCATAGGGATCTTGTTATCAGCTACTTGGAACATCCCGTTGGGGGCAACAATCGCCCTAGTTTGTAGTACTTTTTATTTTATTTTACTCCTTATAAAAAAAGAACCGTAAGCCTCTCATTGACTTGAAGGGGTCTTTTGGTGTATTGTATTCCCATTACTATTGGAGAGTTTATGTACGCAGTGATCAAAACGGGCGGTAAGCAGTACCGAGTCGCCCAGGGGGATGTCATCGATGTTGAGCTTCTAAAGGCCGACAAGAGTGGCAAAATCCACCTCCACGACGTGCTTCTCCTTAACGAATCCGGCTCAATCAAGGTAGGTAGCCCTACAGTTGCTGGTGCTAGTGTTGAGGCTGAGCTCGTTGACTACGTAAAAGGGGAAAAAGTCGTCGCTTTTAAATACAAGCGCCGCAAAAATAACGCTAGAAAAGTGGGCCATCGTCAAAAATATGCCCGCATTAAAATCCTTCAGATCAAAAAAGGGTAAACCATGGCACACAAGAAAGGCCAAGGCTCTTCCAAGAACGGAC